>Ga0222716_10001422_pt1 | contig 19982 bp, 16 predicted proteins | sample C33_13DmetaG_FD_165044 | JGI IMG/M metagenome (GOLD analysis project Ga0222716, IMG submission 165044) | Estuarine water microbial communities from San Francisco Bay, California, United States - C33_13D | ecosystem: Environmental > Aquatic > Marine > Unclassified | place: USA: California... | reverse complement strand
ACCCTAATACTATTTATTACAGCCACACGGATGCTCCTGATGATTTTGGAGGTACTGGAGCAGGAAGTATTAAGCTAGACGATAAAGTTATTGGTCTTAGACCTTTTCGTGCAGACTTAATTATTTTTTGTAAAAACAGTATTTATAAATTAGTAAACATAAATGATTCAAGTAATATTGCAGTTCAGCCCGTTACTAAAAACGTAGGCTGTTTAGACAACCATAGTATCCAAGAAATTGCAGGTGACTTAGTATTTTTAAGCCCTGATGGTGTCAGAACAATTGCAGGTACAGCACGTATTGGAGACGTTGAATTAGGTAGTGTTAGTAGACAAATACAAAGTATTATTGAAACTATTGCTAAGGGCATAGATGGTTTTATTGTAGACAGTGTTGTATTAAGACAAAAATCACAGTACAGAATTTTTTATACTACAGGAACTCAGGCTGCTTCGGATTCAAAAGGAATTATAGGTTCATTAACTTCTAATGGATTTGAATGGTCTGAAACTAAAGGAATACAAGCAAGAGCAATTACATCAGGTTTTAATGCTAATGGTATAGAACAAACCTTTCATGGTGATAGTCAAGGTTATATTTATACGCACGATGATGGTAATCATTTTTTACATAGTGGATCACAAGCTAACATAAGAGCTACTTATAAAACTCCTAACTATGACTTTGGAGATTTTGGCACTCGTAAAAATATGCGATACATTAAAATTTCTGTTAGTCCTGAAGGAACAGCTCAACCTACTTTAAGAGTTAGATACGACTACGAAGATACTGCTATTCCGCAACCTTTAGATTATACTTTGCTTTCTGTACCAATACCCGCTATTTTTGGTGAAAGCACATTTGGAGTAAATGCAGTTTTTGGAGCTACAAACGATCCAATGGTTAGACAAGCCATTCAGGGAGGCGGTTACACTGCAAGTTTTAGATTAAGATCAGAAGATAAAAATCCACCTTATGCTATTAATGGTATGTATATAGACTACGTCCCATCAACTAGGAGATAATATGGCAAGTTATACGCGACAAAGTAGTTTTTCAGATGGAGATACAATTAGTGCTTCATTATTTAATAATGAGTACAACCAGCTTGTAACTGCTTTTTCTTATTCTTCTTCAGGTACTACTGGACATAGACACGATGGAACTGCTGCTGAAGGCGGTAACATTCATACTATTGGCGACCAAGATTTTTTAAATAAAATAGTTGTTGATTCTAGTAACAATAGGTGGGGAGTATATGTTCAAGTTTCTGGTGCAACTGTCGAGCAGATTAGATTTCAAGATGGCTCTATTGTTCCTGTCACTTCTAACGATATTGATCTTGGAACCGCAAGTCTCCAGTTTAAAGACTTACATATTGATGGTACAGCAAACATTGACAGTCTCACTCTCACAAGCGGATCTACTGTCACTGTAATTTTAGATGAAGACGATCTTTCTACAAACAGCGCCACAGCTCTTGCAACACAACAAAGTATTAAAGCTTATGTAGATTCTCAAATAACAGGACAATCTTTAAGCTTTAGTGGTGACTCTGGTGGTTCTTTAAGTATTGATTTAGACTCTGAAGCTTTAACAATCACGGGTGGTACTGGTATTGATACCACAGGCTCGACTAACGATATGAGTATAGCTATCGATAGTACAGTAGCTACTTTAACAGGCTCACAGACTTTAACTAACAAAACTCTTACTTCTCCTGATATTAATGGTGGTACTATTGATGGTGCTACTATTGGTGGTTCTAGTGCAGGTGATATTACTTACGCTAACTTATCTGATGGTACGATTACTATCACAGCTTTTGCAGACGAAGATGATATGTCTTCAGATAGTGCTACGCTTGTACCTACTCAACAGTCTGTTAAAGCTTATGTAGATGCTCAAGTTACTGCTCAAGATTTAGACTTTCAAGCAGACTCAGGCGGGGCATTAAGTATTGACCTAGACTCTGAGACTATGACTTTTACAGGTGGTACAGGTATTGATACTTCTGGGTCAGGCAATGCAGTTACATTTGCTATTGATAGTACTGTTACAACACTTGCAGGAACTCAAACTTTAACTAATAAAACTTTAACAACTCCAGTTATTACTTCTATTTCTAATAGTGGTACTGTTACACTTCCTTCAGGTACTACAACACTTGTAGGTACTGATACTTCTGATGTATTGACTAATAAGACTATTTCAGGAGCTTCTAATACTTTAAGTAATATTGGTAATAGTTCTTTAAGTAACTCTAGTGTTTCTTTTGGAGGTGTTAGTGTTTCGTTAGGCTCTTCTGATGCTACTCCTGCTTTTGATTTGACAGATGCTTCAGGATACTTAGGAGATTCTAATCTTGTTACGACTGGTACAATTAGTTCTGGTGTTTGGCAAGGTACGGCAGTTGCTGATGCTTATGTAGCAAATGATTTAACAATTAGCGGAGGTACTGTAGATAACACAGTTATAGGTGGAACTACAGCAGCCGCCGGAACCTTCACGAGTCTTAATGTGACTGGTGACTTAACGGTCAGCGGAACTACAACCACTGTTAATTCAACAACTGTTACTTTTGATGATATTGTTTTAACGCTTGGTGGTGATACTGCGCCTGCCGCAGACGATAATAAAGATCGTGGTCTTGAGTTTAGATGGCATAATGGTACGGCAGCTAAGCTAGGATTCTTTGGTTACGACGATAGCGCATCAGTATTTACATTTATTCCTGATGCTACAGAGTCTTTAGGAGCTTACTCAGGTACAGCAGGCGATGTTTCTTTTGGTGCTGGTACCTTTGCGAGTGATGTCACGTTTACTGGCGCAAGCTACAACGCAGTCTGGGATAGCTCTGATAACGCACTTGAGTTTGCCGACAACGCGAAGGCAGTCTTCGGCACTGACTCTGACCTACAGATTTATCATGATGGTAGTAACAGCCGCATCCAAGACTCAGGAAGCGGAAATTTAAAGTTAGTTACTGATGGAGCCGCAATACAGCTTCAGTCGGCTACTGAAAACATGGTCGTTGCTACTCCTGATGCAGATGTTCAGCTGTATTACAACGGAGTAGAAAAACTAGCCACCACAAACACAGGCATCGACATTACGGGGACTGTTGTAAGCGACGGTTTAACTGTTGATGGTAATGCAACATTCACAACCACTGACAACACTGCACAGGTGGCTCTTGTTTCTACGGATGCAGATGCCTCTGACGGCCCAATTCTTGAAATGTTTAGAAATTCTTCTAGTCCGGCAGATGATGACGACTTAGGAATCATTAAGTTTTTCGGAAAAAACGATGCCAGTGAAAAAATAGAATACGGGATTATTGAGGTAAAAGCAGTTGATGTTTCTGACGGAACAGAAGACGGCTCTATAAATATCACAGCAATGTTGAATGGAACCGCAAGGTCAAGATTGTTTTCCAATTCTACAGAAACAGTCTTTAACGAAGGGAGTCAAGACTTAGACTTCCGCGTTGAGTCTGATAACAATACCCATGCTTTGTTTGTTCAAGGTTCTGACGGCAACGTCGGTATTGGTACTAGTTCGCCAGTTAGTAGCCTAGATTTGTCTGGTGGTGCGGACGGTACTATTGGCGCTATAACTTTAGCGCAAGGAAACACTACTAGTAAAGTAGCAAAAATTTACGGCACAAGTGTTAATACAAATGAAAAAGGTATTAGATTAAATACTTATCACTACGGTGATGTAGATGCTGTAACTATAACGTCTGACGGCAACGTCGGGATTGGTACTAGCAGTCCTGCAACCTTGCTTGAACTATCTGCACTTAATGGTACTTCAGGTGAAAACAACACACTTAGGTTCACTGAGACGGATACTGCTGTTGTAGCAAACCAAGTAATAGGCAAAATTGAGTTTAAATCAAACGATGCAAGCGGAGACGGTGCTTTAGTTCGTGCGTTTATTAAATGTTTTTCTGAAAGTACCACTCCTTCTACTGCTATTTCTTTTGCTACGAATCCCGGAGGAGCAGGAAACACTACAGATGAACGTATGCGCCTTGATGCGAGCGGCAACTTGCTGGTGGGGAAGACTAGCACAACCTTTAGTGTTGTTGGCGTAGAAAATCGCGCAGATGGAAGAATTACAAGCACACGCTCAGGTAATACTAATTTGTTGCTTAATAGGTTGTCATCTGACGGTGACATTGTGCAATTTTATAAGGACGGCACCGAAGTCGGTAGTATTGGTAGTAACGGTGGCGATGTCTACATTGGCACTGGCGACACTACAATACGTTTTGCAGACGGCGACGATGCTGTTATTCCACGAGGAACTGCTGGAGCCACAAGAGATGCCGCAATTGATTTAGGCATTTCTAACAACCGCTTCAAAGACCTCTACCTGTCAGGCGGTATTACAAGCGGTGCAAACGGCGGTTTAATAAAAGAAATTGGCGGGGACACTTCTATTGTCCAAGGCGCAGTAGGTCTAAGGATTAATGATGCGGCTTCGGCATTATCACCAACTACAGCCAGTGCAAACAATGATGCGTCTGTTGACTTAGGTGTTTCTAATATTCGCTTCAAAGACCTATACCTGTCAGGCGGTGCTTACCTAGGCGGTACGGCAGCAGCCAACAAGCTGGATGACTATGAAGAAGGAACGTTTACTGCTACATATTTAGCTTCAACCTCCAACCCAACAGTCGTTTTTGCTGTAAATGCGTGTAGTTATGTAAAAGTAGGCAACTTGTGTACAGTACAAATACGAGTGCGAACATCGTCAATAACGTCACAAGGCTCAGGAGAATTGCGAATTGGCGGACTGCCTTTTGTAGCTAGTGATGCCGTGGGTGGTTTATATTCTGCCGCTAGTATTGGTTATGCCGTCCAGTGGGACGCTGACAATACACCCGCAGGTGGGTACATAACCGTATCACAATCATTTATAACACTTGTTAAATATGCCAGTGATGATCCAAGGGACGCTTTCAATACAGGAGTAGATGCGGCCTCATTAAACACAGGTACTAATGGTAACCACGTTATTTTAGAAATGACATATAGAACGGCCTAATTATCTCAAGTGGACTCTTGAGACGGACTAAAGGAGAACGACAATGGCACTAACAGAAGAAACATTGAACGACAAGATTGAGGTAGTCAGCAAAGGCTCTTGGTCATGCGTTCAAGTAAGAACAGCAACAGTTATTAAGCGGGACGGTGATGAGATTTCACGATCATTTCATCGTCATGTAGTCATGCCTGATGCTGACCTAAGCGCAGAAGATGCTGATGTATCTGCTATCTGCACCACAGTATTTACACAGGCTTGCAAAGACGCATATGCCGCATCACAAGAAGGAGACACGCCATGAGTACAACTTGGACAATCTCAACACTAGAAAGAACTTTAGCAGACGGCGGTGTAACTATAGCGCACTGGCGAGCCACAGCATCAGAAACAGTAGGAGAAGATACTTTTACAGCTTCTAGCTATGGTACATGTGGTTTCAGTCCTGACGCATCTGCAGAAGGCTTTGTAGCCTACGCAGACCTTACAGAAGCTGCTGTACTAGCTTGGTGCTGGGCTGAAGGCGTAGATAAGGATGCTATTGAAGCTTCTTTAGCTGCAAAGATTGAGGCAGACAAAGCTCCTACTCAAGGTTCAGGAGTACCTTGGTAATGGATTTAATGGAAATCGTAACAACCTTAACAACTGTTGTAACTGTAGCGTCTCTTATAGCTGCTACCACACCAACGCCTAAAGACGATGAGTGGATTGCAAAGTTATATAAGTTTATAGATCTTTTAGCTATTAACATTGGAAAGGCGAAACAGTAATGCAGGAGGAAACTAAAGCAGTGATAGACGCAGTAGCCATTGGTGGCACCGTAGGGACGTTAGCTGGTTGGCTACCGCCTCTAGCTGCTTTAGCGACCCTTGTATGGACTTGTATTAGAATTTGGGAAACTCCCACCGTAAGAAACCTTTTTAAAAAAGATGAAGAGTAAGCATTATGGGTAAAAAAAATAGGAACACTAATAAGGCTTTAAAGGCTTTGAAAAGGAAAAGAGCTGCTTTTACAAAAGGTGGGACTCGTTACCTTAAAAATTCTGGTGGTGGTTTTAATCAAGAAACAAAAGATACTGATGGTGATGGTGTCCCTGATAATGTAGACACTGATCCAAATGATCCTAATGTCCCTATTGATCAAACTCCTGATCCTACTTCTGTTATGGACCCAGCCGCTTCTAAGCTTGTAAAAACTCCAACAGATCTTCCGAGCATTAAAGTTCAAAAGCCAGAAGTTGCTAAAGCTGGTGAATCAGTTGTAGATTATACTGCTATTGCTGATCAAGCTACTAAAAATGCTTCAGGTAGATTTCCAGATCCTAATGTAGGCCCTGTGTTTAGCTATGACCCTGAAACAGGTAATTTTATTCAGGATAATAGTTCATTTGGTTTTACTGGTGCTGCTGCTAAAAAAGTTTTAACACCTGAAGAGTTTTATGAAGCAACGCAATTAAAGTCCAGTGACTTTATGGTTTCTGGTCCTAGCTTTCAAACCCAAGACGAAGATATTAAAACTCTTGAAACAGAAGGTAAAGATATAAGTACAGAAGCTAGAACTGTTACCGCTAAAGGTGTTTCAAGTACAGGAGCAGGAACTGCTAAACAAGCTGAAGAAGCTCCTTTTGGTTATGATGCTCAGAATGTTGCTAGAGCCTTTGCAGAAAAAACAGGTCTTAAATATAAAGTTGGTAGCGATGGTAAAATTAGCTTTCAAGATGGTAAAGGTAGGACATTTACAAGAAGTCCCGAAGACTTAATAGACGAGTTTAGCTTAGAAGGAGACTTCGGAGCCTCAGGAAAAGCTGCTAAAGTAGATGCAGCTACTGTGGGCGAAGACGGGGTTACTGTTAGTGCGGCCACTAGAGATGAAGCAGAAACAGTAAAAGAAGCTACTGGTGCTACAATAAGTGATGATGAAGACCCTTTTACAGTAAGTGCTGCAGAACAGGCTTTAGATGAAGCTAAGGTTACTGATGCTAAAGTTCAAGTACCTACAACTGATAGGGCTACTAAGACCTACGCTAGTCCAGCACAGGCATCAGAAGCTTATGGTATAGATTTAAATACAATTCAAGATCCTGAAGTTCGTACAAGAACTGAAAACACTATATCAGCTAGAGAAGCTAAAGATGTTTTAGATATTGTATCTTCTGAGGGTGTTGATTTAGAAAAGATTCCTGAGTTTATTGTTGCTAATCAGCGTGAAGCTCAAGTAGGTGTTGCTGCAAAAGGCATCGAAGAAAAACTAGGAGAAACCCCTAGCGTAGACTTACAAGGTCGAAGAGCTATTACAGGAGATGCTCCTAAAGGCACTGCGGCTCAGATAGGTGGTGTACCAACTTTAGCAGCTTCTCAGATGCAAGCAGTTACCGGAGAAGCTCGACAAGCTGCTGCGGCTGACATGATGTCTGTTGTAGGTAATATGCCTCCTGAGATTACTGCTGCAGTGTCAGAAGATCCTGCAACTGTCGAGGCTCAATTAGATGATCCTAATACAGCTCCTGAAGTTAAAGCTGCTGTAGCTGCTTTACCTCAAGAAGCTTTAGTATCTGTTCAAATGGAAAACCTTTTGGCTGGTATGGAAGAAGGTAAGACTCCTACATGGGCTAGACCTGCAGTAGCCGCTATTGAGCAGCAAATGGCTAGAAGAGGTCTTAGTGTTTCTACAGTAGGCCGTGATGCTCTTTTCAATGCTATTATTCAAAGTGCCTTACCTATGGCACAAAGCAACGCTCAGGCCCTCCAGCAACGCGCACAGCAAAACTTAAGTAATGAACAACAAGCTAACTTAGCCTCTGCTCAAAATGTTATGCAGATTCGTATGCAGAATCTTTCTAATCGTCAGACAGCAGCATCACAGACTGCACAGATGGCGCAGCAGATTAAAATGCAACAAGGTCAGTTTGAACAAGAAGCTGTACTAACAACTGCCCAACAAGAGCAGCAGGTTAGAATGGTTAATATTCAAAATGCTCAACAAAAAGCTTCTCAAGAGTCTTCACAAAGACAACAAACTGCTTTAGCTAATTTAGATGCTGGCAGTCGTATGGACTTAGCAAACTTAGAAGCTCTTAACTTAGCAGGAAGAGAAAACTTAAATGCTGCACAACAGTCTAAATTAGCTTCGTATCAAGCTAATGTAAATAGAATAATGCGCCAAGCAGAGCTAACTCAAGATATGGAAAAAGCTAATCTTGATTCTAGTCTTCGCATGGAAATGATGAATCTTACTGAAAAGAATGCTGCTGCAAGAGATACCATGACAGCAGAAAATCAAGAGCGTCTTGTTAATTTACAAAACCTTGTAGACTTTAAAAAGACTAATGCTTCAATGGCACAGCAAATGGAACTTGCTAATATGTCTAATGAGCAGCAGATGGAAATGGCTAACTTAGCCGAAAGAGCTGCTACTGACTCAGCAAACTTTACTGAAGCCAATCGCTTTAGACTCCAAGAGCTTACGACTTACGTTAATGTAATGTCACAGAATGAACAGCTTAGGCAAAACTCAGAGCTTGCTAAGTTAAGCGCACAAGAAAAAATTACTCTTGCTAATTTAACTTCTAAGAACCAAGCCGACTCTGAAAACATGACGGCTAATAATGTTGCTAATTTACAGAATTTTGAAAAAAGAATGCAAGCTGCTCAAGTAAATGCTCAGTTAGCGCAGCAGTTAGGCTTGGCTGATTTAAGCAATGCTCAAAGTTCTGCTATGTTAAATGCTCAGTTAAATGCTAATCTTGATATGAAAGATTTAGATTTTGAACAGCAAGCAGCTATTGCTAATAGTCAGTTTATGCAAACTTTAACTCTAAAGAATTTAGATAATAGACAACAAGCTGCTTTACAAGAAGCTACTTTATTGTCTCAAAGAGATATTGCAGAAGCTGATTTAGCTACTAAAGCCTCTATAGAAAACGCAAGGAACTTTTTACAAAGAGACTTAACTGATTTAGGTAACGAACAACAATCAAGTGTTCTTGAAGCTCAGTTAAAGCAACAAAGACTGCTTTCTAATCAGGCTGCTCAGAATGCTGCTAAACAGTTTAATGCTACTTCTGATAATCAAATGCAACAGTTTGTGGCTAACTTAGAATCTAACTTAAGGCAGTTTAATGTATCTCAAGCTAACAATATGTCTCAGTTTAATACAACTGAAAAAAATAGAATGGCTGCAATAGACGCTGGTAATGATTTAGAAGCTGCTAAGTTTACTAAACAGTTATCTTTACAGGTTGATCAGTATAACGCAGAAAACGAATTTAGGCGTGAACAATGGAATGCTGCAAATGCTCAAGCTATTGAACAATCAAATATTCAGTGGCGTAGACAAGCTAACTTAGCTAATACAGCCGCTGAAAATGCTGCTAATCAAGAAGCTGCTCGACAAAGCTTTCAGTTAACTACAACTGAACAAAACTTTATGTGGCAGCAGTTAAGGGACGAAGTAAGTTATTTAAGGCAAGGTTACGAAAATGATCAGCAAAGAAGAACTACTTTGTTTGCTACAGCCCTTGCAAATGAAGGCGAGTCTTTTTCTTCAAAGAATATACAAACTTTAGTTACTGGTATAATAACCGCATTAGGAGGCGATTAATGGGATTTTTCAGTAAGCTTTGGAAAGGCATAAAAAAAGTATTTAAAAAGATTGGTAATGGAATTAAAAAAGCTGTTAAGGGCATTGGTAAGTTTGTAGGTAAACTTGGTATTGTCGGTCAGATAGGTCTGATGTTTATCATGCCTCATTTAGGAGGCTTTCTAATGAAAGGTCTAGGCGCTGCAGCCAAAGGTTTAATGGGTGTAGCGGGAAAAGGTCTTGGAGGAAGTTTAGCTAGGGGCTTAGGAACTGTTTTAAATACAGCACATAAATTTGCTACTACAGCGGGTAATGTTTTTGGTACAATAACCGATGGGGTTAGTAACTTTGCTAAGACTGCATTAAATAAAATTCCGGGTATTAGCATCGAAGGCGCACCCACTAACTTTTTTGGTAACGACAGTGCTTGGTCTAGAACTTTAGATACAGGTTCTAGAATCTTAGATCCTTTTAAGGGTTCTACTTCTTTTGGTGCCGATACTTCTTTTGCGGATGCTGCTAACAAAACAGGTATAAGAGAAAGTACTTTACGTGAGTTAAACCCACAAATTACTGGGGACACTATTACGGCAGGAACGACCTTAAGAACTGACTTAAGCCAAACAGGTTTTCAAATGGCAGACGCTTCTAAAAACTTAGAAGTTTTCCAGCCAGAGTTTAGTGTTAATCAAGACTTTATAGATACTTCTAGTCAGCAGTTTGGAGGTCCAGATGAAATAATACCTACACAAGAAACTTTTGAATTTTCTCCAGCACAACAGCCTACTACTCCTCCTGAAGGAGGTTTTGAAACTGGTTATCAATACGACCCAGCCACAGGACAGCGTGTCCCCGGTTCTACTACTACTGGAATGTCTGATCCACGGGCGGGTGTGCAAGATGTAGCGCCAGTGCCAACGGCTTCTTTACTAGAAAGGGCTGGATCTAGTCTTAGAAGCAGCTTTGAAAGCGACCCATTACGTGTTGTTCAACAAACAATGGATTTAGCACAACAAGCTCAAGTCATGACCGCAGAAGATCCTGATGTGTTCTATGGTGGCGGCGCACAACTTCAATCGTTATATGAACCTACTATTGGTTATCAACCTCAACAACCTTTTGCAACAGACATGTCTCAAGGGCCTTATGGATATAGTGCTTTTACACAAGGTTATGACTTTAATCAAATGAGTCCTTACATGTACTACATGCAACAACAACAAAGGTATGCCACAGCATGAATGAAGATTTTATAAAGTATAGTTCTAAAATGGATAGGCCCATTCCGGGGGAGTCATTAACAAATGATCCTGAAAATCCTTATCCTTGGGAAAAACCGACTGAGTTTACTAATGTTGTTAAAGCTTCAGAGTATTTATTTGAAATATTAACTGAAGAAGAGACATACGTAACTATGATGACCGCCATAGAAGACGGTACACCCATTATGGATATTGCACAGGTCTTTTTGTTCCAAGGCTTTAACCAAGGCAAGTGGAATCCTGACTTAATGCTACTCCTTATAGAACCGGCTACTTATATTCTTATGGCTTTAGCAGAACGTGCTGGTATTGATTATAAAATTTATACAGATGAAGAAAAAGAAGACGCGGCAGAAGCTGAATTATTAGGGGTTAACATAGCCCAAGAAAAGTTTAGTAAAATTAAAAAAGCTAGAGGATCTATGAAAGTTCCTGAAGGTATTTTACCTGCAAGCATCGAGGAAAAGATCGAAGAGCTGCCTCAACCTAAGAGCTTATTGGAGAAAGTATAATGGCGATAGACGATTTAGGATTTAGTCTTTTAGAGCGTAAAGGCGAACAAAGTAGACGCGCTAGAAAAGAAGCTCGTAGGGCTGAAAAATATGCACTTATCGGCGGTGCAGTTCAGTTAGGTCTTGGTTTTGCTAATAAAGCCTTAGAAAAAAAAGCTGAGTCATGGATGCAAAACGAAGATGTTTTAGCTAACAAACTTGCTTATAAAAGAAGTTATGATGATGCTTCTCAAACTCTTAAAGATGGAGAGGCTGCTGATAGGTTTGTAGGTGGTGCTAGAAGCTGGTTAATAAGTAAAGTAAGACCGGGAATTAAAGCCGAGTATGACTTAAATATCGAAGAAGGTATGTTAGCAGATCCTGATGCTTATGAAAAAGAAATTACAAGAAGAACAGAAGAAATTGTAGGTACTGTCGATGGTGATGGACTTTATGGTAAATTTAATAGAGCAAGACAGGCCGCTTTAAAATTAACTCCTGATTCAGATTATAATACTTTTGTTGAAAATAGAAATCCTGCGTATCGTAATGTGCGGGATGCTATTTTAGGTTCTTTTTCTAAAGATAAACCAAGCAAAGAAGCCTTTGTAGATTCTGTTTTAAACAGTAAGTTTAGTAAAAATAGTGAGGCTTATACGGCAGCCTCCACAGCTTATAAACAAGGGCTGTCTGCAGCAGGTGCTGTAAAACTTGGAGATGCTGTTAAAGATCAATTTAAACTTAAAGATAATGAACAAGTAGTAAGCGAAGAACAAATATTTCAAAAAGATCCTAATGATATTTCTATTCCTGTTATAAAAAGAAAAGTTAGAAATCGTAGAACAGGTACAGAAACAACAACAATAACAGCAGTTAAAGGTAATGAAGCAAGCGAGTCTTTTGTAGCGGGTGAAAGAGCTAAGGTTGAAATAGTAGACCGTGTAAATCAACATACAGGACAAGTAGTAAAAGTAGCTATTGCTGTAGGGGCAAACAATGCAGTTGTTGAAACAATGTCTACGGGTAAAATAGCTCCTGATTATTTTCCGGCTACTGTACCTGAAGTTTCAGATGCTAATGCTGATAAAGGTCGTGCTGCTTTTGACGCAGCTATAGATCAAAGTGCGGATAGGAAAGAAAAAAGAGACGCTGCTGCTGACTTTTTTACTTTAGGCGGTGATGATATTAATCAAGAATACTTTGACAATTTTAATAGGACAACTTACTTACTTGGTCAAAACATAAACAGCAAAGTTTTTGGCGGTGCTGATGTACAAGCACCTCTTAGAGCCTCCGCAGCTTTTGAAGTATCAGATCTTACTTTAGCTAATGATATTGCAGCAGAAATTCAATTAATGACTATAGACTTTACGACTTCAGACGAAGGAGCCGGTAAAGGCTTAGGTCAAAACTTAGTTTCAGAAGTTGTGGGTCAAAATAGAAATATCTTAGGCCCCTTAGTTTTGCTTGGTTTAGATAAAGTAGAGCAAAGAGCAGGTGGTACATACGCTATTTCTATGGATCAACAACAAAGAACAAACATGGTTAGATCTTTAGTGTCTGTTCCTGAAATGACAGAATATATGGATAGGATTAAACGTGACCCAGAAACTCTTAAATATGTTCAAGAGGCTATTCAAGAAAGTTTAGCTGCTGGTCAGACAGTTATCCAAGACTCTTCAGGCGCAATGGTTTCTAGAAATAGCTCTGTGTTTGCTATGCCTTTTAGAGAAGGAGGCGCACCTATTGCTTCTTTATTTGGAGTTGCTATAGAAAAAGATGAAGCGGCTAGATTGGCTGAAACAGAAACTAACTTACAAAGTGGTATTCTTTTAGACACTTCTGATTTACCTGAGCAAAGAGCTGCTCAAAGAGCTGAAGAAGAAGCTGCTGAAGATCCTTCTATTAAACTTCTAAAAAGAAAAGAAGAGTTAGAGGCTAGGACTACAGACGCTCCAGCAGGAACAAGAAGTTCTGAAAAAGAAGAGTTATCTCGGGTTAATGCTGAACTAGCTGAGTTAGGTCAGGATACTAAACCTATTTATATGAATAGACAAACTAGATTAAGGCTTGAAGAGTCTATAGAGCAAAAGTTTAACTTAGAAGATCAAATAGCTAATGAGCCTCCGGGAAGTTCTAAAACTAAAACAGGCCAACGAAGAAGGGCTAAGTTAGGTGAATTTGAAGAAACTTTATCTTCTATAGATACTTCGGCCAAAAACGTAGCTGATGCTATTAAAGAGCTTAGGGGTTGGAAAGATATGGATGTAAAACAATCTTTAGCTAAAGTATATGACGAAGATTTTACTAATCAAGTACTAGCAGCACTCTATTTATAAGGTAAAGCATGGCTATATATAAAAAAGATTATACTCAGGTCCAAGACGCTGACGAGGTTAGTTTATATACACCTCCTGCAAATTTAAAAATGAGTGTTACACAATTTGAAAGTAATCCTCAAGTTCAAGAAGATGCTGAAAAATATTTTAGTTGGGTAGCCAAGCAGTTTCCTACAGTAGGAGGCGCACAAGGCTACGAAGATATTTCAGAGTCTATACGTGACGAAGATATGCGACTAACGGATCTTTTAACTAGAGGTCTTTTAGACGAAGAAATGCCAGAAGATGTAAAACAATCTTACCAAAGACTTAGAGATACTTGGGATAACAAGACTGAAATAAAAGGATGGAAAGAAGGTTTAGAAGCTACTATGGATTATGGCATAGATATAGTTTCAGATCCTTTAAATTTGTTAGGTCTTCTTTTTACAGGAGGCTCTAGCGTAGCTGCAAAAGAAACAGTTAAGTCTGGTGTTAAAGCAACCCTTAAAAAACTTTCGACTTCAGAGTCTACTTCAGCAGCAGCTACAAGAGGTGCTATAGCTGGTAGTGCTTGGACAGGTCTAGATAACTATGCTCGGCAAAACGTAGAAATAAATGCTGGTATTCGTGATGCTGTTTCAGGAACAGAAGTAGCCCTAATGACCGGCGCAGGAGCTGTGTTAGGCGGTGGCCTTGGGGCTGCAATTTCTTCTTTGTCTGGAGGTCTTACTAAGAATGCTCGGAGGATTGAAGATTTAAAAGAAGAAGTAAGTACACCCAAATTAAAATCTAAAGAAGATGACTTAGAAACTCCTTCAGAAGAAAAGCTAATCGAAGTTGAAGAAAAAGCTCCGCGTCAGTTAGGCTTGTTTGATACTGAAGAACCAGAACAGCTTCCTACACAAACAAATTTATTTGATGATTTAGTAGAGGACTTAGGAGGCGGTAAAGCCACTAAAGAAGAAGTTCAAGATCTTGTAGAAGAGACTACGGCTAACACAGAACCTAAAAAAATTAAAAATAAACTTTTGTTTGAGCTGGGCAGAATAGCAAATTCTTTTGGTGCGACTATAGCCTTTAAACCTGCATCTCTTTTAGACTCTTATACTTCTTATTCTGGCTCTGCTAAAGAACTTCAAAAGAAATTTAGATACGATTTAGGTCGTAATATTTGGGGTGAGCGGGAATACGATCAACAAGACTTTTATGAAGTTATGAAAGAAATATCTGGCGAGTATTATACAAAAGTAAAACTGGCTATGGAGCCTATTCAGACTAATGTAAAAGGTGATTTAACACTCCCTGTAAACAACGAGTTAATGAGGGCGTTACGCGGCGAGACTGCGGATAACGAAAACATAAATATTATAGCAGGTTTTTTACGAAGAGATGTATTAGATAAGCTTGGTAAAGAACTTAGTGATGCTGGTTATATTGACGAGCCTATTGAGGGCTATGTGCCACGTTTTTGGAATCGTAAAGCTATAGAAAATAATCCTGAAGAGTTTGCAAGAAAGCTTATTGAAGCTGAAGAAGCCGAGGACTTAACCGAAGCAAATGCAATCATTACTCAAATGCTCGATATAGAAAATCAAATAGGCGAAGGAAGTGTTGCCGGTAATAGTTTTTTTGCTAAAAGAGCTTTTACTAAACTTAAAGATAATGACTTTGAAGAATTTTTAGAGGGTGATATCAACAAAGTTTTAATTAATTATAGTTTTCAGACAGCAAAGCAGTTAGCTAAAAAACAAGTGTTTGGTGTTAAAAACTTTAAAGAGTTTCAAGAACGCTGGTTAAATCCTATAGCTGCTGAAATGGCAGATGCCGGTAAAACTTTAAGCAGTAAAGATCGTGACAGAATTGCAAATCTTTATAGGACAGCTACAGGAGAAGGCGTTAAACGCTGGGAAGGAACATTTAGTGGCGTAGTAGACTTTTACTCTACGGCTAATCGACTCGCATACTTACCTTTAGCTACACTATCTAGTGTCACAGAAATATTTATTAATGTTCAAAAGGCTGGTGTAGTTAACACTATTAAAGGTTTTTCTCAGGCTTCTAAAGCTGGTAGACAAACAATTCAAACAAACTTAATAGATTTCTTAAAAAAGAATCACGACTTAAAAGAGCCTGAAATCTGGAGAGAGTTAAATAAATTTTCTATTGCTGTAGACACGGCTGCTGGTGATGTTGCCGAAAGACTTTCAGGTGACACACTTAATTCTAATTTTAGTAGAAGCGTAAATAACGGCTTTTTTAGATTTACTATGTTGGATCAGTGGACAAAGTTTGTTCAGTTAACTTCGTTTATTACAGGTAAAGAACTTATTGTAGAAAATCTTAAAAAGATTTCTGCGCGTGGAAACTTAGAGGACTCTGGTCGCACTAAAGCTATGCGCGATGAGCTTAAAGAATTAGGTGTAGATATAAACAAGGGTCTTCAGTGGGTCGCAAGAGGCGCTAAAGAAGACGATGAGTTTTACACAGCAGTTCAAAGAGGAGCTTCACGTTATACTAATGAGGTTATTTTAACGCCAACTCCTGAGTCAGGATTAAAGCCTACTTTATTATCTAATCCTAGAACTTCTATTCTTTTTCAGTTTATGGGATACCCCGCTGCTTTTTCAAATACTATTCTTAAAAACGCAGCTACTAAAATGATGCGTGATCCTGTAGGTAACGTACCTAAAACATTAGCTGCTGGGCTTATTATGACAGAAACGGCTCGATGGACTAACTGGGCTAGAAGCCACGGTGAAAGCGAGAAGTTTAAATCAGAAGAAGAAATTTATGTTGAAGCTGTAAAGCGTTGGGGCGGTAATGGTTTGATAGCAGATATGATGGCAAGGGCTAATAAGTCTGCTGAAATATATCAAAGTCAAACAGCTTACGTTGCTTCTATGTTGGGGCCTGTAGGCCAAGACATTTATAAAATGATTAAACGTGATAGCCCCGTTAGATTTTTAGGTGAAAAAGTTCCGTTCTATGGAGCTATAAACACTATTAGTCCAGAAGCTAAGAAAGACTACGATACTTTTATTAGAGATTTAGATTCTCAAATGAGAGACTATACAGTTCCTGAAAGACCTCCTAGACGTTTTGAGTTTAAAAAAGGAGGTGAAGTAGACATACCTCAGGCTTCTCCTGAACCCGATGAGCGTATAGATAAAATGACAGGGCTTCCTTACAACGTGCAAGCCGGTACTGCTTTTATGGATGAAGAAGATCCTTTAAGACGTATGGGTTTTGGTAAAGGTGGTGAAGTAGATCCTTTAAGACGTTTAGGGTTTGTAGGTGGTGGTATATCTAAGCTAGTAAAGTTGGGGTTTAAAACTGCAGATATTGATCTTGATGCTGCTTTAAAAGCTAATAAAGCTTCTCAAACAACCCAAAGAGCTAATACTGTAGGGACAGCTACTAAAGCATCTTCTTATTTAGACTCTTTAGGAGCAACTGGAAGATCTTTAGATTATGGAGCCGGTAAAGGTTTAAATGCTGAAGCTAATAAAATAGATGATACTTTTGAGCCTTTTCCCGAAAAGGATTTTAGTCCTACATTTATATCTCCTAATGAAATACCTAAAAATAAATACGGAAAAATTATTAGCACTAATGTTATTAATGTGCTTCCTCCTGATTTAAGAAAACAAGCTATTTTAAAAATAGGGAGTGCTTTAAAAGCAAACGGAAAAGCTCTTATTCAAACATGGGATGCTGGCGCTGCGAAAGCTGGTATGGCTTCTAAGAAAGCTACGTCAGTAAAAGAAGAGCCTTTGGCTTTTACTACATCTACAGGCTCTTATCAAAAAGGTTTTACTAAAGAAGAACTTAAAGAATATATTGAAGATATATTAGGGGATTCTTTTGAAGTTTCAATTGTTCCTAATAAAGAAAAAATAAGTGGTTCTTCTGTTGTAATAACTAAAGTTAGAAAGAAAAAACACGAAGGCTCTAAAGTAACTACTAAAGGCCGTAAAGTTTACGAAGATGAAAAAGGTAAATATTCAGAACGTACTGAAACAATACAGCTAGATAACGGGGATTGGGTTAACTATCCTACTATAGATAAAAAAGGAAATAAAATACCCGAACGATTATTTAAAAAGCTTGTCGAATCTCAGTTAACTGAAGATGGAGCTGTTGATTTTATTACAGGAGAAACACTTCCTACATATAAAGACATGGATACTGCTATTAAGGCAGCTAAAAGTAGATCAGATAGTTTACTAAAGGATAAATAATGTATAAATATTTTAGCACAGAAGAACTTAAGTGTCAACACTGTGGCGCTGATGGGATGGATGAATCTTTCATGGTTAAAGTAGAAGCACTGCGTCATGAGTTAGGCTTTCCTTTTGTTGTTACTTCTGCTTACCGTTGCAAGGATCACATCATTGAGCGTAAGAAAAAAACTCCCGGCGCACATGCATCAGGTCATGCTATAGATATTGCTGTTAGCGGAGACAAAGCTCACAAGCTTTTAGATGCTGCGTTAAGAATAGGCATGACTGGGATAGGCGTTAATCAAAAAGGCAACAATAGGTTTATACATTTAGATGACCTTGCGTGGGATGAAGGTCGTCCTCGTCCTTGGGTGTGGAGCTACTAGATGGCTGTCTTAAACGCTCTTATAGGGCCTGTGACGGGCCTGTTAGACAAGTTCATAGAGGACAAGGATCAGAAGGCTAAACTGGCGCATGAAGTCGCTACGATGGCTGAGAATCACGCTCAGGAAATCGCTAAAGGTCAAATGAAGATCAACGCTGTGGAGGCGGCCCACTCCAACGTGTTTATAAGCGGCTGGAGGCCCTTCATAGGGTGGACATGTGGCTTGGGTATGTTTGGTAACTTTATCACCATCCCGTTTAGTAACTTTGTTTTGGCTTTACTTGAGTATGACATAGTGATACCTCTGGTACCTCTGGAAACTATGATGCCTGTATTGATGGGCATGTTAGGTCTGGGCGCAATGAGGACATACGAAAAGAAATCAGGAGTATCTAAGTAGTGACAATCATGGAGTTTATAAATTCTACTTGGCCTATGTTCATGGGATTCATAACGCTTGTTATTGTCTTAGCTAAGATGCATGGAGATATTGAAACTATCAAAGAAAAAATAAAAGTGTTGTTTGAATTATGGAATAGTAAAAACTAATGTTAGCTGAAATAACAACAATTCTTACAGTTATGAAAGGACTTAACGATGCTGTATCTACTTTAAAAGAAACAGGTGGGCATGCAAGTGGCTTTGCTAATGTTATGGGAAAGTACGCTAAAGCTAATGAGTCCGTACAAGCTGTTGAAAAAAAGTATGTAGGAAAACTATCTGTTAAAGAAAGTATGCAAGTTCAGCTTGCCAAAAGACAGCTATCTACTTTTAATCAGCAGTTAAAAGATATGATGCTTATGCAAGGACTTTCATCAGACTATAATGAAATCATGCAGCGTGTAGAAGAAAGCAGAATAGAGCATGAAAAAGAAATAAACCGTCAAAAAATATTAAGACGGCAACGTGTAGAATTTATAAAAACTTTATCTATTATGTTTACGACAGGATTACTGGGGTTGGGCGTAATGATGGGTTTACTTATGTTAATTTTTTAGGTGAATAATTATGGCTAAGAAAAAATCTACGGTTAATAAGGCGGGTAATTATACTAAGCCTACTATGCGTAGGAATTTGTTTAATAAAATTAAAGCAGGTTCAAAGGGCGGTAAAGCTGGTCAGTGGTCAGCACGTAAAGCTCAAATGTTAGCTAAAGAATACAAAGCTCAGGGTGGGGGGTACAAGTAATGGCTCTTAAAAAGTCTCAGAAGTCTTTAAAGGCTTGGACAAAACAAGATTGGGGTACTAAATCTGGTAAGCCTTCTACTCAGGGGCCTAAAGCAACGGGCGAAAGATACTTACCTAAAAAAGCTAGGCAGTCTTTAAGCTCTACCGAATATGCAAAAACCAGTGCAAAGAAACGTAAAGACACAAAAGCAGGTAAGCAGCACAGTAAGCAGCCTAAAAAGATTGCAAAGAAAACTAGAACTTATCGAAAAGTATGAGGACTCTAGTAGTTTTACTGCTACTACTAATTATAGTTTGGCTAGATAAAAAAGAAGAGGAATATATAGATGGCTCACGAAACACGTAGAGAAAACCTAATTAAAAAACATAGGCTCAAAGGCGTTAATAAACCTAAAAGAACCCCTGACCATCCTAAAAAATCTCATGTTGTGTTGGCTCAAGAAGGTCATAATTTAAAATTAATCCGCTTTGGTGAGCAA
>Ga0222716_10001418_pt1 | contig 20017 bp, 17 predicted proteins | sample C33_13DmetaG_FD_165044 | JGI IMG/M metagenome (GOLD analysis project Ga0222716, IMG submission 165044) | Estuarine water microbial communities from San Francisco Bay, California, United States - C33_13D | ecosystem: Environmental > Aquatic > Marine > Unclassified | place: USA: California... | reverse complement strand
GTAGCTCGAATGAGACCTGATGTTACCCTGATAGGTTTGACGACCAATACTAAAGTGGCTCGTCAAAATGCTTTAACTTGGGGTACCTTTATGGATGTGATAGATGAAATTTCCTCTTCTACTGAAATGGTTGATCGAGCATGTAGAGTTGCTAAAAATCGAAAAATTCTTAAAAATGGTGAAAAAATTATTATTACAGCTGGTGTTCCATTTGGAAAAGTTGGTACAACGAACACTCTTCGAATAGCTAAAATTATTGCTGATAATAAGTTAACTTAACTTTGAACAAGCCGATTTAATACGTTGGCAAGCATCTTCTAAAATAGAGTCAGAAGTTGCATAAGAAATCCTAAAAAAACCATCAAGTCCAAAAGCAGAGCCCTGTACCCCAGCAACTCCAACTTCTTCAAGAAGGTAATCCATGAAATCACCATCGGTTTCAATTATTTTTCCTGCTTCAGTCTTTTTTCCTAAAACCCCCTTGCAAGATGCAAATACATAAAAAGCACCCTCTGGGACTCGACAAGACAGTCCTGGTGTTTCATTTAAGTGTTTAACAACCAGATCTCTTCTTCTTAAGAAAGATTCATTATTTGAAGCAATGAAACTTTGATCTCCATTCAAAGCCTCAACAGAAGCAGCCATTGATATAGACGCCGTCGAGGATACGTTTTGTGATTGTACTTTATTCATCGCATTGATGATGTTTGTTGGGCCGGCCGCATAACCAACTCTCCAACCTGTCATGCAATAAGATTTAGACAAACCATTCATGGTTAAAGTTCGATCAAAAAGAAAGGGGCAGACTTCAGCTATAGTATGAAAGGTATTTCCGTCGTAGACAATTTTTTCATAGATGTCATCTGATAAAACATAAACATGCTCATGTTTTTTTAAAACTTCACCAAGAGCGATTAGCTCTTCTTTGGTGTACATTGACCCTGTCGGATTGCTGGGACTATTCAGCATTAGCCACTTAGTTTTCGAAGAAATATTTTTTTCTAAATTTTCTGGTAATAATTTAAAACCAGAGCTTTCTCCGCACTCAACAACAACAGGTTTTCCATCGTTCAAAACCACTATATCGGGATAGCTTACCCAATAAGGAGCGGGGATAATTACCTCGTCACCTGAGTTAATTGTTGCTGAAAAGGCGTTGTATATAATATGCTTACCACCAACGCCTACGGTGATGTTGGCTAGGTCATAATCTAGACTGTTATCTTCTTTAAATTTTTTTTGAATTGCTGCTTGTAAATCTGGGGTCCCTTTACCCGGAACATACTTTGTGAAACCCTCATCTATTGCTTTGATCGCAGCTTTTTTAATATGATCTGGAGTGTCAAAGTCTGGTTCTCCAGCAGCAAGAACAATGATATCTCTGCCAGCACGCTTAAGTTCTTGGGCCTTTATATTAGTGGCTATTGTTAAAGATGGCTTAATGCTATTAACTCTATTTGAAATCATTTTTTTTTAATTTAGATATCTATAAACTTATTTAAAAAAAACTACAAGTATGCCTTTTAAAATAGTCAGTGAAAATAAACCCAAGGGGGATCAGCCTCAAGCGATAGAAAAATTATTTAAGGGACTAAAGGACAATAAAAGAAGTCAAGTATTGTTAGGAGTTACGGGCTCGGGTAAGACATTTACTATAGCCAATGTAATTGAGAAGTATAATCGCCCAACTTTAATTATGGCCCCAAATAAAACTTTGGCAGCTCAGCTTTATGAAGAATTAAAAATTTTATTTCCAGAGAATGCTGTCGAATACTTTGTGAGCTACTATGATTACTATCAACCAGAGGCTTATGTGCCTCGTTCAGATACTTTTATTGAAAAAGAGTCCTCCATTAATGAGCAAATCGATCGTTTTCGACATTCTGCCACTCGATCTTTGGTTGAAAGAGAAGATGTAATCATCGTAGCGAGCGTCTCCTGTATTTATGGTATTGGCGCGGTGGACTCTTATTCAAAAATGACTCTTGAGATACAAAAAGGGCAAAAATTAAATTTAATGGCTTTTCTGCGTGAGTTAGTAGAACTGCAATATAAAAGAAATAATATTGATTTTAGAAGAGGAATGTTTCGGGTTACTGGTGATCGGGTTGATATTTTTCCAGCTCACCTTGAAGACATTGCATGGCGAGTAAGTTTTTTTGGTGATGAAATTGAAGAAATTAAAGAGTTTGACCCTCTAACTGGAGAATTTCTTCAAAATTTTGAAGAGGTAAGAATTTTTGCGAATAGTCACTACATTACCCCTAAACCAAGATTAGAGACTGCCATTCAAGAAATAAAAAAAGATCTAAAGATTCGATTGGAGGAGTTTACTAATGAAAATAAGCTTTTAGAGCACCAGCGTCTAAAAGAAAGAACAAACTTTGATTTAGAGATGATACAAGCCACGGGAACCTGTTCAGGTATTGAAAACTACTCAAGATATTTAAGTGGTAGATCTAGTGGGGATGCGCCGCCTACCCTATATGAATTCATACCCGAAAACTCATTGCTTATCATCGATGAATCCCATGTGACGGTACCTCAAATAACTGGAATGTATAAAGGTGACAGATCAAGAAAAAGTACTCTTTCAGACTATGGCTTTCGATTGCCTTCGTGTCTTGATAACAGGCCTTTAAAATTTGAAGAGTGGAATATGATGAGACCCCCTACAATTTTTTTATCAGCTACCCCCGGCCCTTGGGAGTTGAATGAGGTTAATAATGAATATGTTGAACAAATAATTCGGCCCACTGGACTTATTGACCCAAATTGTGAAATTAGAACGACCGTCAATCAAGTTGAAGATCTTGTAGGAGAAATTCAAAAAACATTAACTCAAAACAATCGAGTACTTATTACAACTCTTACAAAAAGAAATGCTGAAGATCTAACTAATTATTTAAAAGAACAAAACTATAAAGCTGAATATATGCATTCTGATGTAGATACAATTGATCGTATAAAGCTCATTCGGTCTCTTCGAATGGGAGAGATAGATATTATTATTGGGATTAATTTATTAAGAGAGGGGTTAGATATTCCTGAGTGTGGTTTAGTAGCAATTCTTGATGCTGATAAAGAGGGATACCTTCGGTCTAAAACTAGTCTCGTTCAAACTATTGGCCGAGCAGCAAGAAACGTTGAGGGTAAAGTAATTTTATACGCAGATATTAGAACAAAAAGTATTGAGGCGGCTTTAGAGGAAACAAATTACCGAAAATTAAAGCAACTCGAATATAATAAGATTCATAATATTACCCCGCAGTCTGTCAAACGAAATATTGGTGAAATTATTGAGAGTATATATGAAAAAGATAGCTATACTGTCAGTCTATCTAAAGATGAAGATTTGAGTCCAAGTAAATTTGAAAAACATATTCAAAAACTTGAAAAAAAGATGCTATCTGCAGCAGAAAACCTAGATTTTGAAAAGGCAGCCATGTTTCGTGACGAAATAAGAAAAATTAAAAAAGACCAAATGGGGATGAGACAATGATACAAAGTTTTTTTGGTTTAATTATAAGTTTAGTCATTCTTATTTGGTCTTGTGAATACGCAATTAAGAATTCTATTCTTGTCTCTAAAATATTTCAAATTAGAGAGATATTTGTAGGCATCTTCATAATTGCAATTGGCACTTCATTGCCTGAATTTGCAGCTACTTTTCAAGCTATTCAGATTGGTGCTGAGGGTATTGTGGCTGGAAATCTATTAGGAAGTAACATTGCAAATATTCTTCTGGTTGGTGGAATAATGGTTTTTCCTTTGAGATCGCTAAATGTTGCAAAACAAGATCAAAGCACCGCGATTTTCTTTATAAGTTTTTCGATACTTTTCTTTTTTTTAATTTTCTTTAATTTTACTTTAGGACTTAAGACTAGTCTTTTATTTATATTACTTTTAATTCTATTTTTTTATTTTGAATTAAAAAAACCATCTGAAGAGGATCTTGTTTTAAAAGATAAAAATCATCCTTCAACAATCATAATTATCTCTAAAATTATTATTGCATTTATTGTTTTATTTTTCAGTTCTCGTTTTTTTATCACCTATGCAAAAAACTTAACTGAGTTATTAGGCGTTGCAGAGTCTACCATTGGTATTACCGTTGTTGCTTTTGGCACATCTCTTCCTGAGGTAGTAGCTACAATTATCGCTATTATAAAAAAACAAAATAATTTAGCAGTGGGGAATATTCTTGGATCAAATATAGCAAATATTTTTGGGATTACGCTCATAGCTATATTTATGAATGGTCAAATTAATTACTATGAACTTCTGTCCTCAATTGACAAATGGCTGTTCTTATTGGTATCCATAGTTTTTTTCGTCATGATTATAAAAAAGATGGCTGGAAAATTTTTATCGATGGGATTAATATTTGCTTACTTGACTTACTTTACCTATTTATACATTTAGTAAACTCAACAAATGAAAAAAATAAAAATTATAACTCTGATAGTCTTTCTCTTAGTCCTTATTTTAGTGGCTCTTAGCTTTTTCAAACTACCTATTAATACCATCACTGACGCAACTATCATGAAGCAAACAAATAATACAGTCTCCCTAACCTCCTCAGAAGAGCAGTCACTAATACTATTACCAAAACCTCAAATTGAGATTAAAGAGGCTAATTTTTCTATACAAAATGAATTGATTTCTGCTGACTTAATTACAAAAAACGTAAAGTTTTCTAGATCTTTGCTCGATAGTAGCAATATTTCAATTTTTATTCCTGATGCTACTATTGGAAACCTAAATATTAATTCACTTGAAAACGAAGTTTTGCTCGAAGGGGAGATAGAAAATTTAGAACTTAATATCTCATCTAATGAAAATATGATTGAGATTTTTTCAGACTCTTTTTTATATAAGGAAGCTGAAGTTCAATTTGATGCTTTAATCGAAGACGAGGTTCTCAAGAAATTAAATTTTTCAATTCAAGGATTAGACGTTAATGAATTAGTACTTCTACTTAATAAAAATTATCAAAAATTTTTTAAACAAATAAACTTGGATACAATAAATGTTAACGGCGAATATACTCAAGATAATTTTTCCATTAATGATTTAGAGCTGAATTTTAATGAAAATTCTCAATTAAAGCTTTCGGGTTTAATTAGCCTAGATAATTTTCTTAATTCCAAACTTGATATCCAAGGATCCAGAATCCCTTTTGAGGTATTTTCTCAATTTTTACAAAATATTAATTTTCTAAACTTTACAAACTTACCTAAAGGAAATTTAGATAATTTTGATATTGAGTATTCTGATATGTTTAAAATTAATTCGCTGAATTATGTAACTGAAAATGGTAGCGAATTAAATTTACAAGGAAATTTTAATTACATCGATTTCTCAGATATAAATTTTGACTTAAATTTAAATTCAACGTCATCAAACGATATATCTAATCTCTTTCAATTAATCTTTCCTGATTTAGACTCTAATTTTTTTAATTTTGACAAACTTTCTCTATCCTCAAATATTGAAAACGAAAATGTGAAAATTAAAGAATTAAACCTTTCAAAAAATGACACATCGATCAACGTTCTAGGCGACTTCAACTTAGATAATTTTTCTAATCGAGGACTGCAAATTAAGATAAATAATTTCAAAGAATTTGATTTAATTCCTAATGCTGAAATTAAAAAAATATTCAATCAATTAGATATTTCTCATTTTAGCATGGATGGAACTGTAATTAATGAAGAGATTATTATTAACTCCCTAGATATTTTTGAAGGTGATGAATTAAAATTATCCGTAAGTGGGGAAACAAACCTTTTAAATTCTCAACAGACATTTTTAAATATCAATTTACAACGGTTTGACTCAAATGATCTTCGTGAATTATTAAAATATACTGGTCAAGAGGGTTATTCCAAATATCTTGAGCTTTATTTATTTAATAATGTAAAGGGTAATTTTATAGTTGATCTCGCTACTGGTAATTATGTATTAGAAAATATTGCAATCACTCAAGATGAAAATATTTCCACATTATCAGGAAATATATTTGAAGAAAAATTTTCAGGAAACCTCAATCTAAAAAATTTAGACATAGAAAATCTAGAGAAATTTTTTCATGAAAGTTCAAGATTGAAAGGTTTTTTAGATTTAAATTTGGATATTTCTCAACCTATTGATTTAAAAGATATGATTGGTATTAGTGGAAAAATTAATGGACAGGTTAAGATTGAAGTCAAAGAAGAGGAAATTGCTTTGCTTTTATTTATGCAGTCGCTCTCTCAAGATATTGAGGATTTTGAACAAATCAATCAACTAATTAATACTCTATCTCAGTCGTTTATAAATAATGATATTTTGATAGAAGGCGAAGTAACTAACCCAAATAATAAAGAATTGATTATCAAAGATTTAATTTTTACTTCATCTAATAAACAAGAGCTAAATGGAGAGATAGAATATTTTCATCCAAATTATAAAATTACTATATTTGATATAATAGAACAGGATGATTTTATCATAAAATTTGAAAATGGTTCATATTCTTACGAGAGAGTAATTCCTGATGGAACAGTCAGAAAACCTTTAGAAGAGTTAATTCAAAAAAATATCAATAAGCTGTTCGAAAATTTATTGCAGTGATTTTTCTACAAAATCAATTACATCTTTTTCAATATTAACTTTATTTAATTTGTTTATCTCTTGTATGCCTGTTGGTGATGTAATATTTATTTCTGTCAAATAACCATCAATTACATCAATTCCAACAAAAGATAATTTTTTAGTTTTTAAAAAATTCTTAATAGTAGAGCATATTTGTTTTTCTCTTAGTGAAAGGGTAGTTTTAACGGCAATTCCACCTGCGTGGAAATTTGCTTTAATGCTATTTTTTTTAGGAACTCTTAAGACTGCGCCTTTTACTTGACCATTCACAAGAATTATTCTTTTATCCCCTTTATTGAAATTCTTTAGAAACTTTTGAATTATTACGGGGTTATTTTGAAATTTTGAAATGTATTTCGTTAAGAATTTCTTCATGTTTGGTTGATTAACTTTGATTTTTTCAATACCTATTCCTCCATTACCATAAGCTGGTTTAAGTATGACCTCCTTATGTAATTTAATAAAAGCTAATATGGAAGGGATATTAGAAGAGATCAAAGTGGGTGGTGTTAATTCAGGAAAGTTCATCATGATATGCTTTTCAGGAAAATTTCGCACTTCACTCGGATCATTAATCAAAATAGGGTTTTGAAGCTGACTAAGTAAGTAAGTATTAGAAATATATTCCATATTAAATGGGGGATCTTGTCGGATAAAAATTGCATTAAATTTTTCAAGATTAGTATCTTTAGATTTTTTGCTTTTATAAGTGAGTTTTCCACTTTCACTTAAGGATAACTCCAAGACACTTGATTTAATTTGATTAAATTTATTCAAAGATGCATAAACCCAACTTGGAGAATTGTAAAAACATCGAATACCTCTAGAAAGAGATTCTTTTATAAGCATATAAGTAGAGTCTTCGTTTATATTAATTTTTGTTGGGTCATCCATTTGAAATAAAAATTTTTTTATCATTTTAATAGTAAGGCTTATTCAAAATGCCGATAACGTCTTTTGAAAGGTTGTATTCTTCAATTAAAACATCCGCGGGTGTTTTTTGGTCCTCAATAATATTTTTCAGTTTTTCAAGATGTATACTTTCGTCTTGACCCTCAGAATTAAGATACCCTCTTCTTTTCAAACCACTAGTTGAAACATCTAAAATCATTTTACCTAATTCATGAAGGGCTTGACCATTGAAATAACAATGCAATCCATTCTTGGCCACATCATGGTAAAGTTGAAGTATGTTTTCTTTGCTCCATCCGTTAGTTAAATCCCATAACTCGTCTAAATTTTGCTCATCATACAATATACCTGTCCAAAATGCAGGTAGGGCACATATCATTTCCCACTTTCCTGCATCAGCACCTCTTACCTCTAAATAAGATTTGAGTCGTACCTCAGTAAAAATAGTAGAGAGATGAGTAATCCAGTCATTAATTGTCAGATTATATTCCTTAATATTTTTCTCTTTCGGGATTTGAGTAATTAAGTCATTAAAAGAATACGCGGTTGTATCAATATGTTTTCCATTAATTTTTAAAAAATAATTTTTAACTTCTAATACAAAATCAACATATTTTTCAATATTAAAAGATTGATCCAAAAATTCTTTTTTAATACCACATCTTTGGCTGTCGGTGTCTTGCCAGGTATGAATTCTATTACTCTTTATAGAATTATATGAACCTTCTCTAAAAGGAGAATTACAAAATAATGCCATGACTAAGGGTTGTAATCTATTAGCAAGAACAAATTTTTTAATTAAGTCTTTCTCGTCAAAGTAATCGAAATTTGCTTGAACAGTGCAAGTTCTAGTCATCATATCGAGACCTCTAGATCCAACTTTAGGCATATACTCTCGCATGATACGGTAACGATCTTTAGGAATAAACTCTACGTCTTCTCTTTTAGAAATAGGGTCAAAACCCAATCCGATAATGCAAAGGTTTTTTAATTTTGAATATTCTTGAAGTTCACGTAAGTGTTCATATGTTTCTGTACAGGTTTGGTGGACGTTTTTTAAAATTTTTCCAGATAGTTCTAGTTGACATCCAGGCTCTAAAGTAACACTAGCTCCATTTTTTGATAAAGATATCAATTGATTAAAAGCATTGTACTCACCTTTTTGCCAACCCTTTTCAATTAAAAATTGAAAAAGGTTTTGAATACTAATTGAACCATCAAATTTTATTCTTTTTTTATCTTTGCATTGAAAAATAAATTTTTCATGTTCGGTTCCAATTCCTTTGGCTTCAGGGCTAGTGAAACTTGAGTAAAAATAATTTATTAAATCTGATTTTTGTAGCAATTAAAACACACTATTCTTATGAAAATTACACTTTTTTATTTGATTAGAATACTCTTTTGCTTGACGTTCAACTTTTTCCGCAACACCTAATAGCCATTTTTTCTTATTATATGATTTTTTTTGAAAACCACCTTTGCCTTCATGGTATGCAAGGTAATGATTGTATACATCTGATTTTTCTAATTTCAACAAACGATAAGATCCATCAACATACCAGCCTATAAAATCACTTGCATCAGCAAAGTTTTTTCGATCAGCGTTATAGTTTCCTGTTGATTGTTTGTATTCTTCCCAAGTGCCGTTGAGTGCTTGGCTGTATCCGTAAGCGCTAGAAGGTCGAAGCCCAGGTATAAACCCTAATACTTTTTGTCTGGGCGGACGAGCTGTTCTATTAAAGGAAGACTCTTGTTTAATAAAACTCATTTGCAAACTTACAGGAACTCCCCATTTTTCCTTAGTTTTTTCAGAGTATGATTTCCACTGAGGATTAGTCTTGAAAATATCACATATATTAGATTGGTTAAAATTTCTATCTGTGACGCATCCAGATAAAATGATCACCAAAAGAAAGAAGAACTTTCTCATGAAAAGTATTTGTTAAGATATTCAATCATAATATCCAATCCCTGAAGGGCAGCACCTTGTGTTTTTAAAATTGACCCCGATGACCAGGCATAAGTATCGAAGTGTATCCAAGGTGTTTTTTTATTTTTAATAAAATCCTCAATAAACAAAGCGGCTGTAATTGATCCCGCCATACCATCCAAAGAAGCATTACATAAATTAGCAAATTGAGAGTTAAGCTTATTCTTATAGGGGGCGTAAAGTGGAAGCCTCCATGTTCGAATTTTTTTTTGATTTAAAGTTTCAATTTTTTTTACAACATCTTCATCATTACTAAAATAAGCAGGAATGTCTTCGCCTAACGCCACCCTAGCCGCCCCTGTAAGTGTTGCAAAATCTATAATCAAAGAGGGGTGATAATTATTTGCTAACTCCATAGCATCCGCTAAAAGCAATCTACCCTCTGCATCTGTATGAGATATTTCAACTTTTTTTCCAGCAGATGATGTATAGATATCTCCTGGCCTCATTGAATTTCCGGAGACTGAATTTTCAGCCATAGGAATGATTAAAATAATTTTTGATTTCTTCAATAAGCTATTGGCCATCAAAAACAAAGAAATTGCAATTGCGGCACCGCCCATGTCTTTCTTCATATTTCTCATTGAATTACCTGGTTTTATATTTACCCCACCCGTATCAAAGGTAACTCCTTTACCAATGATGACAATCGGTTTGTCTTTTTTTGAAAATTTTTTATTAGAAATATGGAGAATTTCTGGTTTTATAGTTGAGGATTGACCAACAGCATATGTTAAAGGGAATTTTGATTTAACTTCTGCTTGGCTATAATTTTTAAAAATAAATTTATCAAAATGCTTATTTTTTTTAATGAAACTCAGAAAAGACTTTGGGTGTAGCTCATTTGCTGGAGTGTTTATTAAATCTCGAGATAAATTGGTAAACTTTACATAACGATCAAGAAATTTTAAAATTTCTAAATTTTTGACATAAAGTAGATTTTTTGGGGATGATTTATTGAATTTATATCCACCCCAGCCCCATGCCTTTTGAATTTCTATTTCTTCAGAATCTGCAAATTTAGTAAATAAATAATAATTTCCCTTATTTTTAGAGGAAAAATCAGCTATACCAGATAGATTTTGATTTAATCCTTCACCAATTAGCACCTCTTTTAAACGGCCATCTGGATAGGGAATTTTTAAAATTTTGCTATTTTCGCCCTTGAAATTATTAGATAAACACCAATTTCTTATAAAAGTGGGTTGTTTTTCAAACCACTGATCAAACTTATTTTGTGAAATGACAGTAACTTTAGTAGAACACTCAGTATTATCATTTGTAAACATTCGGTATAAAAGGATATTAGAAAAAAATGACTAAACAACAAGCGGAAAAGAAAACAGTAAAATTTGAAACAGAAGTATCCAAACTTCTAGATATTGTCGCAAACTCTCTTTACACAGAAAAAGAGATTTTCCTAAGAGAGTTAATTTCAAATGCATCAGATGCATGTGAAAAATTACGTTATGTTAGTCAAACAGATACTAATGTAAAAAAAACAGATAAATTTGAAATCAGAATTCATGTAAATGAAAAAAACAAGACGATTACAATTCAAGATAATGGAATCGGCATGGATGAGGGTGATATGCAAGCAAACCTTGGAACCATTGCCAAATCGGGAACAGAAGATTTTATTAAAAAATTAGGCGATAAAAAAGGGGACATTAATCAAATAGGTAAATTTGGTGTAGGCTTTTATTCATCGTTTATGGTCTCTGATCAAGTTGTAGTAAGATCTAAAAAATACGATTCCCCTTCTAGCTACTTATGGACATCTGATGGCAAAGGTACTTTTTCTATTGAGCCTACAGATTTTAATATGTTGGGAACAGAAATCACTCTATCTATCAAAAAAGATGAGGGCGAGTTCTTAAGCAAATATAGAATTGAAGAAATAGTTAAAAAATATTCAGATTTTGTCCCATTCCCTATTTTTGTTACCTCTGAAGAAGATAAAAAAGAAAAAAAAGACAAAGAGGAAAAAGAAGAACAAGTAAATTCGGCGGAGGCTATATGGCTCAAAGATAAAACTAAAATTAAAGATGATGAATATAAGTCATTTTTTAATCAAACTTCAGCCTATTATGATGAACCTCTTCAAACAATTCATTTTAAAGCAGAAGGTGTAGTGAATTACACCGCTCTTTTGTATCTTCCTAAATCTCAACCACAAGATCTCTACCATCCAGATAGAAAAAATAAGTTAAAACTCTATGTGAATAAGGTATTTATCTCTGACAAACTAGACTCCCTTATTCCTGCATGGCTTCGTTTTATTCCAGGAGTAGTCGATACGGAGGACCTAAGTCTAAATATTTCAAGAGAGATATTACAAAATAATGCAGTGATAAATAAAATATCCAGTGCTATCACGAAAAGAATACTTAAAGAACTATCCGAACTAAAGAAGAAAAAACCTGATGAATTTTTAGCTTTTTGGAAAAATTTTGGCCCTGTTATCAAGGAGGGCTTATATGAATTCAACGATTTTCATGATCAGATTTTTGATTTTTCAATTTTTCATTGTTCTGAAAAAGATGAAATGATCACCCTAGACCAATACATCAATGATTATGCGAATGATAAAAAGAAGATTTATTATATCTCAGGTGAAAATAAAGAAAACTTACTGAATAGCCCTCAGATGGAGCTATTTAAAAATAAGAATATTAATGTTCTTTTGATTACTGATCCTGTAGATGAATTCTGGATGCCCATGAAGATGAAATTCAAAGAATACGATTTTACATCTATTACAAAAGGTGAAGTGGATCTAGAGGACAGCAAAGATGATAAAAAAGAGGTTGAGCAACCAAAAGAAAATAAAGACTTTATCTCTTATCTCAAAGATCATTTAAAAGACAAAGTTAAAGATGTGAAGGTATCTAAAAGATTAACAACTAGCGCTTCATGTTTAGTAGCTGATGAAAACGATATGGATATGCATTTAAAAAAATTGATGGCTGCAAATAACCAAACGATTTCAGATGAAAAAAGAATACTTGAGATCAATATAAACCATAGTCTTGTTTCAAAGGTCATGTCCCTAGATAAAAACTCAAAAGATAAATTTAGTGAAATTCTATATGATCATGCGAAACTAATGGAGGGGGAAAACCTTGATGATCCTAAAAAATATACTAACCTTATCGCAGAATTAGTTTCTTTATGATGCAAGAAAAACAAGAACAACAAATTGAAATTGTAGCTCCATCGACAGATAAGGTGATGTGTGATGGGGGAACTGGAGATTTAGGCCATCCCGCTGTTTATTTCAAAATAGATAAAAATAAGGAAGTTGTTTGCAATTATTGTAATAAAAAGTTTATCAAAAAAAGTTAATCTTTTTTCTCTTTATTGACTTCTCTCACAAGAAAGTCTCTCAAAGCTTCAATTTTTTTTGAACCTTTAAGCTCCGGAGGATAAGTAAAATAAATTACTGCTTTTGGTGTCTTGGCATCAGGAAGAATGGGAACTAAATTGTTCTTTGAACTCTTCATGTACTCAGGTAACGCACCTATCCCAGCGCCCCCTCCTATTGCACGCATAACTCCGTACATATTCGATATAAATAATGTTTTAGGCTTTTTATTTTTTGGAATTAAATCCAAAATACAGTTTACATCTGGAATGGAGGGTTCTACATCATGGCCAAAAGCGATAATTTTATGTTTTGCTAAATCATTTACATCTTTAGGTATGCCAAATTTTTCAATGTATTCAGGAGAAGAATAAATTTTAAACTGAAATTTATATAAAGGAAATCTTATGAGATCTACTTGTGTAGGTTCCCTTAATCTTAAGGCCACATCAGCCTCACCTTGAGATAAGTCTGTATATTTATTTTCAATTCTAATTGAAACATCGATGTCAGGATATGAATTAGTGAATTTTACTATTCTCGGGGCTAACCATGTAGTGCCGAATGCTACGGTTGCAGCAATGGTAAGTGAGCCCGTGGGTTTTTCTTTTGACTCCGTAAGTTGAGCTTCAGTCAAAGCTATCTTTCCAAAAATATCGTGAGCTGTTTTAAATAAAATTTTACCTTGCTCTGTTAATGTAAGCCCCCTTGCATGACGTTTAAATAAAGAAACTTTTAACTCTCGCTCTAAGGCACTGATTTGTCTGCTAATAGAAGAATGGCTAATATTCATCTTATGAGCGGCCTCTGAAATATTTAAATCTAGAGCAACATTGTGAAATATTTTTAGTTTATCCCAATCCATTAATAATATTTGCCTCTTTTAATTTACTTATACTATCGATTTTATTATTAAACAATGACCAGTCATCATTTTTATCTATAGTTTCCCATATTTTTTCGATTTCATTGTAATGTAAGGTTTCATAGGGAATTAGATTTAAATTATTTAAATTAATTTCATTAATAGGATCATGATTTTGAAAGATTTTCTCTAATTGATATTTTTGATATTTTTGAATTAAATCTTTTCGATTTTTAATTTTTGCTAACCCACCTCTTAAGTCATAGTAAACCTCTTCAAAAAAGAATTCTTGGTCACCCAATATTCGATAAAAAGCCTCAAGTAATTCATTGTTTTTAGCAGAATCTGAATTTGGTTTAATCATCAGTCTTTTAAAAAATAACCTCAATACCTCCTGATTATAGAGATCTACAAATTTTTTTAGTTCTTCTATCAAGATTTCTTTATTGACCATTAAGGTAAAAATTGAAGCTAATTGCTGTACATTCCAAAAAATTGCATCAGCTTGTTTTGAAAAACGATAAAGTCCAAAGCGATCAAAATATGCCGCTGTTTTGTTTGGTTCATATTTTTCTAAAAATCTGTATGGACCATAGTCAAAGCTCTCACCCGTAATATTGATATTGTCAGTATTTAGAACTCCATGGACAAAACCATAAACATTATAAGATGCAGCTAAGGTGGCACATCGTTGTACTACTTCAGAGAAAATTTTAATGGGTTGATTATTTTGATCATTGAGATTGAAGTAATATTTTCCAATCATATTTGTTAAAAATTCTATACTCTGAGTATCTTGGTGAAATGCATGATATTGAAAGGTTCCAATTCTCAAATGAGAATGAGAAACACGCACTAATACAGAAGAACGAGTAGGTGACGGTTCATCATTTCGACTTAAATATTCTCCGGTTTCAATTAATGATAATGATTTTGAGGTATTCACGCCTAGAGCATCTAAATAATTTGAACATAAAACCTCTCTGACGCCACCTTTTAAAGTTAATCTACCATCGCCACTCCTTGAAAATGGTGTTACTCCACTTCCTTTGGTTCCCAAGTCATACAATTCGTTATTTTTATAAAATTGTGCAATAGTAAAACCTCTTCCATCCCCAATATCTGGGTTATAAACTTGAAATTGATGACCGTGATATCGCATTGCGATATTTTTAATCTTTGGAAGTATGGGGCTCTCGAATTTTCCAAAAAAATTAATCCATTGCTCGTTATTTAGATTTACAAATTCCTCGAAGTAAGGGTTGCGATATCTCGTAATATGATTTGGAAATTTTGCTGGATCCACTTCATCATAAAACTTGTCATTAAGAAAAGTATACGGTGAAATTAGTTTAAATTTGCTCAGATCACTCAACAAGATCTTTTGGATCCATAAAAGGGATATCAAATAATTCTGCGACTGGCTTATAAGTTAGGTGGCCTTTAAAGGTATTAAGACCATTGAGGTGGTGGTTAGAGCTTTTTAAGAATTCAGACAGACCATTATTTGCAATAGATTCAATATAAGGAAGAGTAGCGGTATTTAAGGAAATCGTAGATGTCCTTGGTACGGCACCAGGCATATTAGCTACACAATAATGAATAACATCATCTATGATGTATGTTGGATTTTCATGTGTAGTGGCCCTACTCGTCTCAAAACAACCCCCTTGATCAATTGCAACATCCACTACCACAGACCCGGATTTCATTAAGCCTAAATGTTTCTTTTGTAAAATTTTAGGAGCTTGAGAACCTGGTATCAGTACAGCTCCAATAACCAAATCAAATCTTGAAATAATTGTTTCCAAATTTATTTGATCAATATTAAGTATTTCAGCCTTAGGAAATTCTTTCTTTAAAACTTCAATTCTTTTGTCTGATTTTTCTAAAATTGTAATTTTAGACTGCATACCATTAGCAATAAGAGCCGCATTATAACCAACAACACCGCCTCCAATTATAAGAGTTTGAGCAGGGTTACTATAGCTCGATCCACTTAATAGTATTCCTAACCCTCCTTGATTTTTTTCAAGACATCGGGCGCCAGCCTGAATAGATAATCTACCAGCCACCTCGCTCATAGGTGTCAGTAATGGAAGGCCTTGGGTATCGCTAGTGATAGTCTCATAAGCAATTGAAATACATTTACTGTTGATCAATTCTTGAGTTAATTTTTGAGAAGAGGCAAGGTGTAAGTAAGTAAAAAGAATTTGATTTGGCTGAAGTTGTTGTGTCTCAATAGTTTGAGGTTCTTTTACTTTTATAATTAATTCACAATTTGAAAATAGGTCCTGAGATTTCTCAATTATTTTTGCTCCAGCATTTAGATAGTCCTCATCAGTAAATCCAGATCCTAAACCTGCACTTTTTTCAACGTGAACTTCGTGATTTTGTTGAGTTAATACCTGGGTGCTTTTAGGTGTTAGACCAATTCTAAATTCATTATTTTTAATTTCTTTGGGTACGCCAATTAGCATATGAGAAATATATTTTTTTTTATATAAAATGATATCAAGATTTATCTTGTGATTTCCACAAGTTAAGTAAGATATTTATATGCTAGGTTTAGAGTTAGTAAAAAAGAGGGTTAAGGAGGCTCCACAATCCTCAGGGGTTTATTTATTTAAAAATAAAAAAGATATCCCGATTTATATTGGAAAAGCTATCAATATTAAAAGAAGACTCTCTAATTATGGGAATTTACCTAAACTCCCTAGAAGACTTCAAAAGATGGTATCCCAAACTATCAATATTGACTTTGAATTAACTGAGTCTGAGAGGAATGCACTCCTGTTAGAAGCGCTACTAATCAAAAAGTTTTCACCAAGATATAACATTAGACTTAAAGACGACAAAAGCTTTCCGTTAATCAAAATTACAAATGATCAATTTCCAAGATTAACTCGCTTTAGGAATGATTTTCACAAAGATGACAGAGTATTTGGCCCTTTCACTTCTGCACTGAAGACTGACAAAGTTATCAAAATACTCCAGAAATCTTTCAAATTAAGAAGTTGCACAGACCTTGAATTTAAAAATAGAAAGCGACCATGCTTACTCTTTGATCTTAAACAATGCACTGCACCCTGTGTAAATAAAGTTTCAAAAAAAGAATATGACTCACAAGTAAATGACACGCTAAAATTTTTTCAAGGAAACCAAAAAGGAATTTTTAATAAACTTGAAAAACAAATGTTAGTTTTTAGTCAAAATCAAAATTATGAAAAAGCTGCTGAAATGAGGGATAGCCTCCAATCTTTAAACTACATAATAAGAGAAGAGATTAAAATTAGCAGTCAAGATACAAACTATGACTATGTTCATATTAACAACAAAGATTATCTCTCTATTTTTATTGGATTTGTAAGGTATGGTCGCTATTTAGGTGGGAACTTAATTTATTTTTCGGAAAAAATTGAAGAGGATTTAGATATCTCCTCTCTTTTAATACAGTTTTATATTAAAAGTTTTAGACCCAAGAAAATCATTCTATCAAAAAAAATTAATGGATATGACCAGCTTAAATCAATAATGAAAGAAAATTATCAAATTGAAATATTTTTAAAAAATAACTCATCACCAGGAATTAGACAAATTTCTAATCTCACTAAAAAAAAGAACGACAAAGAAGTATTACTTCAAAAACAAAAGTATAATACAAATAATGAAATCTTAGATTTATTAAGAAATCGCTTCCAAATCCAAAATTCTATTGAAAGAATAGAAGCCTACGACAATAGCTTTTTTGGCAATAATTATGCAGTAGCCTCGTATGTGGTCTTTAATTCAGATGGTTTTAGCATAAAGGACTCAAGAACTTATAAATTTAAAGATTATGATTTAAAAAAATTTGGTGATGCAGATTTAATGAGAAAAGTTTTTGACTCGCGATTTTCTAAAGATGATAAAATCATACCGGACGTCATAATTATCGATGGTGGAATTCCCTACCTCAAAATCTGCATGGAAGCTCTCCAGAAATATGGGATTTCAGAGGATATTTTCCTATTAGGTGTCACCAAAGGTCATAAAAGAGATTTTCGCTTTGATCGATACCATACTCTTCAGCAAAAAAATTTATCCTTAAAAGAGAATCCTCAAATAGAAGGCTTTATTCAAAAAATGCGAGATAAAGCACATAATTTATCCAAGAAAAATAGTTTAAAACGAATGTCTGATGCAATGAAGACAAGTGTCCTTGATGGCATTACTGGTATTGGAAAAATTAAAAAAATGAGAGTAATTAATTTTTTCGGGAATGTTCAAAATCTCAAGCAAGCATCTAAAGAGGAATTAAGTCAAATAAAAGGTTTAAATTCAAAAAATATTAAGGATATATTAGAGAAAGTTAATGGCTAAAATTTATACGATACCTAATATCATTACATTTATCAGAATTTTTCTGATACCTATAATTCTATACCTACTTTTTTCAGAAAACCCTAACATCGTATTGATTGCAGGCTTGCTTTTTATTGTATCTTCTGTTTCAGATTATTTTGATGGATATTTAGCTAGAACTTTAAATCAGTCATCAAAACTAGGCACTCTATTAGACCCAATAGCAGATAAGCTTTTAATAGCCTCTGTAATTGTTGTCCTGGTAGATACGGGTGTTATTTCAAATATACACGTTGTACCCGCAATAATTATTTTACTCAGAGAAATTGCTATTTCAGGACTTAGAGAATTTTTAGCTAAATTAAATACAGATATGCCCGTTAGCAAACTGGCCAAATATAAAACAACTTTTCAAATGGTTAGTTTATCAATTTTGATTATAAGTCTTGGATTTGAATTAAATGATTTGCTTTGGAACATTGGTTTAATTACTTTATGGATTGCGGCTATCATTACCCTACTGTCTGGCTACAATTACATGGTTAAAGGTTTAAAACATATTTGAAAGTCACAATTAAGTATTTCTCTTGGATAAGAGTGAAAATTCAAAAAAGCCATGAATTATTTGAATTTTCAGATGAATTGACATTTTCAAAACTCAAAAATGAATTAATTCATCAAAACTCTTTTTTTGATGAAATTTTCAAAGACAGTAGTATTAAATTTTTTCTCAATTTAAAAGAAATAACCAATGAAGATATTCCAATAAATGATGGGGATGAAATAGCCTTACTTCCTCCAGTAACAGGAGGATAATGATTAAAATCACAAAAGAGGATTTTAACCTTGAGGAAGAGTTCAAAAAAATTCATACCAAAAAAAATGGTGCATACAGTTTTTTCTTAGGAACTGTAAGACAGGATATAAATGATGATATTGATGGTATTTTTTTGGAGTGCTATGAGGAATTAGCTTACAATCAATTAAATAAAATTAAAGAAGACTCTGTCAAAAAATGGAATTTGTCTGACTGTACAATCATTCATCGAGTTGGAGATCTTCGCATATCAGAGAAAATAGTTTTAGTCATAGCCGCTGCTCCTCATAGATCTGATTGTATTGAAGCGTGTGAATATATAATTGATACTTTAAAAGCGAATGTAGCTTTATGGAAATTTAATATTAAAGGAAGAGAAAAAAAACCTGTTGATCAGAAAAAAAAAGATTTAGATAAATATTTAAATTGGGAGCAAGTAATTAGTTAGATTCCTGATAATTGGGATCAACTTCTTTCATATATAAGTTTAAAATTTTACTAGTAATATCCCCTACTTTAAAAGTTTGATCATTGATTTTTCCAACAGGTGTAACCTCAACAGCAGAACCTGTTAGGAATATCTCATCAGCATTTTGAATTTCATCAGGATAAATTTCTCTTTCAATTACTTTTATTTCCTGCTGTTTAGCTAAATCAATAACTGTTTTTCGAGTAATTCCGTTTAAAAAGCAATCAGGAATAGGGGTATGTATTTCTCCCCCTATTACAAAGAAAATATTTGATCCTGTGGACTCTGCAACTCTTCCTTTGTAATCCAGCATTAAAGCGTCTGTATAGCCATTTTTTTCAGCTTCATGTTTGCTTAAAGTACAAATCATGTAAAGTCCTGCAGCCTTTGCATCGGTCGGTATTGTGTCTGGAGCAGGTCTTTTCCAAATAGCGGATTGTAAAGAAATTCCTTTTAGTCGATCTTCTTTAGAGAAGTAGCTAGGCCACTCCCATGTAGCAATAGCAACATTAATCTTATTTTTTTGAGCAGATACAGCCATCATTTCACTGCCCCTCCATACTACTGGACGAATATAACCATATTTTATATTCATTTTTCTGATTGTATCTTCT
>Ga0222716_10001414_pt1 | contig 20029 bp, 31 predicted proteins | sample C33_13DmetaG_FD_165044 | JGI IMG/M metagenome (GOLD analysis project Ga0222716, IMG submission 165044) | Estuarine water microbial communities from San Francisco Bay, California, United States - C33_13D | ecosystem: Environmental > Aquatic > Marine > Unclassified | place: USA: California... | reverse complement strand
AGGTGAATTACGAGCAGAAGTTCAAGAGAAATATGGAATTACTTTAGAAAAACATTTAACTGAATTAGCAAAATTAAGAGACGAGGCTAGAGCAAAAGGGGCCTGGTCTGCCGCGGGTAATATGGAAATAGCTAGAGGTAAAGCCGGTGGTTTATATGTAGATCAGAAAATGATTATGACAGGTAATCTAGACAACATGTCAGTAGATGAATTGCAAGATAAAATGAAAAGAATTTTAGAAGATCACAAAGAACTTATCGATATAACTCCGGAAGTAGAGGAGACAACAATAGAACAATTAGAATCAAAAGAAGAAAAAGATTCTGATGATAGTTTGCAAACTTAATAATACTTTTATACAGAAAACTTATTAGTCTTAACATTCTTAACTACCTTTGTTTTTTTAATACCTTGAGAGTCGGGCCCTTTTCTTGGTGGTAATTCATTCCACTTAACATAGGGCATATTCTTTGTTAATGTTTTATTTTTCATAAATTTATTTTTTCCATCTTCATTATACACCCAAGAGGGAATACATTTCTATCAGAAAATAATTCTTCATTCTCTTCATACGATGCAAACGTCCATAAATACTTTTTATCTTTATGAAATACATATGCATTAGTGATCATGGTAGATGGGATCAAACCTAGTGATTCATGGGCCGTAGCATGCCCAGAATCGCCCGTCGGGTCAATCCAGGTTATCTTGTAGTAGTAATATCTTTTCTTGTTAATAAGTACGGATCTGTATTTAGATTTTTTTCTAGATTTTGGCATTCATCCTTTTACTATAAGGGGAATTTTTAGGCAATTTTGTTTTTATAAAAAACAAAAAAATGTCTCTTCGCGGAGTACATTTTTAAAAAAGCTAGCAATACCAATGATTTTTAACACCTTGCCAAAGCAAAAGTGCAAAAAAGCTAGTAATACCAACAATCTTGCCAAGCCTTGCCACTACAAACCACCTCCTTTGGCAGTACTATTAGTCAATAATACCAATGCTTTTAGATCAATTTTAGTACCTTGCCAAGCTTGCCAGAGGTTTTTTTTTACTTTGTAAAAATAAAATTGCCTCAAAATTCTACTTATAGTCTGGCAACGCTCCGCGCTCCACGTACAACTATTAAAAGTCCGCGTAAAATGGACAGTGGATCGGGGTAGGTGTAACATAAATATCACACAACATAATGTTGACACAATTACAACACAATTACTTTAGAATCATTCTAAACTAAAAGTTGTACTTTAGAATGATTCTAAATTATGAATTGATTTAGGTTTAGTGGTACCTAATTTTATAATCTTTTTAACATTAGGTGCCTTCAGTTCAAGTTCAGCGTAGGGTCGCCATTGTTTACATATTAAATTTAATTCAATAAGTAAATTAGACCATTGTTTTTGAGATATATTTTTACACGTTATAGTTGCAGTTTTCATTTTCATCCTTTTAATTAGGGCCCTGGGGATAGTTCCACTCTCGCTTTCCCATCCCCAAATTAAACTTTATTAATTTTAAAAGATAAGTCAATTAACTTTGTTTAAAAGTTGGTGATCTAAATCGTTTAATAGATTCAGCCTTCAATACAACTCTAGCGGGTTCTGGTGAATTGATCAATTGATTCTGTTGGAGTTCTATTTTTCTAACTTCTTCTAAATGACCATCCATAGTTTCAATATAAATAGGACAATCAGAAATAATAGTTCCTCTTTGTCCATCGGTAAACTTATCAAGTATACTTTGAAAGTCTCTTAATCTCATATATTATCTTTCTCCTTTTTTTGTTCATAGTATTGATTTACACGTTCTAACCATTGGTGTTTATATTTTTTAAACTCTTCACCTTCGATGACAAATTCTTGATAGTAGTTATCTTTAGAACACATCATCACCACACCTTTAGTAATCTCTGTTCTATATACATAATTGTGGGCCATAGCATATGCCGCAAGTTGCATACAATAATCCTCGATCCACTCTCGTTTTTTAGGTTTATTCGTTTGTTTGAAATCGACTATAGCATCTTGTCCTTTATGCACCGCTACAAGGTCTGTAGCGCCCGCATATAAGCCAGGATAGTATAATGTGGCCTCCAGGCCATAATATTCAGTAATGTTGCATAGGCCCTGTTCTATGACCCGTATAGCCATATTATGAGCCTGTTGTCCTACTTGGGTAAGGTCTAAATAACCTTCTTTTAATATATATTTTTCTAGTATAAGGTGCATTGCAGTACCTCGAGCGGCACTCTCATCCACGATCCGCGCTGCATTTTCAACGCCCATTTTTTCTCGCCAACGTTGTAGAGATTCTTGTTTCTCGGGTGGTTCAGTTGCTTTTAGAATCGTTGTAACGCTTGGTAGTTTTTCTTTACTATCAATATCATAGTGTCGTAGTCCGTCGATCATTTCACGTTTAGTTTTAGGATAGATAAATTTTTTATTTAGTTTCATTTTATATTTTCCAAATCTTCAATAGAGTTAATAGGGTTAAGTTTATGATTTTCTAATTCATACAACGGGGCCATTGTTTTAAAAGTACTACCATCCGCTCTTGTCCTTGTTGAACCTTTGTCAAAAAATTTTGCTTTTTGTAAAAATTCTTTTTTAGGTAGCCATCCACAAATTTGCGCGGTGCCAGTTTTTTTATTAATACTGATACCTAACAAAATATCATTAGCAGAATCTTTTTGATAGCCGACAAAATTATGAACGTAGTGATCTTGCATATCTACATTCCGGGCCATAGATTTTATATCTACTTTTTTATTATTAATGACTATATCCTCGATCAGCGATCCGCTATCATATTGTGGTAATGATCTTCCAAGTGCCTGGTAAACTATACATTCACCAACCACACCGGTATATTGTCGTTCAAAATTACCATTGAATCCTTGAGAACGTTGACCGAAGTTATGAGTCTTTACTTGATTATAAGCATGCTTTCTAACTTCATCAGTTAGTTTTAAATTCAGCATTGGTTCCTTGCGATATTAGTCATCTCTTCTAACTTTTTTTCAAAGTCAACATTTAATTCACCTTGTGAGTTGCATGTTGCACATTGTCTGACATTAAATAAATCTTTATCTCTGTCAACATAAATAAAACCATTACCTTTACAGTCCTGGCAAATTATTTTTTTATTTTGCTTTTCCATTTTTATATCCTAATTTTTTAGCAGCACGTGAAGCTAGAGCTTCTATCGTTTTACTAATGGTTAAGTTTGCATCTAAAAATTTTCCATTCGCTAAAAAGTTTAGTTTTTTATAAGTATCAATTGGTACCGATACAGATTTAAATTTATTAGGGTCGGCCATTTATTTCTCCTTTTGTTATTTATTAAATTTTATATTCCCACATAGTTCTAAAATCCCATTTACTTGTAAAGATACCCATGTCTTTTAATTTCAAAAAAGATCTATGATATTTTTTATAAGCATTGCGACTTGATTTATTTGGAAATGATTTATCATAAGCAGTGTTATGAAATATAATTTGATGTTTTAAAAAAGCATCAACTGATTTTTTATTTTTGTAATTAACACTAATTACTGTAGGTTTATCTGATAATCCACCTGTGTGCATATCTCCACCAGTAGATATTAACTTTAAATTATTCATATTTTTCTTTCTTTTTTTATCATTTTTGTAAATTATTTATGGGAAATTACAACAGAAAAACAAGTGTTGCAAGTAAAAAATTTATAATGTATAATGGAGATCTCTTCTCACACCTTTTGTTTGCCGTTGACTTTCTTGTCAGCGGCATTCAACTCTTAATTGATTAAGCGCCTTTTAATTCTCTACATTCAAAACGAATAGCTATTTTTTCTTGATTGATTCGTTCTAATCCGTAGTATTCATCGGTGGATAACATCTTTAAACTTTCTTGTGCTAATGCATAACCAGCAAATGCACAATCATAATGAGTATTAAATTGATAACCTGGTACTTGTGGTTCAATACATTTACCAGTAAGCATACTACATAAATATAATACTAATACAAATTTCATGGTCTCCCTTGTCGGTTGTATTTTTTAAAGTCTCTTTTCTCTGATTTATTTTTTGATTTCTTGTGAACTCTTGGACGCTTTTTAGGTTTTGCTCTAGGTACAAAATGTGTAAACTTAATCTTGGCCATCGTCCCAATCTTTTACTCGTGATACTTTATTTTTAGGAGGGGTAATAAGAGGTAGGTAAGAAATTTTACCATTTATATATTGTTGTAAATCAGTACCACATTCCATACATCTAAAATATTCTTGTGTAATACCAACTAAAATAGTGTCTTCTTCACATGTAGGGCAAACACCATTAACTATCTCTGCTTTTAATTTTAATCTCTCATCTATTTTTTTAACCATTATTTCTCCTGTATAATTTTATTAATACTTATACTCCCATCAATATTTTTTTCAAGCTCTGCCTTTACCTCACCACACATAAACTGTTTATTGCCCATATCCATGTTACGTGTTGCCTCACGTTTCATTTTAAGGCATGTACTCATATTATCTTGAATACGATGTTCTACTAATTGGCCATTTATAAAGAGGCATAAAGCTATTACTAATTGTGTCATTAATGAGCTCCATTGCCATTTGCAAACTTGATATCTCTTGTTGCATCCTTTAGTTTTTCAATATCTTTTTTTAATTTTTCTATCTCTTTTTCGTGATTATCTAACATCACATTGGTGTGTAAGTTTTTTTCTAGTATTGATTGCATTTTTTCAATTTGAGTTGCTTGCCATTCTAGGATCATAAATTGCTCCTGGTCGATTGGCTTTTGAACTGATGCTTCTAGTAAATCTTTTTCAAACAATTGATTTTTAGTCTCTAATTGGTTTAATCTTTCAATTACACCAAAGGCAAACCACGCTCCTATAACTATGGCCCCAATTAGACCAATTAAGTTTCTTAATGGTAAACCAATGTTTGTATTCTCATTTACTTTCATCTAATATTTGGCCCTCCAAAAAATGCTAATAAGCACATTAAAATTATTAATATAGCTGTAAATCTATAGTCCATCCTGGCGTACTCCATTACTGACATGATAAACAATCTCCTTCATCACTTAATATCTCATGCTCACATTTATTACATTCGCATAAGTCCATTAGTTGTGTGTAATGCTCGTCTTGATTACAGTGGCAGACGCAACCACATTTTTTACATTTTTCTTTTTTTTCCATATCCAGTCCCTGTTTGACGGTTTCCCCATCTCTTTTGCCATGACCAGACATTCAATCTGCTGGAGTATTCTTCGATGAGACTGTATATTTTATCAATTATGGTTCCCATAATCAATACGTTAAAGCTATTCTTTTTCGTTGATTTTATAAAACATTTTGTCTGAATCTTCTGTAGTCCAGTTTTTATTTTCAACATTCCACTCTGTAGTTTGAACATTATAGTCAGGTATATCGGACTTAAAAGTGAAATTACTAATATTCCAAAGAATGCGATTATTAGGCTGAATTGCAAAATTGCCGTTATCAAGAGCCAGTACGTGGCCACACTTATGTTGATCAGGGATTTCACTATGTTCTGTATCCAGGATATTACTTTCTGGATGGGCCCAATCAATTGTAAATAAATATTCTCCATAATAAAATTTTTTATCTTTTCCAAAATACTTTCCACGTTGCGAAGTTAAATAACCAAAGCTATGAACACTAGGATAATAACTAAAACTATTCCACAATTGTAACTGGTCAACCGACATATCGGGCACTTCGGATCTGTCATACGATTTTTCGAAAAACGCGCTGATAGGCAATCTAAAAAAGACGGCGCCGTTTGGTAGCATAACATGAAATAACGTTGCAGCTCCCGCCATAGAGGTAAGCCCAAAGACAACACACTCTTCACTTTCTCCGTGATGTTTTTTAAAGTCATAAAGATACTCCTTCCTTACTTTGCAATATATTGGTGGTATATCTGCATTCAGATATGCCATTATTTTATTTCACCCCAATTGTCTCCTTGTTCATAATCAACTTTATTAGGGACTTCTAGTTTAACAGCATTTTCCATAATCTCAATTATCTCTTCAGATTTTTTTACTGATTCAATAGATATATCTACTTCATCATGTATCTGAATATGAGGTATTATACCATTTTCATACAGAGCTACCATGGATTTTTTAGTCATATCTGCTGCGGATCCTTGTATTAATTTATTTAAAGCTTTATAAGTAAACGCACGTTTTAATGGTTCATCATATTCTTTTCTAGCTTGTTCTAATGGTAATGGTTTAAATACACCAAACTGTACTGGTTGCCATAAATCAAAATGACATGCTCGACCACCTAACGTTCTAATCTTACCTCTATCATTTGCTTTACGAGATACATTATCCATTAATTGTTTTACAAAAGGTGCTTTAGAATGATACTGTTTAATTAGTTTTTCTGCAGAATCTTTCATCAATCCTAACTCTGCCATCAATTTATTTTTACCCATACCATACATCAAACCAAGGTTAATTGTTTTGGCTTGTTTTCTTTCAATGCCTGCCATATCTGCAACTACCTGGTGGAAGTCTGCATCACCTTGATTGTAAGCATCTACAATTTCATCTACTCCTGATAAATTTTGTAGTTTAGCATAGTGTACTAAAATTCTAGGTTCTTGTTGTGAATAATCAAAAGTTCCCCATTTACATTTTTCTTCAGGAATAAATATAGATCTTATCATTGGCCCAAGTTCTGGATGTCTTGCAGGAATTTGTTGTAAGTTTGGATTAGACATAGAAAATCTACCCGTCACCGTTCCACCGGCATCTGATCTTATTTGATTTATATCTGCATGGATTCTACCATTGTGTGCATGTTTAGTTATAGAATCAATAAAAGTTGTATGTGCTTTATTAATTTCTCTTGCATCTGCAATTAGTTTCGGAAGTTTATGTGGATGATTTTGTAAAAAGTTTTTTGTAAAACTAGGTTCATTACTTTTTTCTGTTCTATCATATGGTAATTTTAATTTATCAAAAGCTTTTGCTATAGAACGTGCTGCATGAATTTCTACATCAATTCCTGTTAAGTCTTTGATTTCATTTATGATTTTACTTTCTCTTTGCATTAAATTTTTTTTAATTTTATCTGCTTTTTCTAAATCAACTCTTACACCTTTAAATCTCATATCAACTAAACAAGGAAATAATTTTGTCTCAAGATTAAATACATCCATTAATTCTTGTTTATGTAGTTCTACAACTAATCTTTGCCAAAGTTTTAATGTTGCTTCCGCATCACGTTCCGCGTACTGTCCAACAAAAAGCGCGGGTAATCTCCACATATCTTTTTTAGGATCCAAACCATATTCTTTAGCCGCTGCATTTAAAATATTTTCATCTTTACCTAAACCTACATAGTGTTTTGCTAATATATCTAATCTATATGATAATCTATTCTCATCAATTAATGATGCTGCAATCATGGTATCTACTATTTTACCTTTGATTTTTAATCCCGCTGATCTTAACCAACAAACATCATACATTGCATTGTGAAATATAAAGGTAGTTTCAGTTTGATTAAGTATATCTTGTAGCCATCCTAGAACCAATTTTCTATCCATATTACCACCAGACTCATGGTGTATCGGAAAATAGCCTGACCAGCCTTCTACGGCCACCGCAACGCCAGCAATGTGGCCTCTACCAGTCACGTTCCCCGATCCGAGCGTAGTTAAATGCGGATCATTTGTCTCTAAATCTATTGCTATTTCTTTATGACCTCGAAGATCTTTTAATTCTTCGGGCATAACCCATTCTGTTTCGGGTGTAAATAAAGGTATTTGTGTACTTCTCATCAGTCTTCCTTTTTATTATAGTAAGTTACCATTCTTCTACTTCCTTCATACTCTTCTAATCTTTTTTTCATCTTTTGGTTTTCATCATAAACTTCTCTATATTTTTCAGTTAACCTTTTAATCCTAGGTTCATACATTTCTCTATAATATAAACTCCAATTTTTACTTATTTCGTTTTCTTTGGACATCCATATCTTTCAATTTCTTTATTTCTAATTCGCAATAATGAATCACCTTTTCTAAATCTTGAATGCCGTTTTTATTCATATAACGACAAACATATTTAATAACGTTTCCTTGAAAAAAACTCAAGTCATTTTTAGAAATAAATTCATAAGGTTGAATATGAAAGTCTTTGTAGTGATTCCCGCCTATCTGCTTGTCTTGTGGGAATGCACTATCAAACATATTTTTATTGGTCATTTTTTTTCTCCTCTTCTTTGTTTTCTTTTTCGTCCTCTTCTTTTTTACCAAAGATTTCGTCAAAGTTTTTTTTATATAGATCAGTCGGTGGTCTACTATGACCATCCCATTGTCTTCCTTTTTCTTTACTCATTATCTTCCTTTTTGTGTGAATAAACTTCGTACCAAGTATTACATTCTTTACAATCATACATAGATATAATTGTATATTCTGATTCTGGTGTTACATCTTCAGCATCATAATCATTTTGCCAAATGACTTCTGCATTACAATAAAAACATTTCATATAATATAAGCTCTATCAAAGTTTTTAGGATCCAGTACATGCAATTCTTTTTTAGCTCTTGTTGCACCGGTATAAAATAGTCTATGTAATTCATCTGGATCATGACTAAATGTTTCTAGTGCAGCATTAGTTAAGTCTTGCATTAATAAAACTTTATCAGCTTCTCCTCCTTTTGCTCCATGTATTGTTGACATTATTATCCTAGGGTTTCTATTTATCATTTCTCCATTCGCTCTCATATTACGAATGTAGTTTTCTGTTAGAGTATCTAAACCCTCAAAAGATTCGTACCAAACTTTATCAGTTATTAATCCGTATTTTTCTTTACATTCTTCTAAACTATATTTTATTTCTGAATGTAATGTTTTACCTTTTCTAAAACCATCTAATACATTTGATCCTAAATATTCATATATGTTTTTTATTTCTAAATGATTTAATAAACCACCTTTACGCCAAGCTTCCCAATTATTTAAAGCCAATAATAATTTTAATGGAATAGAATTGGTTCCTTTATATTGATAGTACCAACCTTGCAATTCACATAAATCTTTTGCATCTTCTAAAAAATAATTGGCCGATGATAACACCAGCCAATTACCTTCAGACATATCCACTTGAGTAATATCAGAATATCTTTTTAATATACCTATCTCTTGTCTAGGTTTATAATTTTTATCAAATCTATTTTGTACTTTACTAATTATCTTTTGTGACAGTTCATGTATAGGGCCACCAGGTATTCTATAAGATTGATCTAAAGTTCTAATATCATCTACTTCTGTTTTCAATGCTATGAAATGATCTACATCTGCTCCGGCCCATTTAAATATTGCTTGGTCATCATCGCCTGCAATATAAGTTTTTTTTGCATTGGCCCAAATAGCTCTAACCATTTCCCATTGTAGTAAAGATAAATCTTGAGCTTCATCTATAAACAAAGCTTCGAAAGAACCTGTCATGCCTTGTTTAATAAAGTCTTCAATTAAATCATTAAAGTCTTTTAGTTTCTTTTCTTCTTTAAATCTTTTTAATTCTTCTGATAATAAAAATAATGTATTTCTTTCTACATCTAATGTATTTTGTCTTTGATCATAATATTCTAATAGATCCATTCTTTTAACTGTTGCTGTATTTATAATAGTTAAATATTCATTATCAGAATTAAATGTACCATCTTCTTTAGAAAATCTTGCAGTCTTAATAGGTATTCCACATTTTTCTCCAAACTCTTTATAGTCCTCTGGTTTCATCATTCTTTCTTTACTCATTCCTAAACTTCTAAATGCTAAAGAATGTAATGTTCTAAAGTTAGCTAAATCATTTTCTATATCTAAATTAAATTTTTCAGCAGCTCTTGTTGCAGCTTCTCTTGCTGCTTTTTTAGTAAAAGAAAAATAACCTATTTGTTTTGGTCTAACTCCATCCTGTATAAACTCATCAACTAAATTTAATAATGTAGTTGTTTTACCTGTACCTGGAGGACCTAAAATAATTGTTTTCATAATTTAAAAATGATCTTCTTGATATTTAGTTTGAGTAGTACTTGCCTCTATCTTTTTCATAGTTCTAATTTTAATTAATCTAGGTTGTTGTTTTTTAATTGTCATTCTTGTTTCTTCTATAAATACATCAAGTTGTTTTAATAGATTTCCAGTTTGAGTTTTATCTTTTTCCCAATGATTTCTTTTGCAAAAATTAAAAAAGTCTTCCATTCTAAAATAAGTAAATTCTCTTTTGTCATCTGTGTATGGAAGTTTATTAAATATATCATCTAATGTTCTTGCTGATTGTCTATTAGTTGTCCAATCCTGTAGTAATCCAGTTAATTCATTTATAGGATTTAAAGACTCCAATGGTTCTACTTCTTGTAAATTAGTCATCATTGGTTTTAAAAAATGTTGTTTCCAATCTTTTGGTTTTGGAACTGGTACTACTAAATTTGCTTGATCTAAACATGCCAATGCAAACATACCTGGATTATAAAGTTGTTCTGATTTTAATTCTATTCTAGTTTTATCTACATCTAAAAACCATTGTGGTGGTGTTGATGCATATTTAGTTAAACTTCCAAGTACTGGCATTTCCTCTTCACCAAAACCTACACCATATCTTTTTGTTCTACATAATCCAGATTGACATACAGAATTAATAGGTGCATCTTTACATCTATATTTGTCATAACCTTTTCTGTTAACTGATTTAATTAATTGTTGAACCTCACTATTACTTAAAGCAGGATCCATGTATTCCATATTTGCTTTTACAATATCATCTTCCCAAGTATCTGGTCTTGATTGTTTATAGTAAACCGCAATATTAAACAGAGCATTATTCCTGGAACCTTCACCAAAACCAATTGAAGCTAATTTATTTAAACAAGGTGGGCCTCCAGGAAATGCTTCCTCTATTTTCTTTTGTTCGACTTTAACTTGCTCGACTTGATTTTTTTCTTGTGCATAAATATCATAGAGCTGAAAAAATTCTTCAAGTGTGCAACCATTGCCTTCATCGTTGATAGCATATCGCAATCCTTTCATTTGATTGTGGTAAGGTAAGTTTAAGAAGTTACCAGTGTCACCACGTTCCACTAGTATTTCTGTTTGTTTAGGAAAGATTTCTGAACCTTCATATCCTAAAACTGTTGCAAATTTTTTAAGAGTAGCTTGCATTAAAGCAGCTGAAATATTTTCTTTGGTAAATAAAAAAACGTGAGCACCGCCTGATTTAGAACGGCAAACTATAAGTGGAAGATTTAACTTCCTAATATTTTTAATGAGGCCAAGATGGTCAAAGTTATATTCGTCAATATCAATACAGCCCCACCTACAGCTGTTATCTTCTGTAATGGGGATGATTCCCAAAGCAGCGCCTTCACCTTTAAGATGATTTTCCCAGAGATCGTCGGTGACGGGTTTACGAACAATAAAAGCTTTTCCTTTTTGTTTTCCGTTTTCGCTACGATCGCCTGGTTGATATTGTCCATATGCTATTTGTAATCCACTGAATATTTTTTTGAATTTATCTTTTTCCATTTATCATTTCTCTTTCTTTTGTAAAGGGGGATCTTATGATCCCCCTCATTTTTCTACTAGTACGGTGTACTATCAGAAGCTGTCTCTTCCACATCTTCTTTTGTTTGCACGTTTCCTTTGGATACATTAGAAGAAAAATCTTTTGCATCTAAATACAACGATTTATCTTCTTGACCCATTATTCTGTCTTGTGTAACAACCCATCCATACCAAGAACCTTTATCGTTCTTTTGTAGTGTAGATGCTAGATTATACACAACCCCATGCATAGGCGGGATAACAAAACCACCTTTTCCGTTAGGTATTTGTATGGTTTTCATCATAGAATTCCATTTTTTACTAACATTTAATTGAGTTGACTTCATTGTTATCAAAGCAGGAGTATAACCACCTGTCTTTGTCTCAATCATTACATAGTAAGAAGCAGTCTCTTCAAGATAATTACCGTTAGGTAATCTAATTTTAGAGCCTTCTCTCTTACCAGTTTGGATTATCGGACTGTTCGGTAAGTGTGTAGCAACAGGAGCACCTGGGCCATCACCTCTATCCGACCATTCTGGATAATCTTTTTTGTAGTAACAAGGAATTACCTTGATACCTTTTTTACCATCGTATAATTCGCTGGTAACAGTATTATAGATCATACCAGGTTTGGCACCTTCTATATACTTTGCATCACCTTCAGTTACCTGTGGTGATAATTGTCCCAAGATTCTGACAAATGGTAACGCCATATCTTCTGACGTCATATTCTCAAAACCTTTAGCTGTATCATCACCAAATAAAGCGAGTGATCCAGTTTCTTTTTTATTAGCCATTACTTCAGTAGCCATTATTTTTCTCCATTATTTACGGGTTATTTTAGTTCTGTCTTTAATCCAAGTACTAAAGACATCAGAAGGCATGTCGAGCCCGGACTCGACACGCTCCTGAAATAGGGCTGTTAATGTATTCCAAGCCACATCAGATTTCTGACTTGGTTGAAATCCATTTTCAACCGCAAGGTCTAGCAATTGCTTCGCCTTGTCATCTTCTCCTTTACCAAAAGTTACAGAAACATTATTTTTAATAATATCTCCTAACCCCTGATCTCGAAGCCATTTATAAGCAGCATCTCTTTTATCCAAATCTTTTGGAAGAGTGCACCTAAATTCTTTTCTAACAGATACTTTAGATCCATCTTGAAGTTTTAATTCAGATAAACCTTGTTCAGCCAATAGCTCTGGTATTACTCTAGAGCTTATGTCATCTGCTTCTTCTTTTTTCTTTTTTAATTTTTCTTCTAGGTCTGCAATCTCATCTTCTTTTTGTTTTAACTTAACACACTCTGCAGCTATAGTAGTTATTTCCACATTGTCTAAAAGATCTTTCGAATCATTTAGCATCATATTTGTTACTTCATTACTCATCTTTCTACCTTCTTTGTTGTTGTTGATAAAAATCAATCTCTAATGGGTAATATCTATATTCTCTTCTATCCCATTTCAAGACATTATACTGACCATTGGTCACATCACTTATAGCAACATTACAAATACCAATTATAATTGGATCTCCTATTGCTAATAAATAATCTTGTTTATTAAAATCTTGTAAATTTTTTTTCATTTTTCTTACAAAAGGTGCAGTAGAATAAATTGCTTGAGATTCTGGCCCAGTGTTTGGTAAACAAATAACTAAATATCCAAAATCAGATGCACTTAATATATTTATATTTGCAGGTGGTTGTTGTGCTACATACACAAACTTTTCTTCAGGATTATCTTTTTTAAAATCTAAAAAATCTTCTAAAGAATCTGGTTTATATAATTCAAAAATTTTATTTTTCATTTCTTTTCTTTCTTTTTATTTTAGCCATACTAGTTAAGTTACCAATATATTCTTTTATAGGAACACCTAATGCTTTAGCAATTTTATATTGCTTATTAGTTAAGCTTACTTCTATTGTAAATTCTTTTTTATACATTCTTAATTTCTTTTTTCTTGACAGAGAATATAGTAGTGTTTATATAATTGTCAACTAGAAAGAAGAAAATAATTATGAATTATAAATTTAAAACTAAACCCTATGCACATCAAATAACTGCATTGGAAAAATCGTGGAATAAAGAAGAGTATGCGTATTTCATGGAAATGGGTACGGGTAAATCTAAAGTATTAGTTGATAACATTGCTATGCTTTACGACAAAGGTAAAATAAATGCGGCGCTTATTATAGCACCAAAAGGAGTTTATAGAAACTGGTTTTCTGGTGAAATTCCTACACATTTACCTAGCCATGTAAATCATAAAAAGGTACTATGGACTGCAACCACATCCAAAACAAAGGATAAAGAGTATCAGCAATTATTTAAAGTAGACTATGACCTTCACATCCTTGTGATGAATGTGGAAGCCTTTTCAACTAAAAAAGGATTAGAGTTTGCACATAAATTTTTAAACTGCCATGAAGCATTAATGGCTATAGATGAATCTACAAGTATAAAAACACCTACAGCTAAAAGAACTAAATCTATTTTAACTATAGGCAAACTTGCAAAATACAGAAGAATTTTAACAGGTTCTCCTGTGACAAAAAGTCCACTTGATCTATATACTCAATGTGGTTTTTTACATGAAGAGTTATTAGGATTTACTTCCTATTATACTTTTAGAAATAGATACGCTACTATGTTAGATAGAAACTTTGGCGGACGTAGAGTACAAATTGTAGGTGGATATAAAAGATTAGATGAACTTTCTGAAATATTAAAGAAGTTTTCTTATCGAGTATTAAAGGAGGATTGTTTGGATTTACCTAAAAAAATATATATAGAACGACAAGTAGAATTAACTGATGAACAACAAAAAGCTTACTCTACTATGAAATCCGCGGCCCTCGCTTCTCTAAAAGGGAAGATGGCAACCGCGCCACATGTATTAACACAACTGATGCGTTTACATCAGATTACTTGTGGTCATTTAAAGAATGATGATAATTCAATCACTGAAATAAAAAACAATAGAATAAATGAATTGTTAGATGTTTTAGATGAGATGGAAGGTAAAGCAATTATTTGGGCTAATTATGTTTATGACATTAAACAAATTGTTAGTCACATAAATAAAAAATATGGTGAAGGATCTATAGTACAATACTATGGTGCAATTGATGCAGAAACTAGACAAAAGAATATTGAAAAGTTTCAAGATAAAAATTCTAGTGTAAGATTTTTTATAGGTAATCCACAAACAGGTGGTTATGGTATTACACTTACTGCAGCTAGTAATGTTATTTATTATTCTAATGGTTATGATCTAGAGAAACGATTACAATCAGAAGATAGAGCACACAGAATAGGTCAAGAGAGATCAGTGACATATGTTGATCTTGTAGCACCAAAAACTGTAGACGAAAAGATAAAAAAAGCTTTACGTAAAAAAATAAATATAGCTAGTGAAGTAATGGGAGAGGACTTAAAAGAATGGATATAAAAAATAAAAGAAAGAAAGAGTTTGAAACAAAAGTAAAAGACTTTATGAAAAAAACAAATGATGACATGTATAAAAGAAGACAAAACTTTTATATTTTACAAGACATGTTTAATGAATCAAGGCAAGTTTTACATGATGTTTATTATAGAAGAAGAGTAAGAAGAGCTGATATATTAGATTGGTTTATTACTTATGTTAAATATTTTTATCGAAAACCTATAGAAGCTTTTAGAGTTGCATTTTTTACAAATGGTTTTCTTAAATATCATATCGATAGATATTGGAGATTAAAAACAAATTTAAAAATTTTAACAGATGAGTATGAAGCAGTTGAGAATGATCTTGAAGATTTGGAAACAACAGCAAATGAATGTAATTTAGATATCTACTAATCCTGTTTCTCTGTTTAAATATTTGTATTCTATTTTAGAAGTTTTAAAATCTTCTTTTATTTTATTACATATTTGTTCATGATCAAATTCACCACAACTATAAACATCAAATTGCATTAATGCTGGTTTAACTTCATCCCATACATGCATTGCTATGTGTGATGTTTCAATAATTGCAACTGCTGTAATACCTCTATTACCTGGCATAGTACAATACTTAACATAAGGGCCCATAAATACTTTCATGTTTATGTCCATGATAAAATTATTTAACCAACTCTTTAAATAATTTTCATCTATCGGTGGATTATTTATTTCCGCTCGAACGATTAAATGCTTATGTACTAATAGACTATTTTCCATCGAAGCTTTCTACACTAAATCGACAGCTTTTCCAATAATTGGTTTGTATTTTACTTTCTTATCTTCTCTATAAGCATGCATAAATTGTCTTCTAGGTTGATAAGGTATCCAACTTGCATGGATCCATCCGCTATTAGGTTCTCCTGGATTATAGAATTCTAAAATGAGTTGATCTGTCTCAAGGTATTTATGTATCCAATCAGCCACTTCAGCATTATCCACACCTAACACTTCGAAGTCTGCGGCTTCGGCCTTGGCGTGCTGTGAATTTTCTGAACTACCAATTGCTTTACATAGTTCTACAGACCTAAATCCGCTGGTCACTTTAACTCTTCCGAACTGATCACGTACTGGTTGTAGTACATTTTCACAAAGTTGTTTTAATTTATCTATTTGATCACCATTGGGATTGTTATCTATATTTAATCTGATTGCTGTATCTGATTTGATAAGTTCTTGAAGACTGAAGTTACGCGATAATTGCATATTTTCTCCTATATAAATTTTTCTAACACGAAGAGTACTGCTGTTCCCGCAACAGTCAAAAGAACCCAATAGATCTTGTCTATCTTACCGCCCAGTTTATCTACATCTTCGTGTATATGTTTAAGATGGTTGTTCTTAATTTGGTTTATATCTTTTTTAAGACCAGTCATGTGTCCATAAAGTGATATAATATGTTCTCTTGTGTTTTTAGGTTCTATTGCCATAATTATCCGTTTGGAAATAAAGTTTTATATCTTTCTGATTCAGGTAATGTTTCAAATGAAACTCCTCTTAAGTTAACATTTTGTTGTCCTACGAATCCTGTAGCTGTAGGGCTAGCTCCAGTTACGTTTGGTGGTAATTGTCCTGTAGGTGTACCTTCTAAAGTAGGAAGAGGTAGTTTGTCAAATGGGTTTTCTAAAGGTGGTAGTGCTTCTTCTTCATCTAAACCAACATTAAACAATTGTCCTCTTATATTTCCTATTGCACCTATAGAATCTAGTATTGGATTTTTAATTCCAAGTTCGTCAGCTATTCTTTGGAAACCTTGAATGACTTCTTTAGATACATTTAATGGTGTAAATATACCTTCAGATATTCTGCCGTATCCTTTTTTACCCAATCCATCAACTAATTGTTTTGTTAAATCATTTTTTTCTGCACCTAATGTTTTTGCATCTTCTATTGCTTGATACATTTCTTTTTGAGTATCAAATAATGCTTGATTAGAATTTATGTAAGCATCTAAAATTTCTTTAGGTGTAACTACACCACCTTTTAAAACTTCAGTCGTAAATAAAGCTTTTGAATTACGAGATCTTCTTTTGTAGTCTGCTATTTTATATTTAATAGATTTATTAGGATCTACTTCAACAGCTCTAAATCCAAACATACCTTGAAGTTCATCACCAAGTTCATAAGACTTTCCTCTTTTATCAAATCTACCTAAATCATCTGTTGGTTTAATAGCTAAATTTAATCTTTCTAATTGTTTCCAGTTCAACGGTGCTTGTGATTGCATTAAATGTGCAATACCTTTATACATTTTAGTTCCAGCATCATCCTCTCTATTCCAAACTGCAAAACCATCTCTTGTTCTACCACCTCTCATAACTAAATCTGATAAAGCTTCTGTCCAAATAGATTCACTAACAAAAGGAGATCCAATTTCTTTGGTTGATTCTACTAATCCTAATAAAAAGTCATCCATCATACCATCTTTGTCTTGTTCACCATCTTGAACTTTATTAATAATAGTTTGTATAGGTCTTGTTAAAGTATCATATGCATTACTGTGGCTGAAATCTATGACTTTAAATTTACCTGTTTCTTTATCTTTAATAGGAACCAAAGTAGAATTTTTAGACCATTTAGCTACATAGTTTCTTAATGCTTTTCTTTCATCTTCTGTAACATCATATATTGCAGATGCGGCTTGTACAGCAGCATAAGGAACTGCAGTAGTAGTAAATGCCATTCCTGATAATCTTTTTAATCCTATTGTTCTAAAAGGATTTACTTGTTTACCGTTAATAGTTGCAGTGTAAAATATTTCATCTAATGCTCTTTGAACTACATTAGTACCCGTTCTCATAATTTCAGCTGGGAAAGATACAAAGTTTCCAAGAGGAAGTTTTCTTAAACCTTTTACAAATTCTGATACATAAGCATAGTTAGGAATATTATTTTTAACAATACTAGCTGCTTCTTCTTCTATTAATTCTTTAGTTAATCTGACTTTATTACCTTTCATATCTGTGAAAGATTGACCTAATTTAATACCTGCTTTATTATATGCATTCTCTAATCTTTTACTTTCACCTAAAAAAGAAAAGATTTTCCAAAAATCATCTTCAGCTGTATATGCATCTTGTGCAAACTTTTTAGTTTTAGATAAAACTTTTAGTAATCTATTTAAACCATAACTTGCAAGATTATCTCCTTGAGATAATGTACCTGCAATACCACCAAAATTAACATCTTTTAATAAAGCTGATAAATCTCCAAGTTGAACTTGTGAGTTTACAACTCCTAATTTTAATAGTTTTTGATAAAATGCATTTGATTTTCTTGTACCAGGTCCCGCTACTTGTAGAGCATTCCATGCTTGCTTGACTGCTTGAGGATCCGCTAATGGAATAATACCATTTGCCATTGCAAATGCACCCGCACTTAAAAAGTTACGTCCATGTGTAAATGGTGATAAAATTGTTTTAGCCATCTGTGATGTAGCTTTAGGATATAAAATTAAATTTTGATAAAGTTGTGAAACCATTCCAGTACTGTTTGCTAAATCATCAACAGGTCTTACAATACCATCAACAGTACCAGTTAATGCAAATTTAGTTTGTAAAGGATTGACTATAGGTACTTCCATGTCAACCTCTCCTTTTTTATATATTGGTTTTGTTTCACCTTTTAAAGGTTTTAAAGTTTGTGCATAATCTAAATTAGGATCTAAAACTTCTACTCCTTGAGCTCCTCTTTTTGTTACTTTAATAGGAGTAATTGCTTTCCAATCTACACCTTCTACACCACCAAATAATTTTGCTGCTTCATCTCTAGTATTTGCAAAAGTTGGAGTTTTACCAGAAGCTCTTAATTCATTAGATTTATTTAATAAGTTATCAAAATATTCATTACGTCTTACAATTGTAGATAATTTATTTGTACCATTTAAAATGGTTTGAAATGCATCATTACTTTTACCAAATAAATCTTCTATAACTTGTTTTTTTGCTCCAGTTAATTCAGATAGTCTTGATGGATTTATATTTAATGCTTCATCTGCAGATGATTTACCTAAAAAGAAATCAGGTAATTGAAAATATGGATCTGATTGAGATTTTAATTTAAAACCTTTTTCTAATTTAGCAGAGTTATATACTTTCAAAACTTCTTGTTGAGCTGCTCCATCCGATAAAGTTTTACCAGTGCTATCTCTATATAATTTTTTAAAAGACGCTTTAGCTGTTTCCATTACTTCTTTAGAAGGTGTATACAATTCTCCAATTTTAGATTTTCTATTTTTAAATACTTCGTAAGTTGAATCTAACCAAGTAGTTACTTTATTACCAAATAATTCTTGAAATGTTTTGACTCCTTTTTCATCTAATCGTCTACCCATAGATGTAAATAACTGTCCCCATCCTATTCTAATTGCAGAAAGATTATCAAATATATTATCTACATCTTTTGTTTTAGCTCCTAATTTTTTTAAATCTTTAGTAAATTCATTTTGTAGTTTTTTATTCATAGATCCAAATCCAACACTTTCAATACCTTCTTTATTCATTTTATATGTTGGTATTAATTTATTTGGACTATCAGAACTAGATAATAAAACTTTATTCATTTTACTTAATAGTTCTTTTCTAGTATCTCTAGTTGTTTTATCCATCCACAATCTTTTGGTCCAAGGAAATAATCTAGAAATACCACTGTCTAATTCTCTAACAATGTTTTCTACTTGATTAAGATCTGCTGCTTGCGATCCTTCTAATCTTCTGCTTTGTTCAAAAGCTTCTTGTGTTTGTTTACCTCTAGCTCTAAAAGGTTCTGAAATCCACTTGTCTATAAACTTATTAAATTTACCATCAACAACTTTTCCCGCATTAGTTGTGTTTCTTAATTTACTTATAATAGTTCCAACACCACCTAAACCTGCAGTAAATAAAGCACCTTCAGTTCCAAACTTTAATCTATTTAATAATTCTCTTTCAGGATCATAAATATCTCC
>Ga0222716_10001407_pt1 | contig 20125 bp, 16 predicted proteins | sample C33_13DmetaG_FD_165044 | JGI IMG/M metagenome (GOLD analysis project Ga0222716, IMG submission 165044) | Estuarine water microbial communities from San Francisco Bay, California, United States - C33_13D | ecosystem: Environmental > Aquatic > Marine > Unclassified | place: USA: California... | reverse complement strand
GTGATGACGCGCCGCGAGAGGCGCTGGGTGAGGCGGCGAAGCGGGAGGTGAAGAAGAGGAACGCGGCGTACTTCGCGGCGACGAGCGGGGCGGACGCGGAGACGGCGGAACACGCGGCGAGGGCGATCGGAGCGGTGGCGACGAGCGAGGGGATTGCGGACGGTGATGACGACGATGACATGTTGTGGTAGTGCGCGTTTGTGGCTACGAGGGATTATCTAGAATGTACAATGTAACTATCGGCGCGTTTACGCCAGAGACGCTTTGAGGTGTTTCGTCGCTCCGCTTCCGCCGAGTAAGTTGGCGATGTCACCCCACGTGCTCGGCCGACCGCCTTTGGGGCGCTCCTGGGCGCTACACAGCGCGCGGCGTTCGGCTATGTCGCGCGCGGTTTCGCCGTTGAGATCTTTGATCGACGCGTCGACGTCTCGCTCGAGGAGCGATTTGCACGCGTTGCGATGACCGTTTACCGAGGCCCAGTGCAAGGCGGTACGTCCCCAGACATCGAGAGCGTTGACGTTCAACGCGTTTTTTAAGACTTTGCTTTTCGCGGATGAAGTAGACGGCGCATCGAGTAAGGCGTCGATGACCGAAGACGCCGCGCCCACGCGCGCCGCGGCGTGCAAAACTGTTTGCTTGTCCTCGTCGACTGCGCCAATCGCGGCGCCACGACCCAACAGAATCTTCACGAGCTCAGATGTGCAAATCGGCGAAGACGCAGCAAATATCAACGGCGTTCTTCTGCCGGTACCGAGCGCGTTCACGGAGGCACCGGAATCAAGGAGCGCTCGCACGCATTCGACGCGCGCATTGGCGCACGCCACGTGGAGTGGCGTTGAGCGTGAGTTTGGATCGACGCTAACGCCTGCGTCGATGAGCATCTTTACCAAACTCACGTGACCTGCCGCTGACGCACGAATCAATACGTGTAAGCCGATATCGATATCACTGAACGTTGCCTCGGCTTCATCGACGTCTGAATCCGCGGCATATCTTGAAGGCCAGTCTTCGACGCTGCCGCGGATAAAGCGCGCGTAGTCATTTAGCCGTGGGCGCTGTAACAATTCGATCGGCGCAAACGCCCCGAGTGCTTCGCCGAACGTTCCACCGCCAGCGTCGACGTCGTCTTCTATGACGAGCGCTTTTACTCGCTGAACGACTCTAAGCGCTCGTAGCGAATCGCCGCCATTCGCTGTGAAATCCGCGTCACCGTGATTTACATCTACGCCAAGCTCATCCGACCATATTCGTGCTAAATCCGCACCAAACTCACCGAACATGATTGCGCATCCCTGCTCGCTCACGTCGACTTCGCGCCGCGACAAATCCGCGCGCGAAACTTTTCCCGTCGACGTCATCGGCAACTCGTCCAAAAACACAAACATTGATGGAACCATGTGCTGAGGAATCTCTCGGGCGACGGCATATCGCATGGCCGCCGTGACCACAGCGTCGACGTCAGTGAAAGATCCGGTGCAATAAGCAATGAGTTGTTTTGATGTACTTGCGAGAACGCACTTTACTTCGCGTGTGAACGCGCTGCACGTGCGGCGAATCGCGTCTTCAACTTCCCCAAGCTCGACGCGCTGACCGCTGATCTTCACTTGATCGTCGCGACGTCCCACAAGAATATGCCGGCCGTCGGAGGAAATTTTGACTATGTCGCCCGTTCTGTACAGATTACTTTTGAAGCGTGCCGCTGTGAGCTCAGGACGGTTCAAATATCCGTTCCCGACCTGGCGCCCACCAATCCACAGTTCTGCAAGCTCGCCCGCTTTCGCCGTCAACGTCGGATCGTCGCCGGGCTCGGCGGCAAATATGAATGTATTACCCGGAAGTGGATCCCCCAGCACGCGCAGGTCATCGTTTGACGCGTGTTTTATCTCACGGAACGTCTGATACGCGACACATTCCGTGACGCCGTATGTGTTTGCCACTCGAACGCCGGCGTCGAGCCAAGCTCCCGCGAGCGCTTTAGACATCGTTTCTCCGCCGAGCGCGACGAGACGCAAATATTTCAAACTCGGGATTTCTCGTACCGAACTGAGCAAAACAGGCGTTGTCAAACAATGCGTCGCGCTGGATACTCGCAAAGCATCACCGAGTCGCGCGAACGTGACTTCACGCGACGCTGAAATCAACGTGCAGCCGGCGACGATGGCGCTGCAAAAATCCGTAAAGTGCGGATCAAACATGTGACTGCTCGCACAGTACACAACGCTTGTATCGTCAATTTCATGTGCGGTGTTCTTCGCTTCGCAGTACGACAGCAGCGCGGCGTGCGAAGCCACGCAGCCCTTCGGTCGCCCCGTAGAACCACTCGTGAAAAACACGTGCGAGGCGTCGTCGGCTTTTACGACGGTCGCAGTGGCTGATCGTTGTTGGACCCTGAACAACGATTCGACCGTGAAAACTTTCGCAGACGTGAGCTCACTCATCTTCAATGCCCCGTCGCCATCGCGAACGATCACGATGCGGACATCCATGTCTGCAAAGACGCTTGCCAATCGTTTTGCAGGATCCCGCGTACTCATCGGCGACACCGCCATACCTGCAAACATCGCCGCCAACTGGCACGTGAACACGTCCACGCCGTCTTCGAGCGTAATCACGCAGCAAGGCGGAGAATCACATACCGCTGACTTCGCGTACGGCGCGAAAACATCGCTTAAACGCGTCGCCTCGTCGACAAGTTCGCCAAAGCTCAACGTCGTCGGCGCGCCGTTCAACGTTTCATAATATCGCACCGCCTCTCGAAACCGCGTCGTCAGATCGCACGCTCTCCATCGTGCGTAATCACACACCGTGATCAGTCCATCTGCGTTCGCCATCGCGACGTCAACGCCGCGTGCCAGCGTCGGTTCTTTGTTTCTCTTCCAACGCCAACGTCCCCGCGTACTCGCCTAGCACCGCATCCTGCACCCTCTGCACCTCCTCCGCGCTCAGCGCGTCGATATCTTTCCCTCGCGCCTTCGACGCGACCTTGAACTTGCCTTTGCTCAGCACCATTCGAGGCGAGGCGCGGCAGAGACGAATAAACTTCGCCGCGGTGTCGTACTCAAAGCCCAACTTTAACGCGAGGATGGAAAAGACGGCGCGCTCGAACGACAGGTCGGGGCCGCCGATGCAGCACAAGCAGTTGGCGGGGTGCGTGGGCGCGGTAGATATCGTCGTCGACGGCGTCGAAGGGGATGCCGGTGGCGCGGCGGCGGGCATGAACCGCCGACGTCTGGGGACGCGGACCGGCGCGCCGGCGGCTGCGGCTGAGACGCCTTCGATCGTTCGCGGTGGTGTCGGCATCGGTGTGTATTGAATATTAGATACGAAATTGCGATACGGTGAGTTCGGACGAGAGCGTCGGAGCCCTGGTTCCTGTCGTCGCGGCACTGGTCGTTCGAGAGCGAGCGTTCGCGCGCTCACATTTCTTCAAGTGTGGTCGGCGTGCACAGAGAACTGTCCACGGTTTCGACGCGATCGAACGGCAGCACGGCGATTTCAATCGTACAATCGCCGTTCTTCTTGACGTTCACCTTGCGAACGGTACCGACGCGCGCGGGCTTGCCGCCCACGCCGAAGAAACCGCCGCCCGCCGCCACCTTGACCAAATCGCCCTTCTTCAGCGTCAGCTTCTCGCCAACCTTCAGCCCGACCTCACCACCGGCCCACCCGCCCGTCAACAAGTTATCGCGACCGGCGAACTTTTTCGCGTCCCCTTTAACGTATTTACCTTTGCCGACGTAAATCGTATCGTCGCCCTTGGCGTACTCCGGAAGCTCATTCTGCGCGTTCTCCTTCGCCGCCTTCTCCGCCGCCGCCGCTTCTTCTTGAATGAAAACTTCTTTCAGTTGCTTCTCTCCGCCCGGCCAGCCGCCGGTGAACCAGTTATCGCGCCCAGCGTACTTCTTGGCGTCGTCTTCCACGTAGCGTCCCTTGCCAATGTACACCCGATCCTTCCCATCGCCCTTACCGCTCGCGCGCGTCGTCGCGCGCGCGCCTCGCTTCGTCGGCGCGTTCACAATCGTCTGCTCGAGCGCTCGGCGCGTTCGTCAGTCGTCCGTTCGCGAAACGCGCGCGCATCCCGCGTTCGAACTCGCGCCGTATCTAAACCGATATCCAAAACGTCGTCGCGCCGTCGTCGTTCGCGCCCGCGGCGCGTCCGTCCGATCTCGCGACGCGCGATCTCGCGCACCTTGCACGTCGCGCATCGCGCGCGCGCCGCGACGCTCGCCATGTCTCGCGCGCCGTCGTCGCCGTCGCGCGTCGCGATGTCCCGAAGGCGGCCGCCGCCCACTCGTTCGGGACAACGCGCCGCGACGACGCGCGACCGAGACGCCGAGACGCGCGACCGAGACGCCGAGACGCCGAGACGCGCGACGCCGCGTGATTCGCTCGCGCGATGCCGAAGATCGCGCTCGGATACTGGCCGATTCGCGGCCTCGGCGCGCCCGCGCGCATGCTCTGCGAGTACGCCGGCGCGGATTACGCCGACACGAACTACGCCGACGCCGGGGCGTGGTTCGCGGGGAAGAAGCCGGAGCTCGCGAGCGGGAACGCGCTGATCAATCTGCCGTACGTCGAGTGCGATGGCGAGGTCGTGACGCACTCGAGCGTGGTGCTCGAGTTTTTGGGTCAAGTCACCGGGACGGACGCGTTCGCGAACGAGGGCATGATGGGCGATGAACGATGGGCCAACGCGCAGGCGCTGGCGGAAATTTACGACTTGCGGAACGCGTTGATGGGGGTCGTGTATCCGTTCAACGGCAAGACGACGACGAAGGAGGCGTTTGAAAAGAACTGCGACGATCACATGAACGCGACGGTGGGGAAGTTTTACGCGAAATTCGAGGCGCTGCTGAAGCAACGCGGGAAGAAATTTCTGATTCGCGACGCGCCGTCGAGCGCCGACTTTCACCTGTTCGAGATGCTGGATCAACACGAAATCATCGCGAGCAGGCGCGGTATGACGTCGCCGTTGGAGACGTTTCCGGAGCTCAAGCGGTACCACGCCGACTTCAAGGCGCTTCCGCAGCTCGCGAAATATTTCGCGTCCGCGGCTTACTCGTTGCCGATGAACTCCGCTGGCGGCGGCGCGTGGATTTACTAGATTCTACTTAGTACAGTAGGACGCTTCTTACGACGTTCTTTCGATTTAGAGTACGCAGCAGCTGATTACTTGCATTATTAAAGAAGCCACATCTGTTTTACTTATGCGCCGCCACGCACAAGCGCTCGAGCGACGAACGGCCAGACGTATTGTCTCGTCAGTTGCAACGCGGCGCACCCGAGAGCGCTCATGAAAGACACAATGACCGTGCCTTGCATGAAACGGTCGAGCCATTTGCGCTTGGCGATCGCGCTGAACGACCATTCCTCCCTTTGTAGCATTTGAATCGTGTTGGGCATGAAGAGCCAAGGCGCGACTTTGTTGAAAATGGAATCGACGATGAGAGGAAGGACAAAGGTCATGAAACCTCCATCGAAGCTGCGAGAGAGATCGACGAGCGCCTTGGCGTCCGCCGCGCGCTTCTTAGAATACTGTGGTAACGCCACAGAAGTGTCGCCGTCGGCGTCGTCGAGAGCCTCAACGAGCACTTTCACGTCTTCCCACGCCGAATTCACACCCAAGCCAAAGTACGGCTTCACGGTGTGGATAGCATCCCCGAGAAGCGCACCCTGACCACCCATATTGAGGGACTTATCCACGTACCCGAACGACGGCAAGCCGAAGAACTTGCTGTTGGCCATGCTTTCGACGTCTTCGTCCTTGATCCAAGGCACGAACATCGGAAAATGTTCGTCAAAGAACGTCTTCAAAGATTCTTTGTTGCTCAATTTGACGCACGTTTCCTCATCTTCGGGTTTCACGAGCATGATACCGATAAGGAGACCTTCTTTTGTCGGCAAGCACTCCAACGCGACGCCGGCTTTCGTGCGCGCGCTGTAGTTGAGATCCTTTCGCATGTCGCTGGGCAGGTGGATGGGGATCGTCTTGTACACCCGTGGATTAGTGTTCGGGAACTTGACAACCTTCGCCCCACATGCGGCGTTACGATCCATCTCTCGAACGACTGCAGAATGCATGGTGTTACCCTCGGCACCGAACACGACTGGCGTCACCGTCTTGCCTTCAGCGCGCGCGGCGGCGAGATCGCAGTTTTCGCCGCACGCCCCGCGTTCGAGCGTGACGCCGTCCGCACCGAACTCACACTCGACGCACGCGACGTCGTAAGACACCGCAATCTTCCCCGCATACTTCTTCTCGATCTCTTCCACGAGCACCGAAACCAGCCTGTCCCTTTGAATCACTTGCGTATCGTACGTCTTATTCGCCAAGCGCTCCTTCGGCTCGCCGTTTGGCCCCCAGTCCATGCGTCCCTTCACCACCGCGCACTTATCGATCACCGCATCGTAAACCCCGATATCCTTCAGCACGGCTTGCCCTCGTCCGCTCAATCCGACGTTATACGATCGCGAGGCATCCCCCCAGACCGAAGAATCGCTCGACGGCGGCTTCGCGAGGCGTTCCCACACCTCGATGTTCCCCCAGCCCCGACGCGCGAGCGCGATCGCGCACGCCAGCCCCGTGGGTCCACCGCCGACGATGACCGACTTCGCCGGCGCGTTCGCGTGCGTTTTCTCGTCCGCGAGCGCCGCGCGGACGACGCGCGCGCGCGCCGGCGTCACCGCGCACCGTTGCTGACGCGGCGTCGTCCTCGCCGTCGCGCCTCGCGCGCGCGCGGCGCGCGGTTCGCGCGTCGTCGCGCTCGGCGCGCGCGCGCGCGGCGTCGTCTCGAGCATCGTTCGCTCGCGCCGCCGGCGTCGGCGTCGAGCGCCGCGCGTTGTGACGCGACGATTGAATGAATTAATCCGCACTCAGCCGCGACGACCCGCGCGCGCGCGCGACATGGCGAAATCCGGCGCGAAGAAGCGATTGGAGGAGAACCGCGCGAAGTTGAAGTTTCTGAGCGATGTCCTGAACGGCGCGATGGCGCTGCACGTCGTCGTGCGCGTCGTGTTGCGCTGGAAAAGTGTGCGATTGTTTCACCTGTGCGTGTTCGTCGTCACCGCGCTCGCGTGTCGAGCGTCGCTGGGCTCGCTGCGCGCGTACGCGAAGCCGACGTTCGGTGAGAACGGCGAAGTGCTCGATGGAGGGGAGTCGCTGAGCGGAGGGTTGACGGAGTATTATCAGGATTTGATCTACGTCGGCGCGTTCGCGATGGCGACGTCGACGTATTCGGATCGATTTTGGTTGGTGACGCTGATCGTGCCTTTGGTCGCGGGGTACATGATAGTGACGAAGTTCGTGCTGCCGTACGTGTTCGCGCCGCGGGCGGAGGAGAACGAGGAGCGGGAGGAGACGAAGGAGGAGAAACGTCGACGCGAGCGGAGCGAACGGCGCAAGGCGAAGCGGTTCAGATGATGGAAGCGGCGGTAGTGTTTTAATGGAGAGAGTCTATTATCTATCACAGGTCGTCTCGTGGACGATTTCGCGCATGTCGCAGAGAAAGTGTCGTATGATGCTCAGTCGCACGCTAGTGTCGTTCGCGTGCTCGCGCCCGGTGGCGCAGCGGGCGACGTGCGAGCGCGACGTGCACTTGACGAATATGTTCTCAGTCGCCATCTTCACCAAGCTCACGGACGAGTGCTTAATCGCACACTTTTTGGCGAAGTGTGCCATCGTCGTCATGCTCGCGCTCGTGCTTCGCATGTTAGACTCGAGCAAGCGCTTCATGCCGCCGAGGCGCGTGTTCAACGCCAAGATGTTTTCGCGCAAATCGTCCACGTACTTGTCATGCGCGTCGATCAAGTTGTCGTGCAACTGTGCGGTCACTTTGAACTGATTTTGTAATTGATGATTCGCCATCATGAGGGTCCGGTGACGATCGAGGATCTCTTCCACGACTTCGTAAACGTCTTCAGCCTTGGATGAATCGCGCGCCAGCACGATTTGACTCGAGCGGCTTAAGAACTCGAAGTATTTCGAGCTCGCCTTAATTTCATTCGAAACGTGTGCGCACTTTGCGCGGATTTCATCAAGTTGCGCGCGCAGCCTGGCGATGTCGCGCATGCTGCTTCGCTGGGATTCCGCGTCCCGTTTGGCGTTGTCCTCTGCGTGCTCGCGTTTTGCATCCGCCTGGCGCAGCATATCATCACAGTTTACAATGTTTTCCTCGATTCGCTGCTGCTTGTCGACGAGACGGTCTTCCCACTCCGCGAACTCGCGCTCCTTTTGAGCGTGCTGCTTGATTCGCATCTTGAGCGTACCGCGAACATTCCTCTCCCTCTGCGTCTGAGCGAGCAACCGCTCGGCGTCGGTGCTGGACGCCATAGCGTAGCGGCGGGCGCTGGTGTGTCTTCAACTCAACGCACCGTCATCAAATCCCATCGCGCGCGTCGCGCGAAGCTCGCTATGCGCCGTGCTATGCCCACTCCTAGTTTGTTTTGCTGGCGTCTCTAAATTTGGAAAGTCAACGTCGCCGACGCATCTTCCTTCAAGGCTCTCTTTCACGCAAGTACAAGTCGACTCTTGGAATTTTAAAAAACTCCGTAAACCGTCCCATCGACATCGGAAGCGCGGTCTCGACGCCGTGCCCTAAGCCGCTCACCTCGAGAAGTCGTCTCTCGGCGACGTTTTCGTCGGCATCACCTTCCTGTCGCATCCACTGCGACGCCATCTGCATCCAACGCGCGGAGTTGTCCAGCGGCGAAACATCATCATCGTGTCCATGCACGATGTACGCCGGGCACGTCACCGTTGGATACTCGGGTAACGTGATCGCGTCGTCGACGAACGCCTTACTGAACTTCACGCCGTATCTCGACTCAAAGTTCGTCAAAATGTTCGCCAGCCCCCACGTCGGTGCGAGAAGAAACACCTTGTCAACCCTGTCTCGATTCTTTTCCGCGTACAGCGCCGCCACCAGCGCCCCCGTGCTCGACCCAATCAACCGAACCGGTCGCTCCTTCCGCCCTTCCCCTCCGTTCAGCGCCGCCGTCAACTTTTCCAACGCGCTCGTCACCGTGTAATCCGCGTCCCCGCACACCAAGTCTGGCGTCTCCAGCTCGATATCAATCGTCCCTAGCGCATCCGCGAGGTATTTACCCGCGAACGAGTCCCCCGATCCGCTCAGCAGATCGTGCGCGAAGACGTACCGATAGCTCCTCGCCTCCGCCAAGCGCTCTTCCTCGGCCGCCATCGCCGCGGCGTGCATCTTCTCCACCTCAGCCTCGCTCGGGGGGTCGGTGATCGACTTTGACCACGCCCCGATCCAATCACTCGCGCTCTTACTGTTGTTCGCGGCGTTAATCTTTTCGAGTTCTTCGTACATGGCTGCGTCGTCATCGTTCACGCCGGACGACGCCCGAGCGACGCGATGACGGCGCGAACGATGGCTGCGCGCGAGCGGCGCGGCACACTGAACGCGCGCGGTGGCGCGCGCGGCGGAGAGCATCGCTCGTGCGCGCGTGCGAGAGTGAGGCGGTGACTCGTTGTTTGGTGTGAATATTAGCAACGTCGGCGAACGAGCGCGCGAGACTGAATCGAATCGAATCGAATGTGTAGTTTAACGCGGCAGGGCGCCGGTCAAAACGCCAGATTCCACGGTTTTCTTGACGTGATCGCGCGCCCACAAATCGTAGTGCACGATGTCGTCCAGGGACGGATCGAGCACGAGCTCGTTCTTGTGCGCCTCCATGGCCAACTCGATGACTTTGTAAATGTCGAAGTAACCCATCTTTTTGTCCAAGAACATGGCGACCGCTTGCTCGTTGGCGGCGGAGAAAACGCCGGTCATGGTGCCACCGGCGCGACCAGCGGCGTAGCCCATGGTGAGAGACGGGTACTTTTCGAAATCGGGCGCGCGGAAGGTGAGGTCGCCCATCTTGACAAAGTCGAGTCGCGGCCACGTGACTTCGGAGCACTCGACGCGGTTGGGCCAAGACATGGTGTAAAGAATCGGCAAACGCATGTCAGGCCAGCCCAATTGCGCCAAAACGGAGCTATCCGAGGTCTCAACCATGGAGTGCACGATCGATTGCGGGTGCACGATGACGTCAATGTTGTCGTAAGAGGTGCCGTAGAGGTAGTGCGCCTCGATGACTTCGAGCGCCTTGTTCATGAGCGTCGCGCTGTCGCACGTAATCTTCGCGCCCATGTCCCAGTTCGGGTGCGTCGTCGCCTTCTTGTGCAACGCCGCGGGGTCGGACACCGCGAGCTCCCGCATGGTGGCGAGGTCCATATCGCGGAAAGCGCCGCCAGAGGCGGTGAGAATGATGCGTCTCAGCGCGCCCTCCGGCATGCCTTGAATGCACTGGAACAAAGCGCTGTGCTCGGAATCCGCGGGCAAAATTTTCACCCCATGCTTCACCGCCAACGGCACGATCGCGGGACCGCCAGCGATGAGGGTCTCCTTATTCGCCAAGCAAATGTTCTTTCCCGCCTCGATCGCCGCCACCGTCGGCGGCAATCCCGCGCACCCGACGATGCCCGTCACCACCGAATCGCAGTCCGCGTGTCTCGCCACCTCAATCATCCCATCCTCCCCATACATAATCTCCGGCATCGCGCATCCGAGTTTTTGCAACGCATCCCTCAGCTTCGCCACGTCCTCGCCGTTCTGCACGCTCACCAACTTCGGCGAGAACTTCGCGCACTGCTCCGCCACCAGCGCCACGTTTCGCCCCGCGCTCAGCGCCACGACCTCAAACTTATCCGGATGTTCCTCGCATATGTCCAGCGTCTGCGTCCCGATCGACCCCGTGCTCCCGAGCAGCGATATCTTCTTCACGTTTCCGTTCCCCAGCGCCGCGACGTTCGCCGGCACCTCCGCGCGTCCCGGCCAGCACGCGCCGTAGCGGTTTTCGTTGTTGCTCGCCCGCGTCGCGATCGCGCGTCGCGCGCGCGTCTCGCGTCTCGCGTCTCGCGTCGCGCGCGCCGTCGCCGTCGCCGTCGCCGTCGTCGTCGTCGTCGCGCGCGTCATCGCCATCGCCGCGCGTCGTCGTGTGCCGCGTCGGTCGCGGCCGTCGCGCTTTATCCATCCGCCGCGGTCGACGCGCGCGCGACGGCGTCGCCGTCGACGTCGAAATCGTCGCGAGAGCGCGACGCGAGGGGCGATGATCAAGCTGTTCTCGGTCAAGGCGCGTCGGCGACGCGCGGACGGACGCGCGGCGACGTCCGACGGCGGCGTCGCGGCGCGCGCGCGCGCGCGAGGGACGCGCGACGACGACGACGATGGACGACTGACGCGCGACGCGACGCGCGCGACGGCGACGACAGGCGAAACAGGAGAAGGAGGCGGCCGAACGCGAGGCGAACGGAGGGTCGACGTCGAGACAGAGCAGCGGGGAGGTTCGCGTGGCGAAAGGTGCGCGCGATGGCGACGCGAACGACGGGAGAGGGCGAGGACGCGAGACGCGGCGAGACGACTGACGCGCGCGAACGAAACGAACGAACGCAGATATATCGGAGCTCGCGCTTCCGCGCACGATGTCGATCGCGTTTCCGAACGGGAGGGATGATTTGTTAAACTTTGTCATCGCGATCAAACCCGATGAGGGGTACTATCGCGGCGGGACGTTTGAATTTTCGTTCGCGGTGCCGACGATGTATCCGCACGAACCGCCGAAGGTGCGATGCGAGCGCAAGGTGTATCACCCGAACATTGACTTGGACGGAAACGTGTGCTTGAACATCTTGAGGGAGGATTGGAAACCGGTGTTGTCGATCTCGAGCGTCGTCTTCGGGCTGTCTTTGCTGTTCAGCGAGCCGAATCCGGACGATCCCTTGAACAAGGAGGCGGCGGAGGATTTGGCGCGCACGCCTCAGAATTTCGCCATGAACGTCCGGCGCGCGATGCAGGGCGGGTACGTGGGCCAGCATCGATTCTCACCGTGCCTGTGATGAGCGGCGCGCGTCGCCGACGCGCGACGCGATACTAAGATACGCACGACGCATCATAGCACTTAGAATTTGACCACCCACGCACCGACAACCGACGTCACACTTCGACACGCGATGTTCGCCCGCGCGCTCGCCCCGCTCGCCCCCATCGCGCGCCCGCCGGCGCGCGCGACGACGCGCGTCGAACGCGCGCGCGCGCGCGGCGCCATCACGCGTCGCGCGACCGACGCGGACGGCGCCGACGCGGCGAACGAGCCGGGGGCAGAGCCGAGCGCGGCGATGCTCGAGTTCGGCGAGGCTGGGTTCCCGAGCGACGAGGACGACGTCCTGGACCCTCGCGCGCGCGATCGAGCGATGAATAAGGTTGTGGATGAGATTCACGAACTCAACGCGGCGGAGACGGAGGTGCTGAATAAGGCGTTCGAGCTCGTGGAAAAGTTTGGGCTGAAGCGTAAAGGCGCGGGGTCGGACGCCAAGGAGTGAAGCGACGATGTTTGTAATTGATTGAAGTGGAAGTTATACACGCGCGCTAGAGCTGCATCGAATGACTGCTACTGACCACCACCGCGGAGCGCTCGGGCGACGTCGAGTTGGCGCTCGAGATTGAAGCATTGGACGTTGGCGAACCCGCGGGCGAGCGAGTACGCCATCTCGTATCGCATGCCGTCGACGATGGAGAGCTCCTCGACGAGCTTCGAGCTGAAATCCTGAAAGCGCTCTTTTGCGCGGCGCGCTTGCTCTTCTTTGACTGCGAATTCGTCGGTGTTCTTGGGCGCGCGCTTCTGTAACGCGCCGAGCTGGCGGTCGAAGGCGTCCATGTCTTGCATGTATGCCGCACGTTTGGCCACGCACGCCTTGTACGCTGGGAGCTCTTTCGAGCGGTGCGCCGCGGGTTCGAGAATGTTCCAATCGAAAACTTCCTCGGTGAGCGGAGTGCATCGCGTGACGAGAGCGTCGGCGACATCCACCATCTTGCACGCCTCTCGCATCGCGGCTTCTCTTGCCACCGTCGGCGCGCCTTCCCAGACGTTATTCTTGTCCCCGGTTTCCACCAACGATCGGATGAGTGTGGCCAGCCGCTTGCTGTTATCGAATACCGCGCGTTGTGCATCCTTATACGCGGCACTCACTTGCGCGATTTCCTTCAAGATGGACTCCTGCTGTTGCACGCTGTTCCACAAAGTCTTGAACTCGTCGTCTCGCATCTTCTCCGCGGTGCCGAAACTTTGCAACAATCGCTGAGACGTCCGGCGCGTCGCCGCGCTCAATTTGTACCCGAGCCCCTTCACTGCCTTTCCGCTTGCGTCCACAGATGGTGCGGCCGCGTCTTCTCCTCTGCGCATGGACTGCAACGAAACCAGACCCGGCGCGCGCTGCGCGCTCTGACTCGACGCCGTCTCTTGCAACCGACGCAACAACTCCTTACCACCGAGCGCCTTCTCCTTCGCGCGCGCCTCTCGCGCGGACGCCGTCTTCTCCTTCAACTGCGCCGCGAGCGTGGATATCTTCGCCGTCGCCAAAGCGAGCCGATCGCTAAACGCCATATCGTCCGAGCTTCCGTTGAACGCCTCGACCGAGTGCCCGCTCGACGACCCCGCCTTGATCACCGCCGTCGCCGTCGCGTTGATCCGCTCCTCCGCGCTCACCTCCCGCGGCTTGCGCGCGCGCGCATCACCGACGTCCCACGTTTCGCCGTTTCCGCGTTGGACGCGATCGTCGCGCGACGACGCGTCTCCTCCCGCGCCGCCGTCGTCCCGCTCCCCGCGCGCTTCCCCGGCCCGACCGTCCTCGACGCGCGCGTCCCGCGCGAGCTCGTCCGCGAGCGCGTGCACGTCCAGCCCGCTCCCGCTCGCCCCCGCGCTCGCGCTCGCGCTCGCGCGCGCGACCGTCGACGCGCCCTCGTCGCTGAATGGATTCATGCCGCGCGTTCCGAACGCGCCACGTGGACGCGCGCGCGCGTCGCCCGCGCGCGTCGATCGCGCGCCCGCGCGCGCGCGCGACGACCGAGTCGCGCTCGAGCGCCGCGCCGCGCGTCCGTCGCGCGCGCGCCGCGCGTGCGGTCTCGCGCGCGCGTCAGTGCGGCCGCGCGCGGGTCGAGACCGACCGCGTCGTCTCCGGCGCGCGCGGTCGCGCGCGGCCGCTGAAACGCAAAAAAAACGCTCGCGCGACGCGCTCGGACGACACACTCGGACGCGCGAGACGCGCGACGACGCGCGCGGCGACGACGGCGACCGCGGAGGAAGACGCGGAGGAAATAAAAACGACGCGTCGGACGCGCGCGGACGCGCGCGAACGACCGACGCGCGACGACGAACGCGAACGATGACTGCGGAGTTGAAAACCGACGACGCCGACGTCGACCGAGGCGCGACGACGACGACGACGACGACGACGGACGCGCCGGCGACGGAAAACGAACGACGGACGATCACGCTTGGATTGCGAATCACGCACGCGAGCGCGAACGTGCCGAGCCTGGCGCACTTGATGGAGACGCACGAGATCGAAGTCGACGCGGACGGCGCGGACACCGCCGCGGACGTCAAGCGCAAGCTCGCGGCCAAGGCTGGCGTTCCCGCGCACGAGCTCTGCTTGCGTTGGTTCGATAACGTCATCGGTCGCGAGCACGTCGGTCAGGATGTCTCCATCGACGACCGCGATACGCTCGCGAAATTCAACATCCCGCGTTGGCTCGAAAAGTTTCCGCACTGGCGATGCACGCTCGCCCTGCTCGATCCCGCGCCGCGCGACTCGTACGAAGCCATTCACGCCGCCACCGCGATTCACAAAGGGATCGAGGACGTCGATAAGTACGTCAACGATCTGCGCGGCACCGACGACTGGACCGATCTCGTCAAGTAATCTCACGTCCACTTTAAAAATCAAGCCTCGCGCGAACCATCGGCGAAGTGCGCGCCGAGAGCGAACGCCACACGCCGACGCATCATCGCCCTCGCGCGCGCGCCATGATCGTCCGCGTGCGCACGCGCGACGGCACCGAACGCATCACGGTCCCTTCCTCCGCCATCACCGTCGCGAAGCTCAAAGAAATCATCGAAACCGAGCTTAAAGTGCCGAAAGACGAACAGATTCTCTCGACGTCGCTCGACGTGCTCACGAGCAAAACGCCGGAAGAATTCAAAGACATGGCGAACGGAAGGGCGAAGATCGCGTCGTGTGGACTCGATACGAACGGAGCGGTGGTGCACTTGATGTATGGGTGCGAAAGAGAGCCGACGAAGACGACGGCGGCGGTGCGGGACGCGGCGAGAGGACTCATGGGACGAAAGATGACCGTCGACGACATGATCGCGGCGCAAGTACGGATCGAAAGGCAAGAGGCGCCGCACTGCGTGAGCGTGTCGTTCGATGCGAACGCGGCGAATGTGTTTCAGAGCTATGTGAACTATACGTTGGGATTTAAACAGGTGAGGTTCGGATGGTTGTACGGCGCGCGAGACGACGACGGGAAGACTCGGGTGGACGCGATTTACGAGCCAGAGCAAGAGGGCACGGAAGAGGATGTGGAGGTGTTGGAAGACACGCTCGAGGATGAAAAGGCGGACGCGCTCGCAAGTGCGTTGGGGATGATTCGTGTGGGGTGTATAATCAGTACGCCGAAGGATGAACGCGACTTTACGCTGAGCGCGAGAGAGGTGTCGCGCATCGCGCGGTTGCAGTCAAAGTTTGGCAAGGAGTTCGTCACCGCCGTAGTGAGCACGTTCGAAGACGAAGACGACAACTGGCAGGTGTCTTTCGAAGCATTCCAGCTGAGTGATGCGGCGATGAAGGTTCAGGAGCGCGGTTGGTTTACCGGCGAGTGCGGCGTCGACGAGGATGGAGAAGAGTTGAAGGGAGTATCCAAGCTCACGAACGAGGTCATCGTGCGCGACGGTCCGAGCATCAACGACGTGAATGAAGTTGATAACGACATGTTTCTCGTCACCGTGCCGATCTTAGACCACGAAGGCGCGATTTCAACTACGTTTCCCGTCGAGAACCGTTTGCATCCCGTGCAGACCGTCGACGATTTAAAAGACGCATTGCGCAAAGACAAACCGTACGGAGAACGATTGCGCGATTTCCACTTACTCTTGTTCTTGGCGAAGCACATCGACATCAACGAATTAGCCGTTATTGCGAGCGCGGTGCATCACGGCGAAGACGTTCCGGAGGGCTACACGTTGCTCATTGATTGTTTGGCTGGTCTCGCGTAGAGTTTGATTTGTTACAAAGGACATTTGCGACTCCTTTTCAGTTTTCGCGTCTTCTTCGGCATTCCTCGGGAAGCTCGTCTAAAATCTGTCTCATGTGCGTGCGATGAAATCTCGCAGTCAACGGGCGCGCCATCGCGCTATGCTTGCGGTACGTTTCGCTCGTTTCCAGTTGCGCCTCGGTCACGTTGAACGTCGTCGTCATCATCTGAATGATATCCTTCTTGCGTTGCTCTCTCACGTCATCGCGCTGCGATAGCTTTTCCTCGCGGATTTGCTTTCGCCTTCGCTTCTCTGACGATTTTTTTTCGTTTTCCTGGGCTTCGCGTTCGCGCTTTTGACGCTCGCGTGTGACGGACTTTCGCTCATCCACGTCTGCGCGCCAATAAAGCTTGCTGCCAGGCGCTACAGCTCCATCCAGCATGGTGCTCCATCTATCGGCAGAGAATCGCAAACCTCGGTAGTGTTCCGGCAGCGTATCCGGGTCCCTTAGCAGGTCCCGTTCCGGCACCATGCGCACTCGGCTGCACCTCTCGCACAGCCGCGCCCCGAACGCCCAAAACACCCACTTGAAGCTTATGAGCGGATGCCTGTCGCAGCATTGGCACCCCGTGCCCTCAAACAACCGCAACTTTTGCGCCGAAGTCATCGTCGGCGGCGTTAGTCTGTCCCCATTCTCCAAGCTGTTGTCCAATCGCTTCGCCCGAGTCCACAAAGTATCGCACATGTGCGCAAACAACCCACCCTCATCGCACACCTTCTTAAACGTCTTGCTCACCGATGGCAGCGCGAGCAGCGTGCGCGCTTGCGTTCGAACAAAGTGCAAGCGCTGCCCGACCTCCGTGCGGTGCGTGCGCCTGTAGTTGTAGCGCCAGTTAACGTCATCGTCTTGAAACTCTCGCAGGAGCGCCGCGCGCTCGTCCGGATCGAACACTCCCATGATATCCAAGCGCTGGTGCGGATTCCGATACAGCGGATTCTGATTCGGCAGCGCCCCGCCGAACGCGACGTCCGGGTCGGCGCACTCGAGAAAACGTCGAAAGATGAACTCCCAACAATCGCGCGCGAGGTCGACGTCGTGCGTCGATTTGCGCGGGCGTCCTGGCGGGCGGGGCATCGCTCCGCGACCGACGCGGCGCGCGTTCGCGTCGGATCGCGCGACGCGATCGCGCGGGATCACCCGGCGATGCGTCGCGCACTGGCGCGCGAGGTCCGATGGATTGCGTTTCTGTTGAGCGTTTGGCGTTTGTTTGTCGCGCGTTTGTTTGTCGCGCGTTACAAATTTACACGGTTGTTACTAGGAAAGGAGGCCCTACTGCGTGGCTAATCGCGGTCGGGGCTTAATGGCGCATCGTCTTCGCGCTCGCCTCCTGCGCCTGAAGATCCTCGCTGACGTACTTGGCCAAAAGTTCCTGCTTTTTGCGGCTCAGGACTTCTCGCTCGATGTCGGCATCGTCGACGAGGGGCACGTGCGCGACGAATTGTCCGCCCGCGTCCGCGGTGGTGCTCGCTTTTTTGCGCGTACCGCCTTCGAGCTCGCGTAGCTTTTGCTCCGTCTCGTACTGCTCGATCAACGCCGCTTTGAGCCGCTGTTCGGCCGCAGCCTCGTCTTTGAGCAACACGCCGTCCTCCTCGTCCCGGAAACCGTAATAACCGCTATCGATGTGTAGGTTCATCTGGTGTCGCGTTCGACGCACAGCCTTCGTCACGGGCGCCTCAAACAATTCTTTCACTCCCGGTAAATTCTTCGCCGCACCGAAATATTTATACGCCTTCCTATCGCCCGCCGTCCCCGGAGGTTGCACCGCGCCGCCGTCGGCGTCCTCCACCTTCGGCGCCGACGCGATGTAATTCGGTCCCCCGAGCTCGATGATTCGCATCTCCCACTGCCACTTCTCCTTCAACAACTGATTTATCTCATCGTTCAAGTCTCGAATCTTATGTTCCCCTAAACCAGCGTTCTGAATCTCCATCACTTTTCTTCCGACGTCGCGCAGCACGTCGCTCCGCCACCGATCCGCCTCGTTCAGGTCTTTCGCCGCGTGCGTGTGAAACGGCCGCGAGCGCGACACCGATCCGCGCAGCGCGTCTTGTTTCCCGCTCGTCCACTTGTTAAACATCCCCTGCGTCCGCGCGTCGTCGCCGTCGTCGTCAGTCGCTCGTTCGTTCGTTCGTTCGTTCGCGCCTTCAACCTAAGTCTCGCGCGCCGCGCTCGCGCCCGCGCGCGCGCCTCGCGCGCCGCGCGCGCGCCGCCCGTCGACGCACATTCGCCTTCTCTTGATTCCGCGCCATGGCGTCGTCGCGCGCGTCGCCGGTCGCGCGCGTCTCGTCGACGACGCGGCGTCGTGTGCGGCGGCGGCACTCGCGCGCGCGATGGACGCCGCGACGGCGTCCTCCATCGCGCGCGCGCTCGAGGACGCGGCGAGGACGGCGAACGGCGCGCGCGGCGCGGCGCGCGACGGCGCGAGCCGCGCGGCGCTCGCGAGGGAGGCGCACGAAAAGTTGGGATTCGATTATCCGCTGGTGCGCGATGAGGAAGTGCGCGCGCTCGCGGCGGCGATGCGGGACGCGGCGCGCGCCGAGGGCGGGCTCGCGCGAACGCCGTTCGCGCTGACGCGCGCGCTGGCGCGGAACGCGCGAGAGGGGGGGGGCGCGAGCGACGCGAGGGACGACGGGGAGAACGGCGGCGACGGGCTCGGCGACGCGTTTCGGAACTTGCGCGCGGCGGTGTACGTCGAGGTGCCGCGCGCGGTGATGCGCATGAGCGATGACGATGCGTTTGAGGCGCTTCGGGCGTACGCGCCGGAGGAACACGAGGCGGAGACGGAGACGGAGGCGGAGACGCCGCGCGAGACGCTCGCGAACGGCGCGAACGGCGCGACGGCGAACGCGCCAATCGTCTCGGAACCTCGCGAGGATGGCGATGACGACGACGACGCGTGGGAGCCGGTGGAATCTACGGTCTCGTGGTTTGCGCCCGCGAAGGATGACGCGCGTTACGCGAACATGTCGAAACGAGAGGTCGTGAACGCCAAGTTGCGCAGTCTGATGAACGAGTTGCTGCCGGCGCGCGTCGGCGCTACGTCGACGAATGTGGGGGTCAATTCCGATTGGGAACGCCTCGACGTCGCATCGGGATTGATGGACCTATTCGAGTCGATGTGTGCGTCGTGCGACGTCGAAAGGCGCGCGCTACGAACGATTCCTTTGCGTGCGCTGCGCGAGCGGTGGGCCATCGCGGCTGGCGGCAAGTTGGGCGTCGAAGCGGGCTTGACGCGCGCGCTTGATGCGCTCAAGTTCGCACAGAGTGACGCGATGGACGAGCAGACTGAAGATCACCGAATCGCGTTGGAGTTGTTGGCGTATTTGTGCTTGCGCTTCGGCGCAGAGACGATGGGTGTACAGGCACTGGGCGAAGGGGAGAACAGCGCGTCCTCGGCGAGAAGTAAACTTTGGGCGCACGTGCATCGAGCTATCCCAGTCGTAACGAAGACTTTAGAGCACAGCCTGCGCGTCATGGATGCACGCAAGGAGGATCCAGATTGGCAAGACACAGTCGGTTTGAGCGCATTATTGATCGCGTTTTACACCACGAATGCGAGCGCCGCGCTTGTGAAGGATGTCGGCGAAAGATTGCTGCGCACGGGATGTTTACGCGCACTGGTGAATATTTTCATCGCTTTACATCGGTCACCGCTCGCTGAAACCGTTCGACGAGCATTGTTGATGTCGACGCTTGCGTGCGATGGAGTGTACGAGTTCGTCAGTCGCGTATCAGGCGTGCACACCGCTTTGGCTGGCGCCGAGTTCTCGTTCGATGGGGCGTTCGCGATGCACGGGGCGATGTGGAAGATTGCATTGCGGGAGCCAGATGCCGAGTCGCATTTTGCGAAATGTCTCGATAGATTTGCGTCGACGCTCGACGACGAAGCTAGCGTGCTCGGCTTAAGAGACGGGTTACTGCTGACCCGAGCAAGCGAGCGCGCGGCAAAGGCGAGTGGCCGACAACTTT
>Ga0222716_10001406_pt1 | contig 20128 bp, 16 predicted proteins | sample C33_13DmetaG_FD_165044 | JGI IMG/M metagenome (GOLD analysis project Ga0222716, IMG submission 165044) | Estuarine water microbial communities from San Francisco Bay, California, United States - C33_13D | ecosystem: Environmental > Aquatic > Marine > Unclassified | place: USA: California... | reverse complement strand
TAATGTTTAGACCTAAGAATGTTGATGACCTTGACAAAGAACATAATTATATTTTATTACAGAAGAAAGGGAAGAAGGTTTCGTATCTAATGAATAATTATAAGAATGAGAAGAAGATGGGTTCAATTGAGAGCGACATCGATTCTAAATATTATGATGTTTTGGCGAAATATATGAAATCCGTTTTAGAGTTTAATAGTGATGGATACCTTATGTTAAACGATAACATGAAGACGCCTATGACGAATAATAGACTGGGTGTTATTTATAGTGGGTTGGCAGAAGGTAGCGGTGTGGATAAGAAATTGTCTACTACATTAACTCGCCATATTAACGCAAGTAAGGGTTTAGATGAAGTGGAACAATTAAAAGCAGAAGCAAAGAAGATGGGCCACTCGTTAGCGATGCATATTAAGTATATGAAAGAGTAGTTATTTATTTATTATATCTTTAATATATAAATAATGAGTAATAAAGATATTCTCAAAATAAAAGAAGCAGATGATAGCAAAATGCCTGAGTCGTGTCCTATTAATGATGTCGTGCCCAAACCACCTATGATTTTAACTTGCGTTTCCCCTGCAAAGACAGGTAAGAGCACAATATGTGGTAATTTACTACTACGCTATTATAAGAATTGTTTTGATTCTGTGTTTCTGTTTAGCCCAACGGCCTCCACTGATAAAACGACAAGGAGTTATTTAAAAGCATTTGAAAATGATGACGTTAATACAGAATTAATTGTTTTTGAAGATCACAGCGATTTAATGAATGCAGACACCTATATCCAAGAAATTATTGATTCACAGAATAAACAGGAGCAAAGTAAAAGGGATAGAGTTCTTATTGTGGTTGATGATTGTGTAGGGTTTCAGTTTAAGAAGCTAAATTATTTATGCACTCGTTATAGACATTTGAATATAAGTATAATCCAAAACTCACAGAATTATCGCCGTCTTGATCCTCTCATGCGTGTGAATAGCACAGCAATCATTATAAATGAAATAACCAATATGAAGGAGCTGGGCAAACTGGAGGAAGAAATATTAGACAACGTTCCAAATTGGAAAACACATTACGATTACGCTACTGCTCAGAGATACAACTTTCTTTATTTCAATATTTTAGAGCAGAAACTATATCACAATTTTTCAGAATTACTTTGGGAGAAATAAATTAAACCTCAGTAGAGGTTATCTTACTATTTGAGTTCTTTCTGCTGATTGTTTCAACTGTGCCTTCATCAACATAATCCCCTTTAAATATCTGCTGAATATTCTGCATCAACTGACTATTTATTTTGCTGTTACTATTAATAACAATATAGATGAAACTTGCAAAAGAATTAAGACCGACACCACCCCACGAGAGATAAGGGTTACTATAAGCTTGACCGAGTGATACGCTAAACACACCTGACGCTTGGAAGAAATAAAATAAATAAGTTAAATATTGATTGCTTGTATTTAGGCACGATCGTTGCTTTATAAACTCTTTTAAATCTTCTATCTTATTTTTATTAAATAACTCATTTATTATTTTATCTGTTTCTGAATTATTCATTTTTATATTATATTGTAATATTATATAATATGGATTACTTTTCAAATCTTGCCGATGAATCGAATATATCAGCAAAATATGAAGACCAACTGAACCTTTTAAATAGTCAGAAGAACGAGAAGGCAGAACAATTAACAGCTTTAAAGAACCAATACGCAGATGAGTTATATAATTATGGTCTGTCTGCTGCAACCGAGAAACTGGGTGACATAAAAGGTGTTATTGAATCTGGTATTGACCTTGGTGGTCTAGAGGCAGTAAAAGGTCTTGCTAAATTATATAAAGGTTCAGACATACAAGGGGCAGTTGATGAAGGCATAGATGCTGTAAAAGGTGTATACTCTCGATTAACCGCTCCTGGTGTGAAAGGTCTTGATACTCCCCCTGAACAACAAGGCATGGAACTAGAAGATTTGACTGGTAAAATAGAGAACCAAGCGGTAGAAGCAGGATCAGAGTTCCCTTCTGCTGGACTTAGCGTTAGTCAAGCGGATACTGGTACTGTTGGTGATGTGACAGAAGGAACTGAACAAGCGGTGGACACAGAAAATCAAGAAGCATCGGCATTTAACTCACAAATTACAAGTGATGTTGATAGAGGAGAATTAACGGCGGATAGTCCAGCGGAGGCTGACGCTGATGCAGTTACAGATGATACTGCCGCAGAAGCAAATAGTTTGATATCTCAACAAGCGAGTGCTGGTATTACAGACGGCACAGAAGCAGGTACGGAAATGGCTTCCGAAGCCCTGAGCAAACTTTTGCCTGATAGTGCTTCTACAACTCTTGAAGGTATTGGGGGTTTAGCATCAACAGAATTAGCAGAGAATAGTTTAGACTTCTCAGGATTGGGTGAAGTGTTAGCTGTGGGTAGTTTAGTTACAGCAGGTATTAAATCCTTTGTTGACTGGCTTGATCCACAGGATGACCCACCCCCTCCACCAGTAGCCCCTAAGTTTCAACCCATGGTAGAAGCTCCTACTTTTATTTCTTCTCAGGTTCAAGCTGGATTATAAAACAGATTTGATTTGTTTATTTAGAGAGATTATTAATTAATTTATAGATTTATTAATTACTAATTTTATGATTTTTTTATATTAATGTATTATATAATATGTCGGCACGAACCTTAAAAATCCGCTCTGAACAGAATGGAACTTACTCCAAAAAGTATTTGACTCGTATGCGTTTTGTGCTTCCTTCTGACCTTATGATGACTGACGCTGGAAACTCTTACCTTTCGCTTCAAACTGAATTGTTTAAGGCCGATGGTTCTGCACTCGACACGACTCAGAAAGCAACTGGTTCTGAATACTATTTTTCCTTCGGAGACGGCGTTCAGCCCTACTCTGCATCGTGCATCTTTCGTACGGCGAAACTATTTTCTCAATTAAGCGGTGCTGTGATCGAAGAAATTAACTTCCAAAATCATAAAACGGCCAACTTTGAGGCTCTTCAAAATGATATCGATACTTTAGGGGCTTCGACGTCGTTTTCTGGTGCTTCTCTGTCTACCGAAGTGATTAAGAATATCCAATCCAATTATTCTATCTGGACTGAGGGTGGTAAACAGGAACTTCATATTCGTCTTAAAGATTTGTTTCCTTCTTTGAATACTGCCGTTTATTCTTTGAAGCAATCGCCTCTTATTGTTGATCTTGAATTAGAAGTCACTCGTGATTTGATTATGCAGATGACGGCACTTGATACCGTTCAAGAACCACCTGCCCTTGCTGCTAGTGGCGATGCCTTGTTTATCTCAGAGACTGTGTCTGATGCTTCCTGCCTTGTTCAATCTCAAGTTAACGAACGCTACAAGGGGGTTCAAAAACCAAAGTCTGTGGTTCGTGATACCGAGTGGGTTTATAATACAATCAATTATGGAATTGTTGCATCTGATATTTATACTCGTGATGCTAATGGTGACACCGCCCCAGTTAGTTCTTTTAACATTGACAAAGTGTGGACTGATGCTGATGCTGCTCTCGGTGGGTTCTCACCAACTACCCCAGTTATTTACAAGCAAGAAATTGTCAAAGCGGACACTTCGTTAGTTCAAACGTTTCAACACGTCGCATTTCTTACAAATGTTACTTCAAGTGATGGTAATACTACAGATATAAACATGTCTGTGCCTACCCAAGCAGTTAACTACTCTTATGAATCTAACGATTTTGCCTTTTTGCGTTCGTTTAATCCCACGTTGCCTTCTAAGACTGGCGTAAATGGGTTCTCTTTGGAAGTTGCGCCTACCAATGAAGCAACCTTTAATCTGTTGCGTGATTCTAAAAAGTATGTTTTAACTGAAACTGACCGACAAAGTTTAGTGGCTGCTGGGCTTTTAAAATTAAATGCTACTACTGGCGAACACGAATTAATCGCTGATGTTGATTTTACGGCAAACATGCGTTTAACTACTCTTAACGGAAGTGGCGCGGATAATGTCTTGGTTGCCTCTGATGTTGTAGCCCATGAAGACGGTGGAAATAATTACCTTGTTTCCAATAGTGCTGCTAACCTTCCTCGCCGTGCTTCCGAACGACTTTCTTTTATTTCTTTTGACCATGCTTCAAGCACGATTGAATTTAGCAAGGATTTACAATTGGCAGGTGGAGACGGTGTTAACAATATGGGTTTCTACCATATCACGTCTGCAGGAGCGGTTGAAGCCGCAAGTTCAGTTGTGTTGTTTATTTTGAATGTTGCCCCTGTTTCCGAAGATCAAAGTGTGGGTCAATTGTTGGCTGGTGTTTACCCTCAAGTTTCCAAAGCGGAAATCGTCTTGAAACAGTACCCAGCTGGACAAATGAAAATGCCTTCGCTTTACCGAACGATGCGTGTTGAGCCTTTCAATATCCCTATTGGATTTAGCGAATTTGTAGCCAATTTTCAGATTGAAGCAAATTGCTATAATGCCTATGTTATTCTTCCTGCTCTTGGTTCGTCTTCTCTTATGTCTACTGGTAAGAATGTTGGTAGTTGGAGAGCGACCATTGATGAGGTTGATCTTACGAATGTTGATGTCCGTATTTCAGGGGACTATCCGAGCACTTTGTATTTTGACCGCCTTGTCGATACTTTTAGCAATTCTCAAATGCAACTCAGAAATCTCGAGGGTATTGCTACGGGTCCTGATGCTGGTAAGATTCGCATAATCCCTATTAAGATTTACTCTGGTATGGTGAATGGTTCGCCCATATTGTCGCCTACCATGAAGCGTCTTCAAGTTCGTCTTCTTGCTGAAGTTGGTAAGCAAATCGAAGGGGGTACTGCCTACCTTTACAAAGAATTATACCGACAATATTAAATAAGTATTTTAAAATGTCTAATTAGTATTTTATTTTATATCCACATAATATAAAATGCCACCTAAAAAACAAACGGATGAAGATGAATTAGATCTGAAAGCCTTGCTTGGTTTAGAAACACCCAAAAAGAAAAGCAAAAGGGAATTAAGCGAAGATCAAAAGCAAGTATTACGAGACCGCTTGGTTAAAATGCGTGAAGTAGCAAAACAGAAACGAGAAGAAAAAAAGAAGAATGTATCTTTTGATAAAGACGAAACAACAAGCGAGAATGTTATAATGAAACCAAAAGATAATATGGATAGTATTTTTGAGAAACAATATAAAGACAAGTTTGAAATGCTAACCGAGAAATTAAATCTTATCAGTTCTGATGTAGTAGAAATGAAGCAAATGAAATTAAAGAAACAAGAGGCCAAGCGACAAGCATTAGAAGCTAAACGACAAGAAGAAGAAGATAAAAAAAATCAATTAGATTTAGAGAAGCAGAGAGAAAATGAATTAAAACAACAAGCATCACAAAAAGCGACACAAGAACCTACAAATCAGCAACCGATTATTCAAAAGGCAGATGAAGAACCTTTAACAGTTTCTGAATCAATAAATAATGAACCAGCACCAAAACTCTCTTTTAGACAAAGATTTAAAGGAAGTAAATATTAAATATTATTAATTTTTTATTATTTTTATATTACATAATTATATAAAGATGTCTTATAATTATGTTGCCCCAGTGAGTGTAAAACCAGAATACAAGCCTTATAACCAAGTTGATTTCCAAGTGCAACTTAAGGCAAACTCTATAAAGGCTAACTCTTTTCGTCTTGTAGGTAAAATGAAGGCTTTTGTTAATGGAACCACTCCCCTTCAAGAAAAGCATTATGTATTTATGAACCCTTTTTGTGGCGCATCTTCTTTGTTTAGCTCTGTGTCTACATCTATTAACGCCACGCAAACTATCGAACAGATCTCGTCATTCGGCCGTCTGGTGGGAATGAAGAAACAGTCCAAGTTTACTTTAGCCGATATGACTTCGTCTTCTGAAAATAGTATTGAATTGTGTGGTTCTAAATCGTCTAGACTTCTTTTAGGAGAGGTGGGAAATGACGGCTATATTTCATTCTGCCTTAAAATTGATAATTGCTTGAATAATATGCTCGGTGGTGATATGCACCCTGCCGTTGTTCAAGAAGTTCGTCTCATGCTTACGTTAGATAGTGCTATGAATGCTATGTATGTTAATCCCCAAGAAGACGCTATTGCCGTTACTGAATTGGACTACACTCTCAGGGATTTAGAACTTCACTTTACGGAAGTTCCTCCTCTCCCAAAACCTGAACCTATGGTTTTTGAAACCCACTTTCTTACCCAGCAATCTATGGTATCCAAGATTAGTTCTTTGAGTGTGTTGACTGGTAGCACCCCTGCCGACAAAATCTCTTGCTCGTTTATTAAGCAACGCAATCGTTCCCAATTGACGACTGATGAAAATATGTGTGAGTTCGTCGCGGACATTAACCGAGTTGAAATGGATATTAATTCAACGACGGCTGTCGCAATGTACCCTCTTCAATCGTATTCTGATATCGCCCAAAATTACTGGTTTTCTTTCAAACAGCCCAACGCTACTTTTAGCAAAAATAGTATCACATCGAAAGTGACTGGTTCGACTAATGCTTTCGGTATTGGTTTTGCCCTGCCTGAAGCAATTGGAGAAAGATTGACAATGACCGTCACGATAGACGATACTCCTGCTCAACCTGGTGATGATCCTTCTGGGCCTGGAAATGCAATTGACGCATTTGTGTATTGTAATGCCTATGTTGAAATGTAAAGCATTGTTTAGAAATAATTTATAATTTAACTATTATTTTATAATTTAATATATTTTATTATATTATAAAAGATGGCTTCAGTAAAAACTATGTTAGATGACCCCATTTCGTATTCTAAGCAACGCTCGGTGTATCGCATTCCTTCTGGCGTTAAGGTAAATACCAAAAAGATTCGTCTGTTGGACTTTAAGCTTGAACGCCGTAATCCAGGTGGTGCTTTGGTTAAATATACCTACGGTAGTGGTGGCTCGACCGAAATGATTAAAAAAATTTCATGTAATTCCGTTCAGGGTGTAGAGATTGACCGTGCTTCTGGTTATTCTATGTATTTCCAAAATCTTAAGGCTTCTTTAGCGTCCAACTCTATCCAATACGGTATTAATTCTTTGATTGCTCATCAAATGGATTTAAGCGTTCTTGCGCCTGACTTTGCCGAAGTGATTAACGGCAATCTGCTTACGGATGATTCTTCTTATTGGGACATGAATAAGCATTACCAAACCATTAATGTTAGCGGACTCATGCAGTACCTCTCGGTTGCTCGTTCTGTTTCTGATGATGGTTATGAGATTGTAATTGAATGGAATTTTGACGCGATGGAGGCTGATGGTGACATTTTTACTTTTACTTCGCAACCCAAAATCGCTTATGATGTTTATTTAGATGCTACTCCTATTGATACCGTCCCTGCTAAAACTGGTTTTATTTATTACTCGTTGGCGACTGAATCTTTCCCAATTCAAGCTGCCACACCTTTAGGTGCAATTGACCGCAAATTGACTTCCTACAATAAGCAATATATCCAGAATATGTATTACTTTCTTAAAAATGGTGAGGAATTAGTAACCGAATCTACTGCTCTATCCTCTATGCAACCTGCTAAGTTTTTATCGGCAGCACCAACCGAAGAACAGATGCAACTCATTATTGATGGACAATCTCTATTTAGCAAAAAAGCGATATCGAAGGGTGCTCATAAACAATCTATCTTTAACGACCAATTTAACTCCGCCAATATTCCTGCAGGTTCGAATATTGAGCTTGTTAAGCCTCTTGGTTTGGTTAGTGATAAACGATTCTCGTATGGTGTTCTTCCAGTTAATAGAATGATTAATGATGAACTCATTCTTCAGTATAGCGAAATTAAACCCCACGTTAAGCAAAGTGCTTTGGTTATCATCGCTGAGGTGCTTCGAGGGTACATGCCTGATAAATCGGTCACCTATTTTGTAAACGCTTAAAAAATTATTTATTATTTAGAATAATGTTATATTATTAATTATCTGTTAATAATATATAATAATATATAAATGGCGACTTCTAAGAATCAACCAACATCTACTTTACCAAAGACAACTATGATTGGATTAAATCATTGGAACTCTACTACAAAGGTCTCCCATTGTGAGTTTGAAACACAATTAGCAGAACCTCTTACCATGAAGCAAGGCGATTCTGCGCAAGTGCGGAATGTGTTTTTAGACGCTTCCAAAATCAATAGTGAGGTGATTGATTTATCCGAAGAAACAGAATTGGAAATGTCTTTTATGATTTATGCCATGATGAGAAAGACAAATGCGAATCTTGGTTCAATGGCTACCGATAAACTGAATATAAGTAATGGTTGGATTGCAGGAACCTCATTTGACACAACAGACGACGAGAATGTTGACAGAATTAAAAATAGATATAACATGACTGATCAATTAAAAAAAACTGAGATGGTTCAGTTCGTTAATCCTCTGCATAATTACGCTGAACTTTCTATGGCTGGATACTGGAAAGGAAATTATAATAACCAAATTCCTCCCCAAGCACCAGGATATGTTCCGACTACATTATATGATGTGACTAAATCAAGATGGAATCAAAATGCTCCATTTGATCAAGACCTGGTAGAAATTTACTCAAATTCTTCCCCAGCACCTCTTCTCTGTCGCTATAATGTCGATTTGAGCGTCCCTACTAACAGCAAGACGTTAAATGAACCGATGTATTTATTTGACCCTGTTCTTGGAACGCCATATATTAGAACAGTGAAGATAAAGCTACCTCCTGGTGTTTATGCAAGAGAGGAATTGGCCGTGAAGATTACAAGTTTATTGGCTGAATTGAAAACCCAACAACAAGAATTAAATACTGTAAATCAGAATTATCAAGGCAATGGGATTATCAACGATGTCTACGACGCTGGGGTGACTGATGTCAATCAAAATGTTCATCCTACAAGGCATATCGTTCCATTCAAATCTCGTATTGGAAGTGGTGCTAATCCCTTTCAAGCAAGTATTCGCTTTGGTTATTTGAGCTTAACTGAAAAAGGCACAGCAGAACCGTTTGATTATACCAATTGGACATTTAGTTCAAATCAGACTGGTAAGATTAACGAACCTTCTCCATTAGATCCTGCTGATATCCCACTAGAAGCTATTGCAGATCCTATTACTTTAAATCCCATGTCAAACGACCTCATTGGGTTTGTTGATGAATCAGGATTGTTTCCCACACTTGAAGAGAAGAAGGCTCACCTCAATCCGCAGGTTTGCTGGACGCCCCTCTGTAATAACTTCCGTATCAAAGATTATAATTATGGTGGTTACCCAAGTGGTGGAATGTATGAATATTCTCAGTTAACAAGTGATAGTGACGCTATCCAAGTTGATACTATTGGAGGCGGATTTTATGATACTAGAAAGGAAATTGAAGAAGAAGATTGGGCTGGTTTGAATCTTGCTAATGATACACGACCTAATTCATATAATACTGGGGGTGAAAACCTAATGATGTTTCATCACTGGATATTCTCGCCAGGAGATAGTCCTAATAACTCATTAGATAATTTGGTTGGTGAAACTTTCGGCACAAGTGAGATTGCTATTACTTATAATGATAACAATTCAAATAAGTTTGCTTTTAATTTTCTCCATACACCAATTGAAAAGGCTGTTGATGAAACAAGTGGGTCAGTTCCTGTTGTGGTGAGACAGGTTAGTTCGATAGCTCAAAATTATAGAAGTGACCTTGATATTAATAAAGTTCCTAATCCAACAGATGCTGGTTCAAATTACAGAACTACATCATATGCTGACCGCCATTCAGGTATATTGTTTACAGGATTAAAAGCAACTCAAAAAGGAAAAGCATTTGATTTTTGGGAAGGCATCTTGGGTTTTGACCTAGAAGATGTTATCGTAAAACCGCCATCTGGTATTTTCTACAACGACTTTAATGTTCCAAAAGAATTATTAAAGCCAAACTCTACGCTGTTAACCTACGATGAGTTCCTTAAAAAATCAACTGGTTCTCTATACGGAATATCTTTCCAACAGAACCAACAATTATTGAGTGCTAATTTGGGCAACGAATTAATTAATGCACCTGATTTTTACGGAGAAGGGTTACCTACAATTGATTTTGCAGATACGATAATTGAATCACAACAGGCATCAACATTGGTTGCAAGAAATTTACCTGGTAGTTTGCTTAGTGATTTGGGTGGTTCTATTCTATGTGAGATAACTGGTTATGCAAATGGTGCTGACTTACAAAGTGGTAAAGATTTGTTAGCAGTTAAATCGATTGTATCTCTTTATTATTTATCAGATAATAGTTATATATCATCAGAGATAGACCCATACACCTATTTTCATACATCATCAGTTAGTCATACCATTTCTAAATTAAAAGTGAGGTTTCTTAATCCGATAACTTTGAAGGTTATTAGTAATACAGTATTAGGTAATAAAAATAGTTTGTTTTTAGCGATAACCCAGCAGGTTCAATTATTCGCTTAAATCTAATAGTATTTAAAATACATTATATTATATTATCTCTCTTATAATATAATATGGAACAGCAAGTTAAGAAGAAGCAAGTGAGGAAACCTATGACAGATGAGCAAAGATTAAAACACAACGCTAAGATGCGTGAATATTTAAAAAATCAACCCACTATCATTTGTGATATTTGTGGGGGGCGTTGGCAACCTACTAATAAACCAAAGCATCTAAAAAGTGTTAAGCATCTTAAGGCAGAGAAGGCTGCGATGCTCAAGGATGAGAACTGGTTTCTAATACAAGCATTACAAAATAAATTAGAAGGTTTAGAAGAAATTGTAGCCGCGTTTCATGTAGAAGACCCAGATTATGAAAACGAAGTGTTTCAAGAAGAGGCCTCTACGGAAGATGATGAAGATGACGACGAATATTTAGAAGAATTTGATATTAATAGCGTGGTTGCATCTGAAATAGGTAAATGGACGGATAGTGAATTGAATTATGTAATTTAAATTAAAAAATGATTTAAAAATAATATTAGTATAATATATAACTAAAAAATGATGTCTGTTAATAGAATAAAAGCAAATGGCGATGAAGTTACTTATACTTATCCAGTTGATCGTAAAAAATATAATTCAACTTGGTATCAAAAGCACAAAGAAGATATTAAAAGCACTCGAATTGACTGTCCTTGTGGTCTATCTTATTTGGGAACTAATAAAAGCAATCATTCAAAAGGAAGGATTCATCAACTTTATTTGAAATATAAAGAAATGTCCGAAGAAGAAAAAAAAACAGAATAGTTTAGGCATTTTTATAATTCTTTGTTTTTTTATAATTAATATATTTAATTATAAAATTGATTTAAAAATATTATCTTATACTATTATATAACAGAATGGCGACCCCCCCCCAAATTGATTTAGCGATTTCCCACCAACCCTCTTTCATAGAAAGCAAAACTTTTACGGAGTGTATCCCCCTACACTATGTAGAGCAACTTTCTAATAATTCCTGCTTACAAGATAAATGGGATTTAACAAACTATAATCAAAAAATAGTTGCACAAAATTACATTAATGAAAAGCAACAATTACAAAGTTATTTAATAAAATATAATAAAAAAATAAAAGCATTTTTAGTTAAATATATTAAACCCAAACACAAATGGGGTAGGGTATTCCCCTCCAAATCCTTAGGTTGTTGTTCTTTTGCGAAACGAACCAGAAATACATTAATTAAAAAGTTTTATTTGGATTTCGATTTAGCGAATGCACAACCTGAAATCTTACGAAATATTTGTTTGGCCAATAATATCCCCTGCGAAACAATCACGAAATATTGTAATGAACGAGAAGCAATCATAGCAGATATTATAAAAGCATCAAATAATACAGTTAATAGGGATTTGGTTAAATCATTGGTTATTAGTTTGTCCTTTTATGGTACATTCAAAAGTTGGTTAGAACGAGAAGGGATTGAAGCATTCCCTGAACCTGTTATTGTAGCTGAATATTGTGCTGAAATTAGAATCATAGCACAAGTTATTAAAAATCAAAATATAGATTTATTTAAAACCATGTCCAGATTAAAATTGGATAAGGGTGAAGCAAATGTGATGGGTTCATTCCTCTCAACCTATTTACAAGAGTGGGAACTCCGTCTTGTTGAAAATACTTTAAAACATTTATGTACTGAAACTGATGTATGCACTACCGAAACTCCAAACCATTTTAACGCCATTTATGAGTTTGATGGTATTAAATTATTTAAAGAAACAGTTGACGATTTTGGTGGTTATGATGTTTTATTAAAATTAATGAATAAATTAAATCTTGATATGGGGTTTGATGTTAAATGGGAACTTAAACCAATTGAGAAGTATTATGATGAAGTGGAGTTTATTACTCCTGATGTTGTTGATAAAAAGGAGGAGGATAGATTACGAAAAGAACAAGAGAAGGAAAGGGAAGTTCAATATGCTCTTGAGAAGAAAAAAGAATTACTAAAAATCAAATGTGAAAAATATTCTAAAATGAAAGATGAGTTTCAAAAAACACATTTTAAAATTATTTCAAGAGGGCTTTATTTTGAATTAACCAAAAATAGAAGGACAGGCGAACAGGTTATTATTATTCGTAGTAAGAAACAATTATTAGATGCGTACGAACACATGGCGTTTGATGTGGATAAAGACGGCAACCCTATTTCGTTTATATACGATTGGGTTAAAGACCCACAAATTAGATCTTATGATGATGCCGATGTATTCCCTAATGATTCAAAATGCCCCTCTAATACATTTAATATGTGGATGCCTTTTGTAATGGAACAATACACAGATTCTTATGAACCTGATATTGAAGGGAGGGATTTCTTAATAAATCATATTAAAGTATTGTGCAATCACGAAGAAGAAGTGTTTAATTATTTTATGAAATGGTTGGCTCATCTAATAATTCACCCTGATCAAAAATCAACCTGTCCTATTTTTATAAGTGAGGAAGGTGCTGGTAAGGGTTCATTAATGGAATTGTTAAAAAGATTATTGGGTGAATCAAAAGTATATGTTACAGCACAACCTGATAAATATGTATGGGGTAATTTTAATAATTTAATGAATGATGCTTATTTGGTATTCTTCGATGAATTAAGTAAATCTATGACTATTAAAGCAAACGAAGTTTTAAAAAATCTAATTACTGATACTTCAATTACAATTAACAATAAAGGGATTTCAAGTTATAAAATTAATTCCTATCATAAATACGGCGGTATGACTAATAAAAGCGATGGTGGTATTATGACCACAAAGGGTGATAGACGAAAGTTCATGGTTCGTTGTAGTGATGAACTTATTGGAAATGAAGAATATTTTAATGACTTTTATTCAAAGATTAAAGATATTAATATTATGAGAACATTTTACGATTATTTAAAAGCGATGGAGGGTGTTAAAGAAAATATGGCTCTTCCTCCTTGTACCGAATATCAAGAGATTTTAAAAGAACTTTCAATAAATCCTATTCAATCATGGTTACAATATCACGCATTAGATATGACTGATAAAATCTCATTTAGTCCTGATGAATGGATTGCAAATGGAACAGAATACTCAAAAAATGAGAATGATGATTTTATTTGGAAAGCAAAAAGTAAATCTTTAATAGATAGTTTTAATAAATGGAAATCCTCCAACGGTTTTGATAATTACGATATCAACTCTGTTAAAATGGGGGTTAATCTTAAATTACTCGGACATTCGTTTATTGTTAATAAGAAGACAGCATATGGTAATGTTTTAATAATTAATTTAAGAGAAGTTATTAAACATTATGCACAATCTTAAAAAATGGAGAGTTTATAGTGGAGGGGATGTTTTAACTCCATTATTTATATATTTCATTTATGTTTTTTTTTTATTCATCTGTATTTTTTTACAGATGAATAATTTTTTTTTAGTTTTGATTTTCTACAATAGGCGACTTAAAACCAACCCTCCACCATACACCCTCCACTTTACTTATTTACTTATTTATTAATTAAAAGAATAGAAAGTAGGAAGGAGGAAGGTATATCCCTCTGGGAGCAGAAATATAGTAATACTAATTAGTTTATGTGACTTATTTAACTATCTCCTGAGGAGATATAGATTATATTTAATCAAAAAATGATTTAAACACATAACCCTATAATTAAATAAGAAATAGAAATGTATGCTCAAATATCAAGAGGATATTTTAAATCAAAATTAACAAATGAAGAGATTGATAACATTTTTAAAAATGGTTTAAACAAAAAAGGGAATTGTGTTCTTGATAGTTGGATTATGTTTCAAAAAATATTAAAATTAAAACCAAAAAGGGTAAGAGGATTAATGAATAATATAGAATGTATTGTGCCTGATTCTGAAAAAAAAATCAAACCCATATCTCATTATTGGGTTGAATGTAATGGAATGGTTTATGAGGATAATTTTCATCATACAATTATAATACCAATTAATGAATACTATGATATTTACAAAATAACCGATATAGAATATGCAGATGAAGGTGTATTTTATGAAAACAATTATGATTTAAATATAGGAATGGATAATATAGATAAATTAGAAATAAATATAATTCCAAAATGTAAGGATATAATCAGATTTACAAACAAGATTTAATATAATTAAACAAAAATAATTATATTAAGGAAATATAAATGTGGGCTGGATTATCGGTGCAACAACCCCTTAGCATTAACCAAATTTATAACACAAATGATTTATATAACCATAGATGCTCTATTTGTAATAGATATTATGATACAATTTTAGACCGCACATTTATACGGCATGGTATCCCCCATCGTTTTAAAGGTATTTGCTTTTATTGCTCGGATATACTTGAAAAGGCATTTCATATTTAGGGATCATTTTCATCTTTGATCACGAGGTTAAAAGACAGATAAGAACTATCGATTGCCTTACCAGTATATTCATTTATGACGCGGAATGAGAGTGAGGATATATTCATTTGCTGGTCATTCCCTATCGTTACAAAAGGCAAAGAAGAATTATAAGATAAAGTATCATATCTATCAACCGATCGTACAGGTGTAAATGAAGCCACAAGTTTCTCCCTTGCGTTTCTTAGTTTATCGGCCGATGCTATAAAAGACTGCATAGGAAGCGACCAATACACGCTTATATCTTGCAGACTAAAAAAGGAAGGCGTAGACGTTCCAGTAAATGCGACCGAAGGTGAATATCTGCTTGATAATATACTACTTGGAAATCCCAGTTCATTTGCTAATGATGTTTCGCTAAAATCCAGTTCAATCTTTCGGCTTAAGTTTCTAGTTTCAATATTGGTATTAGTCACTTGAAATTGACTGAAATAAGGAGGGTCTAATGCAATACCAGCAGGGTATTTACCAGTTCCAATATATGCTCTGAACTTTTCTGTATCATCGCCAATTTTAAGGTTATCTAATCCTGGCGAACAATATTTGAAATTATTATTAACATCGGCAATCTGAATATAAAGCAAACCTTTATAAGTATACATAAATATTTGGTCGCCATTAGCATAAGCGACGCCAGTATCATCAGGCAATCCCCCAGTCCCTAATTGCAATAGGTAAGTGCGAGTTTGCGGATAAAACATAAGACCACATTCAACGCCATCAAAATTATCGTTTCCAAAAGCTGTATTATTGAAACGCCTGAAACCCACCTCATAGTTTGCATTATCATTACCAACAGCGTCTATCTGAAGATATAACTGAAGCCCTCCTTTAACAACAGGGTAACCACCAGCAACCCACCAGCCTAAGGCCCCCTGACCAGTTGGACTAAACGTGTCAGGATACCCCTGATCATCATACAACTTAACATTATGTATGTTACCATCATCATCGTCAATCACTTTTGACATTTCATAACTATCAAACTGAATATGGACGTTATTTGTTTCCCTATCAACATAAGATACTATCTCTAAACCAGAATCGTTAGTTGGATTGCTCGGCTTCTGTTCGAAATAATTAGTAAGAGTATCTGTTGGATTTTTAGGGTCAGCAGACCCTGTTTGTAATTGATTACAGAGTTGTTTATTAATTTGTAATACTAAATCTTGTGGTGTTTTGTATGTACCATTTGCAAGATTGAATTCACGAGTTAATGCAGGTTTGCTGACATCACCACCGCCCCTTGTATCAGGATTGAACTTTATTTTATAAGGTTTAGTATCACTCACAACAAAACCGAGAGTATTTTTTGATTTTTGTTTATAGACGAATTTATCTAAACTGACCTTGCTATTTCTGTTAATCAGTAAAGCATCACGCAACCCAATTTCAAAATTGCCGTCTTTAACCAATTCTTCTGAATTAATGACTTTTAGATTCTTAACAACCATTTCTATATATTATATATTATATAAATAAAATATATAAACATTATATATAATATGTCAGCTTCTGTAAAAAACTCAACGAGTAAGCCATTACAAATAGGAGAAACTTTCGTTGGTGTCGCCGAAGATGTTGGAGCGTATGGTTCATACACAATAGCAGTTAGATCAAGTACCGCTATCCAATATAAAATATTACAAGGTGAAATACCCAATCGTTGGGACGATGTGAGAATATTGCAACAACCAGCATTACCTGCCCCATCTAACGATATTGATACTGAACCAATTGTTTTTAAAGGCCTTATAAAAATGAAATACATTAAGGTTGAAATAAGAAATACAGAAGAAGTAAATCAAACCTATTTACGTTCTTCCATGATATTTAGAGATGCCATGCCCTTAAATAGCCTCGATGATTCTGTCAGCGTTGGCGGAGTTGATGAAAACGGCAATAAACATCTTTTAGCAACAACGCCTGAGGGTGTCCTTAAGACAAACACTACTGTTTCAGTTGAAGATATCAAATTAGAAGGTGCAACTGATAGTATTCGCATCATGGGAAGCACCGATCAAGATGTAGCAAACATTAAACTTATTAATACGGATGTAGACGGTAAACTTAACATTAATGTTGATGGAACAACCCAACAATTATTAACGGATATTTTAGCAAAACAAGCTTTGATTGAGGCAAATATTCAGAAAATGGAAATAAATGCGAATCAAGCACCGATCGTAACCACCCTTGTAAGTAGCGACCCAGCAACACAATTCGCTAACGGCCAAGTGATTGGAACAGTTATTGATATGGGAACAATGGAAACAAGAAGTAATGATATCTGTTTTTCAGGCGAAGCAATTATTGGAGCTGAGGGTAGTGGATATGATGCCCCAAATGTGTTAATGCAATTTTCAAACGACAGCACAACTTGGTATTCTGATGGCGTACAAGCATCATTTTATAAACATTCAGCAACAGATTGGACGTTTAATTTCCAACGCAATAATGTAGGACTACGATACGTTCGCTTATTGTGTTCTGCCCCTATTCAATTATTATCATGTATTGTTACAGCCTTTAAAAATTAAGTTTAGAATAATGAAAGTAATTTAAAATATATATTATATAATTTATATTATTATTATATAATATAGAATGTCGGATTACACAGGTTCAACTTTTGTTTCAATTCCAGTACAAGAAGAAATAGATACAACAAACGAACAATTAGCAACAACTAATGCAAACCTTACACAAGAGATTTATGATCGTGGTGCGGCGGACATTATTTTACAGAATCAAATCAACGGAGCAGCAACTGAGGGTGCTTTGACCAATGAAATTACCGCACGAGTAGATGGGGACACCGCATTAGGTGTTTTGATTTCTGATAATACAAACCTTATCGGAACGACACGAGCGGAACTCACCCAAGAAATAACCGACCGACAAAATGCCGACATCAATTTACAGAATCAGATAAACCCCCTTGCTACACAAGTTTCTCTTAACAACGAAATAACAGCACGAACTGATGCTGATACCGCATTAGGTGTTTTGATTACAGATAATACAAACCTTCTAGGCACGACACGAGCGGAACTCACCCAAGAAATAACCGACCGACAAACGGCAGATACAGGATTACAAAATCAAATTAACGATCGTGCTTTAACGCTTTCTTTGACTGCTGAAATCACCGCAAGAACTGATGGCGATAGTGCATTACAATCACAACTTACGTATGAAGCCAATTCTCGTATTGCTGCTGATATTGCCCTACAAACTGATATTAATACACGAGCATTACAAACTGACTTGGTTGGTGAAGCATCCGCGCGACAATCGGCAGATACTGGATTACAAGGACAAATTACGGCAAATGCGTCAGCAATCACAGCAGAAGCATCGGCACGTCAATCGGCAGATACTGCTTTACAAAACCAAATTACAACAAATGCTACGGCAATCACAACTGAGGAAACAGCACGTCAAGCGGCAGATACTGCATTACAGACTACAAAAGCAAACCTTAATGGTGGTAATACTTTTACTGACGACCAAATTGTAGATAATATAATTGTTAATACTGCTATTAAATCGGCACAGAATGCTGGATTAAGTTTTGCTGTCAATAGTGGAGGAACTCCCATTACTGCTATGAAACTATTAAGTAATGGAACAACCGAGATGGAGGGCAAGACTTCATTCAAACAAGGAATTATAGGAAACATTTCTCAATCTCTTACTGCTGGAACACGTCTTATTGATAGTGTTCGTTTAATTACTAAATTGGATACACGTGCTGGTAATATGGTATGCACTATCTCAAATGGAACTGCAGACGGTCAAATCAAAATCATATCATTACATAGAGCAGACCCTCAATATACCGCAACCCTTTTGACGAATGTAAGCGAACCACTCACCTTTAAGAATATCGGTGAAGGTTGTATTTTAGCATGGTCTGGTAATACTGCTGACTGGTCTGTTGTTGCTAAAAATCTAAGTTTTCTGAATAACGATTTAGAAGTTGATGGTGATGTTAATTTATCAACAGGTCATGAGTTTAAGGTGAATGGTGTTCCTATATCAGGTGGTATGACCCCAGCACAAGAGGCAGAACTAACTAATAACACGTCAAGATTGGACGACCTTTATGACTCCACTGCTGTAACGCTTAGAAATATAGACTTTGTAGCATCTGATTTTAATTGTAGAATAAACAGTCTTGAATATGTAGAAGATGCCATGGCTATTGGACAAATCCCTCAAAATCGCATATTTGAATTAAACGACGATTTAGACTTGAAACGTTCATTAACAAATAATTTATTTCAACAATTAAACTTAAATGGAACAATTGAAAGCAAGACCTCATCTGGTGGAACTATTAACCCCAACGATTATTTCTGTAAGTTTGATTTAACAGGTCAAACTGCTGAATTAGTTGTAGGTATTGATGAAACAAATGTTCCCTATCAAACAAAGATTATTTTTATTGATGTAGAAGGAACTGCTAATTTGGTTATAAGGTCTTCAAACATCATGGGGTCTCAGGACATTATTCTTCGTAAAAGAGGAGATTGTGTATTCCTCCATGCTGATTGGGTAAGCAGTAAATGGAAAGTGATTGGAATTCATACAAACGTTCAACCCACATTAAATACCGCTGGAAATATTACATCAGGAAATGATATAATATGCACTCGTAATCTATTCAGTAATTCAGCGGTGAATACAGAAATCGATGGTTTTACAACTATTAATTTACGCTCTCTTGCAGGAGTAACACCGAATATTAATATCGATGGTGTAGAGGCATTTATGACAAAAGCAACTGACCAAACTATTACAGGAGTGAAGACTTTTGAAAATGGTATTATAACTGATGAAGTTGTCACCGAATCAACACATAATTTATTATTGAAGACTGCAGATACTGGTGATAATGTTATAATTGATAACGGTTCAACTGTCGGTTTTACGCAAACATCAACAAAGACCAGTTTAAATAGAGCATTGAATATCCCTTATGCGAGTGTGCCTTTGGGGACTTCTACTGCGAATAAGAGTCCACCTACTGGTTCATCAAGTGGCGACGTGTATAGAGACAACGCCAACGGATTATTTATTGTTCCTTAATTTAAAATATTATTACAATATAAATGCCCCATTGTGAAGATTGTAAGAACCCATTACAAATGGAAGAACCCAAAATTAAACCAGAAAAGAAAAA
>Ga0222716_10001404_pt1 | contig 20144 bp, 9 predicted proteins | sample C33_13DmetaG_FD_165044 | JGI IMG/M metagenome (GOLD analysis project Ga0222716, IMG submission 165044) | Estuarine water microbial communities from San Francisco Bay, California, United States - C33_13D | ecosystem: Environmental > Aquatic > Marine > Unclassified | place: USA: California... | reverse complement strand
CAGATGGCAAGTTAGATGATTACAAAGCATTTCAAAAGACAGATGACAGCGGACTACAAAGTGATAACCCGACAACCAGTGACAGTGATGTAGCGTTAGTTATCGAGTGTTATAGCAATGAAGCAGATACCGAAAAGTATCCATATGGTAGACATACGGTTATTGTTGGTGATAAGCTCATTGTTGATGAACCATTAGAATTATATAGAATGCCAGTATTTATGGTATCTAATTATAAGAGCCCTCACAACTTTTGGGGTATTGGTGAAACAGATCTTGTACGTACGCAAACCAAAGCAATGAATGAAACATTTAGTGCGATAAATGAAAATATAAGGCGTATGGGTTTTCCGATCAGAAAGGTAACGCAACGAGCTAAAGGAGCAATGTCCAGGCCAATTACAGGATCACCAGGTGAAGAGATCACTGTTGTAGATCCAAGTGATGTAACCTTTGAGTCACCACCACCGATACCAGGCTATATACAGAATTACATTGTCCAGGTTGGTCAGTATATGGAAGCGGTAACAGGCGTAAATGATGTTACACAAGGCCGTAAGCCAGGCGGTGTAACCTCTGGAAGAGCAATTGTAGCTCTCCAGGAAGCAAGTCAAACCAGACAACGATTTAAGATTAATAAAGAAGTATCCAGGCTTACAAAAGAAATTGGTGAGTACATGGTGCAAATGATACTTACCTATGATGAACAAATACGGTCTATTCGTGAGCGTAATGCTGAAGGACAATTTGATTTTACGCAATTTGATCCACAAGGTGTCTATGATGCAGATGGTAACCCCGAAGGGAGCCCAAAGTTTAATCCTGGTACAGCCAGTTCACTTAGAGATAGTGAGTTTGATGTTGATGTTACGACTGGATCCAGGTACGCACAAGGTAGAGTTGCAAATGAAGAACGTGCAATGGAGCTATATCAAGTGGGTATCTACGGCATAGAAGAAGTTGTTAATGCTCTAAATATTTCAGACAAGCAAACAGTAATACAAAACTGGTATGTGCGTAATCAGCAGATGCCACCACAACAGCAAATAGAACAGACTGAACAGATGCAAGAAGAGTTTGCAATGTTAATTGAACAAGCGATGCAAGAAGGCGTAGGTGGCGGAGCAGAAGAAGCAATTGCACAAATGATTATGGGTAACCCTGGACTACTTGAAACAGAAGAGTTCAAAATGTTACCACCAGAAATGCAAGAAAGAATTATAACCGTAACAGATATGGTTGGCGGTCAAGGTGAGATGGAAGAAGTTCCGCAATCCAGGGCTTAATGGATAATTTTAAATTGACCGCTAAACTTTAAACAGGAGTAACCAATGCCAAAACTAAATGGAAAATCATATGCTTATACAAAGAAAGGCAAAGAAGCCTATAAGGAAGCATTAATGAAAAAAAAGAAGCGTAAAGATGCAAAAACGCAAACAAGTAAAGCGGATAAAATAAGAGATAAACTTCGTGGATATGATTTTGATGAGTATAGAAAAGGTAAAGATGTAAGAAGTATAGATGCTCTTCCAAGAACTGATTACGGAGTCGGATTAGACCAGGATGAAAAACATATAAATAAAAATCGTAGTAAAATGGGTTATTAAGTAAATGCACCAAATATAGTGGAAAAGTTATTGCAATATTTAAAAACAAAGATCTCCAAAAAGTTTACAGGGAGAATAGAAATTAATTTTTTTGAAGGTGGCGTAGCCAACATCAATGAACATAAAAGTATCAAGTTAAATAAATGAGATAATACCAACCTAAATATATAGGGACAATCTTTAATCAAGAAGCCCAATGAATCACCAGAAAACCTCTGGCGATCATTGGGTTTTTTTTTGCAACAAACACAGTGTCGAAAGACCAACTGAAAGGAAAAATAACATGGCAAAAATGAATGTAGTGGGAACCACAGATGTGGAATACACCCCAGAATCAGAACAGATTACTGTAGGAAACTTTTCTACAGATACAAATGCAGAATTAACGGAAAACGTAGGTAATTCCGATTATGGAAATATTTCTATTCCTGGAGAACTCTTAGGCGAAGAGCCTCAAGAGCAATCCACCCAGGAAGAGATTACAGAACAGGCTGAGACCACAGAGTCTATTGAAACAGCAGAACAAGAAGCTGAACCAGAAGAAGTATCAGAAACGGAACCAGGGCAAACTGAAGCGGTTAGCGAAAAAGAGTCCTCACAGGATGAGGATTATGTCTATGAATTAGACGATGGCTCACGGTATTCGATTGATGATATTGAATCATGGCGTAAAGATTCTTTGAACAGACATGACTGGAGCAAATCCAATACGGAAAAAGCTCAAACCTTATCTGATCAGAGAAGAGCAGTTGAGCCACTGGTACAGCTAATTGATAAGGTAAAGGACAATCAAGACTTCGCTGAAACTATACAGGAAGCCATTGAGGATGAACTTGGTAAAGAAGCGGGGCAATTGTTTGCACAATCCCTACAGATGGATAACCAGGAGCTACCTAATCCCTATCAAGACCAACTGCAAGAAACGCAAGAACAGTTGGCAAATGTACAAGCAGAAGTTGAGTTAGATAAATCGTTAAATGATTTACAGTCAAAATTCTCATTAAGTAGTGAGGAAGTAGACAAAGTGCTTGATTTCGCTGTACAGGAGCAACAGAACACATCCAGACTATTGACACCCGAAGAAGCATACAAGATTATGAACTTTGAGAAAATGCAGTCTAAGCCTGTTGAGCCTAAACCAAAGCCAAGTGTTCCTGTAAACATAAAGAAGAATGTCGGTATGAAAGGAGATGCAAAACAAAAAGCATCTTCTTATGAAGATATCGATGTTGCTTCCTTTTTTAATAACTAATGAAAAATAGGGAGACATATAAATGTCTAATATCGTAGTAAGCGGAACAGGATCCGCATCGTTAAGTGCCCTTATTCAGCAGTATTATATGCCAGTTTTGTATGATAACATCTTTAAGAAGTCTCATCCATTACTTGCAATACTGAAGGGTAAAGCAAAGACCTTTAATGGTCGTGAAATCGTCGTGCCAGTAGAATCAGCAGAAGGTGGTGCAAGTGTGTTTGGAGATAAACACGCTCTTGGTAGTGCATATGATCCAGCAATTGCTGATATTGCACAAACAGCCAGTTTTAAACCAACCATGCTTACTGGTCACTTTCTATTAACCAAAGAAGAAACTCTTCTTATGAACAGCCCCCAGGCAATTAAAAACATTGTTGGTGCTAAAGTTTCAAACTTGCAGAAGTCACTTGAAAAAGTGGTTGCTGAAAACTTGTTTGCTACAGCTTTAGGTACTGACAAATTTAATCCTATTGGGTATCTTGTTGATAAGGTAAGTGGAAACTCTCAAGATGTAACTGTTGGTGGTATACAGATTACTACTAACGGCTCTGGGGTGTATACTGCTGGTGGTTTCTGGAACTCTCCAGTTTTAGGATTCGCTGACTTTTCAGATGCTACTGGTGATGGTGCAGACTCTGGTACTGATGTCGATCACGTAGCTGAAGCAGATATGCAAGATCCAAGTAAGAACACATACATTTTGCGTGTACTTGCTCGTGGTATTGCTAACGCTAAGTCTCAGACTGGTGAAAACCCAGATTTGATCGTATGTCCTCAGTACATTTTCGATCTTATTGAGTCTGAACTTGGTGAACATAAGCGTGGCAGTCTTGAGTCTGATCGTATGGCTAAGATGGGCTTTGTTGGATTAAGCTATCGTGGTATTGATATTGTTGCAGACCAGGATATTGTAACAGCTCAAGCTACAACTGGAGACAATCTTAACGTAGATGGTCGTATATACTTCTTAAATACAAACTATATGCATATGTTCTTCAATTCTGGTGCAAAATTCACTGCATCTGATATGATTGAAGATACAAAAAGTAATACGTTTGTACAGAAGGTTCACACCTATGGTAATATGGTTATAACAAACCGTAAAGCTCATTGTGTAGTGAAAAATCTATACTCACCAGTCGATTACGCTTAACAGTAAACTAACACATCAGCCCTCATCATTCGGTGGGGGCTGTTAACCCTGGAGAAACCATGACAACAGCAACCATGCTAACAGTATTAGGAGATCGCCTGGAAGATACCTCTGGGGATCTTTATAATGATACGTTAAAACTTCGTTACTTAAATATTGCCCAGGATAAGCTCATACAGCTTCTTAATCCGCATTTATTAAGCGATTTACAGACACTTAAGGTAAACATATCTCTATCAACAGATACGGAAGTAGACACGCATTTTAAAAGGTATTTTATACCCAATAGTGCTACGCTTGACTCTACCCCCTTTGGTGGTGCATTAGGCGTTATTGGTATTAGAGTAGTTAATAATCAATTTGTACGGAAGATATCATTTGATATGGTCAAAGATTTTACTACAGGATATGTGGGCTTTAGTTCTACAGAACCAGTGTATTTTATCTTTAAAAACAGAATTTATATTTATAACACAACCGCAAACGTGGATTGTTACTTTATTAAAGAGCCAACAGCTCTTGCAAGTGGTGTAAACAGTGATTTAAACGCTATCTTTCACGATGCTTTAGTAGAACTGGCTGAAGCAGAGCTTTGGAGACTGTCAAATAACCAAGCACGGAAACAGGATGCAGAACAAAGAGCATACGGTATACTTGGTAAATATAACCAGAATCCAGCTACCCAGGTAGTTGGTGAGGGTTTACCATTTGATTATAGCTCTTCAAATAGTTTAGTTGATCCTATTTATCCGAATACATCGCTTTAATGGCAGAATTTATTGACATATCAGATTTTGGTGGGGTAATCACTAATGTAGATATAGAAGATCTACCAGAACATATTGCTCAAAACATGGAGAATCTCCGTATTCGTGATGGGAAGCTGGAAAAAACCTTTGGAGCTGGTCAACCCGCTAATGTACCTACGTTTTTATTAGGTGAGGTTAATTCAGAATTATCACGCTCTTTTGTAGTCTATAACGTATTTACGTTTATATCAGATAAGCTGGGAGCAACAAAACATAGATATATCTTAGTTTTAATCGATAGTAGTACAAAGCAAGTTAAATTATTTTGGTATGATCCAGATGCACCCGCAGTCACAGATCATTTACAGATTGAAGATGAAATAGCAATATTTACAACAAATGGTGATAGTGGTTTAATTGAAGATGATTATATCTTGATTACAGATGTAAAAGATAATGCCACTGAACCTTCTGCTGGAGCAATTGCAAATACAGATAATTATGATACAATAGATTATAAAACTGGTAATCAGCATTTTATTAATACAGATAGTGCTACAGCCTGGGGTGGTAGTTTTTTTGCTACGGCTCAAGATAGTGGTTGTCGAGATGTCTCTTATGGTGGTAAACACGCAACGCATCTTACTGTTGATGCAAATGCCTCTGGTGGGATATCCAGTTTTACTAACATTGCCTTACTTGCCTTAAATGGTAAAGTATTGTGTATGTATAGCTACGATTCTGGTAGTGATGGTAGAATAAAATTTACTGTAGGTTCTACAACTGCTGAATTAAATACTACGTTATACAATCAGTTTAAGGCGTATTCTACATTTAAAGTTGTCACTATGGTCAATTTTAATAATGCTATATATGTATACTATTCAGCATTAAATAGTGGTCAACACTACAACGCTATTGTTAAGTATACTGTAGAAGCTAATGGCACAATTACGGAAACGGCAATTGATGGACACGATCCATCAGAGTCTGATTGGGGTAATAATGATTATAACCCTGATACAAATAAAGCATATTTTTATCAAGCAAATACAGGGGATTTATATTTATTAATTCCAGATGAAACTTTATTTAAAATTACTTCAAGTGGAATTAATGAGGTAAGTGGAGTACCTTCTAATACATCTGGGTATACTTGGCGAGGTCTTACTTCTATTGTTAATACAGTAAGTGGAAGCAAAGAATATTTAGTTTTAGGAGAATCAAGTAGCTCTAATCATAAATTTCATTACATAGATTTAAATAATGGTTCAGCCAGTTGGGCAAATACTGGTGCAATCGCTGAAGAGCTATTACTTATGACCAAAATGGATTTTGGTGAAAACAGTAATAAAAATGAATCTATTGTTAAATACTACCAGAAAGGAGCTGAAAAATATTTACAGTATAGCACTCATAACGATGCTACTGTAATTTTAAGTTGGGCATCTGTTCATAGCACCTTTACAACCTCGACTGTAATTACGGCAATAAAAAACGCTTATAGACATCCCAGTGGTACAAAATATTTAATGGTCTGTACAAATGATAGTGGATCCTATGGTAGCGGAATGGCTCATGGTATTGTTTATCGAGTAGATGCAAGTAAAACAGTATTAGGATTAAATACTAATTCACCAGATACTTATAAAGGATGGAACCCAACTTGTATAGATGATGTGGTAACTGGTACTGGTAGTGGAAACCAGTTTTTTGAACACGCAAAAGGATATATTCAAGCATATGGTATTGAATATACAGATACATCAAACAACCCTAAATCTGCTTTAAATAGAATTACAGATATTGGCTGGGCATCAAATACATGGGCGGGTACAGGATCTCTGAATTACGGTTGGACTGATCTTAATTCTAAATACAATTTTCCAGAAATATCTGCAACCAATGCAAGTTCAACGCCTGTAATCTATCATCAAACCGATAAAAACCCAATTGTACCCAGTGGTGATACAGTTCGTTTTATTCCTGGAGCAATTGGCAAAGTGTCAAACACTGAGTCTAAAGGGTTATGGCTTGGCTATATAGATAGAAGTATGTTTAATAGTTCGGTGACAATTTCGCCAAACTGGTACGGATATGTTAACACCTTAAATAATCCCTTTAAAGTATCGTTAAAACGCAAATATAAAGCGGATACACTTTTACGAAGTGGAGATACCGTAAAATATAACTGCACGGCTGTGTACGATGGCGTACAAGAAAGTTTATTTGATAAGAGCGATGAATTGGTCTTAGATGAAAACGATATCCAAAAACATATATTAGAGCTTGAAGTAGAAATTGCAGATATAAATAATTTAAATAAACGCATTACAGGCATCAATTTCTATAGAGCAATTGGCAATGCGGGTGTTTATAGTAACTTTCAATTAATAGGGCATATGACCTTTGTAGATAGCAGTAACGACCTTAGTAGCGTTACGACTATTAAAGATATACAATTGCAATATTCTGGCGATAGTGTTATCTATATAAAAGCATCATCACCTACAGATAGAAGCGAAATACAATCTCTTACGTATAGTGAAACTTTTATAGGTACAAATAAATATGCAATAGAATCAGATGGGGGATTTGATGGAGTTGATCCAGGAAGTAATGCTTCTGGATACTTTGATCCATTTAATGACTTTTTATTTTACATGACGATTGGCACAATTCGAGTAATGAACGACAGTCAATTGTATATGGTTGCAACATCAAATAATGTTAACAACGGTTCTTCGCTTATTGTAGAAGATGAAGTAATGACATTAGCATCAACAGCCGTAGTAACAGACCAAAGCATTGATACAGGCTTAACTTTAACCGCAGATCATAGCTGGTTGGCTCAAAGCGGTCAAACTTTCACTTTAACATCAAACCCAACAAACATTATAAAAACTGGTGACACTTTAAGAGTTGACGGTAATACTGTAAATATTATCGTAGAAACAGTTAATTCAAGTGGATTTACTGGTCACCCCGAATCAGCAAGAACTGGCATAGCTCAAGCAAATATGAGATTGAGAAATGTAGTCAGTGGTGAACATATTATTTCTATTGGCAGTAGACCATCTTCATCTAAAGTTGCTCACGATAATGGTACTTCTATTTCCAGAGAAAGAACGCATGATTATACCAGGTTAAAATTAGATGCAAATGCAAATTTTGGTAACAATCATTTAGATAGTAGTGGAAACTTTAACGGCTCTGCTTGGAAATTAAAAAGAAGAGATTATACTACGTATTCAACAAGGTATAGTGGAACCAGCGGAGCATATGGCGGTAACAATATAGGCTTTATTGCTCCAAACAATTATGTAGACTTCAGTAGTAACATTACGGCTAACAGCTTATCGGGAAGTATTGTTTTCTTTGGGGAAAAGTCAGTAGAAATTGAAGGTAATAGTGCATTTGATAATGATATTGGTGGGTGCTGGATAAAAACAACAGAATCGTTTGGTGCTTCTGATTTAGAGACAAAAGATAAACAAGCACAATTATTAGAAGGGTTTAGTGTCGCAACAGCCCAGGGATCTACAACTCCTGGTGTGGGCTTTACAAAAGCAACCAATAAAATAACAATTACGTGCAGAGACTTTCGTTTAGAAGATTTAGGGGAAACACCAACGCAAACTATTTATAGTAATAGAGTAAATGGTCAATACGCCAGAGAACTTAAAGGAAGATTATTTTTAGGTAATGTTGTACTAAACCCCGAAGATAAAGCAGAGGAACACAGAGATTGGATTGCGTATAGTGAACTAAATCAATTTGATACAGTACCAGTAGGAAACGTAATTACATTTGATGACAGAGAAGGTGGGGATATTACTGGCCTTGCTGTACTCTTTAGCAGACTGGTTATATTTAAACCACAAGCTATATTTATTTTAAGTGTATCAGACTCAGCAAACCCAAATGGTTGGTCGGTTGTAGAATCAAAAAACAACATTGGAAATGTTGCACCTCAAGGAGTAGTTGAAGTGCATGATAGTATATACTTTGTTTATCACGATGGTATTTACAGGATAGCCAGTAACATGGTTGCAAGTTCAACAGCAACACCATCTATAATGGATAAAATCTCTGATAAAATAGATGATCAATTCTTACTGGCTACAGATAAAACAGCGATTAAAGGTATTTATGATCCCAGTAGACAAGAGATTATTTATAAGTGGATGGAAGGCTCAAATCAACGAGTCTGGGCGTATAATTATGTAAGAGAAACCTGGCGTAAAATAGATGTAGGTACAGGCGTATTGGATATCTTAGCCTACGATGAAACAGGCATACCATTAGACTACGATAAAACCAGCAATAAAATCATCAAATTTGATACAGCGACAGCAAGTGTAGGTAAATGGAAAAGTAAGCGTTTTCCCCTTGATTTACACCGTAAAAGATTGCTCAGATACGGAACGGTGCAGTTTACAGGCAGTGATGATATTACGTATAATATTTATTTAGATGGTGCCACATCCGCATCCTTTACAAAAACAATTACCGCAGATGGCGGTATTAATAGATTTCCAATCAAACGCTATGCAAAGAAATTTGAAGTGGAAGTAGCTACAGCCAGTAGCACAAACGCATTAACCTTAGAAAGATTACAAATTGAAATGGAGTAACTCATGGATCCCGCAACATTAGCATTATTATTAAAAGGTGGATCCCAGGCAATACAGTCTGGATCTCGTCTTATGCGACCAAAATTCGGCAGTTCTGCGTATGGCAGACAGCTTAAACAAGTTAAACGAGATGGTGCATTATCTAAAGGACAAGAAACAGGCATTATTGGAAACGTATCCAGAACAGCCAGTAGGCAATCCGCAGTGGCAAATAAGCGGTATATGGGCGGTTTAATTAACAGGGGTATGCAAGGTAGTGTTTCCGCACAACGTGGTCTTAGGGAAGCTGAAGCAGATGTAAGAAGAACCGTAGCAGATACTGGCAGAGAAATGTTTCAAAATGAAGAAAGAGCAAAGTCAGATGCTAAGATGCAATATGCCAGGGGATTAGACCAGGATAAAGCGGAACGTACCCAAGCTGGATTAGGTCTTGCTTCTACAGCTTTAGGGGTGGCGGGTGGTCTATCTGATTTAAATGCACAACAAACAGAAAAATTAGCGTCAGAACAAAAAGAAAGTAATGCCTCAAAAACAAAAAGTTATGTTGATGCTGTTGCTAAATATGGGCTTGGTAATACAAGGAACTATGTAACACCAACAGGGGAAACAAGAACTACAGGCAGATTTGATCCAGACTCACCAGGTGGTACTACAATGACGATAGAAAGTAAAAGAGATATAGAGGAGTATGCACAAAAATCAAATATTAAAAATGCCAGTTCTGTAGCAAATACATTTGAAGCATTTCAAAATGGAAATGTAGATGCAGATAGTTTTGTTAAGGAAATGTCAAAACTTGGTATAAGTAAAGAACAAATTGCTGAATTAGTAGCAATAATGATGAAAGGTAAATAGACATGGCAAATCAATGGCAAGATGTATTAGACCTTCTTGGGCAAAAAAAAGCAAAAAAAGCATCGGATACTTTAAAGGCAAAGCGTACTTATAAAGACGAATTATACAAAGCATCTCCTGGATACAGGGCTCAACAAGAAAGAGATAAAGAAACAAAAGAAATTAAATCAATACAAGATTTAGCAGATGCAAAGAAAAAAAATTCTCCGCAAGAAGATATATTGCGTTTTGGTAAAAAGATTAAGGAATATCGTGATCTTGCATATAAAGAAAAAGTTATAACAGAAGATGATGGTGACAACAAAGTTGATAGAATAGAATACCTTCCCAGAAAAGATAATGAAATATTTAAAGGACAAATGGAAGCGTACTCAGACAGTTTATCAATGGCAAACTTAGCTCAAAAGTATAAATCCAGAACTCCAGAAATTAGAGGAATTAAAAATGAATTTGAGACTTTGGTAAAAAAATATAAAGAAGAAACGCCAGTATTTACAAATACAGGCGATAGCGATAGTACATCTTCAACTAAAATGGCTATAAAAAGAGCTACAGTAGATCTTGCAAAAAAATATGGTAAATCATTACCTTCTTTAATATCTGAATTATACTCTAAATAATGAGTGATATAAGACTTCAAGATCCATTAAGAAATTCTCTTGATGATCTAATTGAACAGGCACAGCAAGACCTGGAGCTTGAACGTAAACGCCAGGAAGCAATTATAACTTCTGAAGAACCAGATAAAGTATTAAGTGGTTTAAGTAAAGTAGAAAAACAGATTGAGAATGAACCAGTAGAAGTTCAGCGGTCTGTTTTAAATAAAGCGTATGATCCAGGATACTTTGATCGTGGGGTGCGTGGTGGCAATATTAGTAGAGCTATAGAAGAATATAGCCCTGTTAAAAATCAACAAGAAAAAAGACAGCCATTTTCAGAAGCATTAATAAATGATTTGGCTGGTGGTACCGCTGATCTTTTAGGAAATATTGCTTCTGCTCCTGGTTTTATATATGAATTACAAACACTGCCTCGTAAACTGGTTGCAGAAGTTACAGGAATAGAATTTTTAGATCCAACACCTTCAGCTAAAGCATTAACTAATAATCCTATTGCCAGATATTTTAAAGATGTAGCTACGCATTTTGAAGAAGAAAATACAAGATACGATCGAGAAATAACAGACTATATAAGACAGGGAAATGTGGTTGATGCTTTAGGGCTTACGGCATCTTCCATTGTAAAGTCATTGCCATATACAGCATCTATAATAGCTGGTGGATATGTTGGGCTTCCAGCAAGAGTAATATTACCAGTAGTTGCAACAGTGACTGGTGGTGGTAAAAGTGCAACACTCATTGAAGAAATGCCAGAATTTTCCGATGAAAGAAGAATATTAAATAGTTTAATAGATGGACTCGCAGAAGGTGGATTTGAAGCTATCGGATCTGCTGGTATTGGTAGACAATTAAAAAGATTATCTGGTGATTTAACAAAAACATTAGGTCGTAAAAAAGGTAATCAAGTATTAAAAGAAACCATTAAAAAGACATTTCAAGATAAAGCAAGTAGATATATCATGCTTAAATCTGGAAATCAAGAAGGTTGGGAAGAATTTGCTACTACAGTTGTACAAAATTTAAACGCACAGCTTACAGGCGAAGATCCAGACCGTGAGCTTTTTGCTGGTGCAGTAGATAGTTATATTGTTGGTTTTGGATCTGGAAGTGCTTTATCTGCTCCAACAGCAGTTCAAGTACGTAATCAACGTAAAAGAATAGAAAAGTCAAAAGGAAAAGTATTAGAATCTCTTAAAAGTGGTCAATTAAGAGAGCTATCTGATCAAGAAATCACAGACTTTGCCAGTTCATTAACACCAGAAGAACGCATGGAAGTCGGTATTAGTGAAGATGGTAAATTTGAAATTGGATCTGATTTAGGAAAAGAAGTTGTACGTAGAAATCTGGACATGGATAAATTTCCAGAGACTGAAAAAGAAATCAGAGAAGCCAATGCCAGATTAAATATAAAAGAGCAACAGTTTGAAGGAACAGATTTTACAGGAGCTTTAATTAATAAAATTGAAGAATCCACTAATATAAAAGTAGAAAGAGAATTTTTAGATCGCACATTAGCAGATGAAGCAGAAGAGCAAGGATGGACTGAAGCTGAAACAAAACAAGTATTAAAAGAACATGGCCTGGATGAAAACTCAGATCCAAGTGAAGTTGATCTTACTGGTACATCATTTGGTGGATCAATTAAAATATCAACTGCTGGTACCCCAGAGCGTATGGCACAAGAATATGTTGCTGTACAAGAAGAAATGGCTGAAGAATATTACAAGGCTGAACAAGAAAATAATCCTAACTTTGATAATGAAATCGAGCAAGAAAGAAAGGCATACCATGAGTCAACAGGAGAGCAAGACACAGGAGAGTCCGACATTGAATGGTTCTCAACAAAGGCGGTACATTTTGCAACACAAGGCAAAGTCCACGAATCAATCGGAGCCAAACTCAGAGACATCTTTAAAAGATTTATTGATACGTCTAAACAAATTCTCAAAGATGCAATAAAACTTAGAAGGGCAATCAAAGAAGGAAAAGTACCAGAATCCTTAGTTTCTAAACTTAAAGAGGCTACAGACTTTAAAACTGTAGGAAAAAAGGTTGATCAAGCTAAGAAAATAAAGCAAGTAGCTAAAATAGAAGGTCGTAAGGCAACTCCAGATGGTGGTGTTTCATACCGTATTAGTGAAGTAGGTAAAGTTGATCCTGTTGGCGTGTTTGTTATTGGTGCGGATATGGTAGCCAGGGATCTTGATGGTAAGTTAGATCCATTCGGTTTACGATATACAGAGAATTATAATGGTTTTGCATTATCAAAAGCGGGTGCAACTAAGTTAGTTAAAAACGGACAAAAAGGTTTTAACACGGTTGCTGTTATTGCATATGATAAAATAAAAGAAAGCCAAGTAGCAAACCCATCTTTTCAAAACAGAGTAAAAGAAAAGTTAGTTGAAGCAATTGGTAAACGAAAATTAAATAAACTGTTAAAAGAAAATAACGATGATGTTAAAAAAGTATCTGGTATTGTAAATAAAGAGATTCAAGAAGCAAATAAAGGCAAAGCAAAGAAAGACAAAAAAGAAAAAATTAATATGGAAGCTATTGCATTAGATAATGCAGAGCCAGATTCACCACAATTAAGACGAAAGATTGTCTATGTGGGTACGTTAAAAGAAATACGTACTGGAGAAGATCGATTTAGAAAGCATGATGTATACCCAGCAGAACAGATATTTGATACATTAGTAGAATTAAAAGAACCTATACCAATTGATGATTTAGTAGCGGATCTTCCCGATACGGATTTTCGTAAAAAAGGTTGGGGCATGATGGTCACACAAACAAATTTTATGATGACCGCAGACGAAAGTAATATTGCACAAGAATTAATTAAAATGGGGCAAGAGGGTAAAGATGTTTTTACAGGCACACCTAATCCAGATTATCAATTTTACAGCTCAGAAACAGATCAAACACTTACTGTTGAAGAAGCTATTAGTAAAAGCGGTGATGAAAAAGAATTTAAATCCAGACAATTTGTATCTCAATTAGATGAACAATTAGGATTAGGCACTGCAACCAGGGGATCGGTAGGTATATCAGAAAAGTATGGTAATGAAAGTGCAATAGTTACCAGGTTTTTTGGAAAGCAAAAACAAGAATTATTAGATTATCGTGGAGCCTTGACAGGATTAATGTTTGACCAGAAAGATGTAACTAATTTTATTGGCGATGATAGCGGTAAGCATTCTTTATTAAAAATAACAATTGATAAAACAGATTTAATTCATTTAAATGAAGTAATGCAAAATAATGGAATCCTAAGTCAAACAATAAGAATCAGAGGAAATAAGCAAGATATTTTATTGTGGGATAAGGGAGATATTAACACTAAATTGGTTCACGCAATAGCAGAGGATTACAATGCAAAAGAATACACAAAACAAAAAGGCGAATTTAAACCGCTCACAAATGAGTCCGATCGCAAAGAGGCTCGAAAAGCGTTTATTAAGATTGTCCAAGACTACCAAAGTAAGACCGACATTGATATCCCAAAAGCGTTCACCAAGTTCTTACCAGATTTCTACAAGCGTAAATCCGATCAAGAACAACTCTTAAAACAGCTAAAAGCTAAACCAAAAGCAACATATCGGTTAACTCCCACTTTCTACTCTCAAGCAAATAGAGTAGTTACAGATAAATTTCCTCCCACAATGAAGTCTCAATCCGTTGAGAACTTCCTTAAAAAGAACCAGGTCAAACCAGAAGAAATAGAATGGTTAGATTTGGAATCCTTATTAAAAGGTAAGCAGAAAGTCACCAAAGAAGAACTCCAGGAATGGATCCAGGCAAATAAGATTGATGTCCAGGATGTTACATTTGGTCAATATAAAGAAGATCCAAAGGCTAAAAAGCAACTGGTAAAATTATATGAAAAACGATCACAAGAATTAGGCTGGTTTGTAGGTCAAACAATTAAAATAAAAATTGAAGGTTATGAAGATGAAATTCGTGATAAATTTAAAGTTAAGGTAGTAGTTATAACAGGAGAAGGAGCATCTATAAAAATTACAGAAAGATTACAAGATGGAAAATTGAATCCTATTGGGTATTTTAATAAAGATGGTTACAAGATATACAATGAATTGGTAGATAAACTATGGTATGAAAATCGGTTTAAAAGTTTACATAAGTTAGAAAAAGAAATTAATGAATTAGAATCTAAAGAAGCTGAAATGAAAGAGAGAAAAGACACTGAATATGAGTCTTATCAACTTCCTGGAGAAAAAGAAGATTATCGTGAATTGCTATTGACGTTACCTAAATCAGAAGATAATTTTAAAACTGGTCATTTTAAACAACCAAATATATTGGCTCATGTACGCTTTAATACCCGCATATCGCCTACTGGTGAGCGTATTTTATTTATAGAAGAGCTTCAGTCCGATTGGCACAAAGAAGGCCGAGAAAAAGGATATAAGAAAAACTTAACAGAATTACCAGAGGGTTATACTGTTAAGAAATGGGAAGTTAGTAGAGATGAAAAAATGTTTGAAAAAGCCAATTTTAGCGATAGAGTTAATGATAATTTTTCTAAAACTAAAAATAGATATCAAGTTAAAAATCCATCTGGTGGTAGTGCGGGTGGTGTGTTTACAACAGAAGAAAGTGCTATTAAAAATGCTTTAGGAAATTTAAATGCAAACAAAGTTCCCAACGCTCCATTTAAAGGTAACGGCTGGATAGAACTTATAATGAAAAGAATGCTACGCCACGCCAGTGATAATAACTTTGATCGCATTGCCTGGACTACATCCAACCAACAGATAGATAGATGGAGAAACGATCTAAGACAAAATGTAGATCAGATACAATGGCAGAAACACAATAGTGATGTTTATTATGCTTCTACAGATACATTTGTTTATGACAATGTTATTATTAATGGTTTAAAAAAGAACGAGAACGTATTTAATCGTACTATACCAATAGAAGGCGAAACAACTATTAACGGTCAAAGAGTTACCTTAGAAGGATTATTAGGTAAGCAAATGGCTACCCAGATCCGTAATAGCAATAAGCGTACTGGGATCATAGAAGGTGATGATCTTACAATTGGTGGTCAAGGTTTTAAAGTTGTATATGACTTTGCAATAAGTAAGATTTTAAACAAAATGGGTAAGAAGTTTGGTGCAAAGGTTGACCAGGTAACCCTTCAGACTAAACAAGTTGAAGGATTTGAATCAGCGGGGTTTGCTGGAAAATATCAACCTTCCATTAAAATTACCCGCAAAATGAAAGAGTTCGCATTAAAAGGACAACCTACATTCAGACTTAGCAAGATGTCATCTACAGATGAGGTATTAGAATCATCGTCTTTTAAGAAATGGTTTAAAGGATCTAAAGTAGTAGATAAGCAAGGTAAGCCATTAGCGGTTTATCACGGATCTGGAGTTTCATTTGATCAATTTTATCCAGATCAATTTTTTGCTACAGATATAAAAGATTCTGAATATTATGCAACTGGTTATCATTCTAATGCTCCTCAAATGTATCCAGTATATTTAAAAATAGAAAATCCAGTTAGAACTAATGGAATTGCTTGGCTTGGAGATGATCAAAATTATTGGGAGGAATTAATTAATGAAACTGGAATAGATCTATCCTTAGATGAAGCAATTAAATCAAATCCAGATCTAAAAGAATTGAAAAAAGAATCAAGTGAATTTTTTCCAACTATGGAAGAAATTATTTTTACTCCTTATGTTTTAGATAAAATAAAAGAATCTGGGTTTGATGGTATTGAAATTGATGAGTATGAAATGGGTACAAATTATGTAGCATTTAAACCAACTCAAATAAAATCAGTATTTAATAAGGGTACATTTAATCCAAATGATCCACGCATCTCTTTCAGATTATCTCCTAAAAACATTGTTACTCCATTAGCAAAAGTTTACCAGGAACAAAAAGGTAATAAAAAAAGCTACACTAAAAAAGATTGGGAGCAAGATCTGGCCAGATTAGGCTACGATGAGGACATGATCAAATCAGCGATGGATATGTTTGGTATTATTCGTATGAAGCAAATAGATACCACTGATCCAACTCCGATTGAAAAAGAATTAAAAAAGCTCCAGGAACGTGAAATAAAAAAGAGTGAGGTTAAAAACCGTATTAAAAGAGCTTATCGATTAGGAGCTACTGAAAAAGAAAAAGAGATCACTAAGCTACAAAAGATTGTTACAAATTATGCCAGGGAAAACTTACCAAAGGGATTATATCAAAAGTCCGAGGTAACAGGCATTATAGCAAAGGTACGTGATGCCAAGCGTTTTCGTGAATTAGGTACCGCTATGGAGCGTATAGACCGTGTAATTGATAAAGTATCTAAGCGAGGTGCATTAGCTAAATGGAATAAAACCATTAAAAAGAAAGCTACTGTTAAAAAAGTTGGTGGTATACCAAAAGGTCAAGTAGGTGCAGATGTCCAGGAAATTGTAAATGACATTAAATCTGTATATAAATTATCTGAAGCAGAAGTAGAAAGCAAATTAGAAATATTATTAGATGTTATTGATAAAAGTACAGATGGTCAACCTACAGATCTGCAATCAATGCAAATGCATAACTTAATGACTTACGGATCTATTAAAAGTAAAACCCCAGAACAAATTGCAAACGCTACACAGGATTTTGATATTTTAGTTACTCAGGGTAGAATGCAAATTATAGAAGAAACTCAAGCCTACAAGGAAAGAATGGCTTCTGTACGTGCAGAAATATTAGATGTTATTACTGGTGGTGCTGGGGCACAAACACAGCAAGGTGAACAAGCTCTTGGATTAAAACCAAAAGATTGGTCACAATTTAGAAATATGTTAAGCCAGTTTGATAATATGAGTCAGTCACTTGAATATGTATTTGATAAGCTGTCTAAATTAGATAAGACCTCAAGACCATTGCAGTCTTTTATTAATAACTATTTTATGCCACAAATACGCCAGGCAAGACTTGCTGAGTACGGTGGTACCACTGAAATGATCACAATGATGAAAAACAAATTGGAAGAGATCTATGGTCTTAAAGGTGGTAAGCTACGAAGAAAGTTAAATGAGAATATTGAAAAGACTGTTACTATTACTCATCACGACCAGATCAGTCCAGAAGGTATTAAAGGAGATATTGTAGAAAGTACACTTACATATAATCAAGCCTATAAAAAATGGATGGAATTGAAGGATCCAACACTGCATAAAACATTTGTAAAGATGGGTTGGGATGTTAATAAAGTTATTAACCAAATAGAGCAACAACTGCCGAAAGAAGTATTAGCCTGGGCTGAGTGGCAGTTATATGAATTTTATCCAATGTATTATCAGCGTGTTAATGAGACATTTAGGCGTAGGTTTTTTGTTAACCTTCCATTTAATCCGATGTACTCACCAATTAAAAGAAGTATAGGAGCCAAATCAGATACCGCAGATCCAACATTAGATAAAAAGAAAACACCATTTGGATCAGTACAAAATGGTAGTATGAAAAGCAGAGTAGGATCTCAAGAAGAATTAATATGGGTAGATGGAGATACGGTACTATTAAGCCACATATCTGAGATGGAGCATTTTATTGCTTATACAGATGTGTTAAGAGAGCTAAGATCTGTATTTATGTCCAGAGATATTAGTAGATCAATACAACAATTTCATGGTAAGCCAATATCAAGAGTATTAAATAAATTTATGGATGATATTGCCAGAGGCGGTATTGATAAAAGTAATAGTGTTGAAGGTATTGATTATTTACGAGGAAACTTTTCCAGGAGTGCTATCGGATTAAATCCTGTTGTATTTTTAAAACAGCTTGGATCTATACCAGCGTATGCAAGTGATATGCCAATGAGCCACTGGTTAGCTCAGTTTACATTACTATCAAATCCTATAGAAGTAAAAAGAATGTTAAAAACATTATCTGAATCTAAATTATTAGATATGAGATACGAAGTTGGTATGGAACGAGATATTGCTCTTGCAATGAGATCGGTGAAGCCTGGTAATGTATTTACTGGTACAGATATGTTAAATAATATAGCATACTTACTTACAAAATTAGGTGATAAAACAGCTATATATTTAGGTGGATGGCCACTATATAAATACGAATACAAACAAGCAAAAAAGAACGGTGCAACAGACAAAGAAGCTAAAGAAATTGCAATGAAAAAATTTGAATCAAGTACGCTTCGGGCACAGCAGTCTGGTGAAATAGAAGATCTTGCTGATGTACAAAGATCTGGTACCTATGCAAAGCTATTTACAATGTTTATGACTTCTCCAAACCAGTATTATAGAATGGCAATTGGTGGTTATAGAAATATTTATCATGGTCGAGGATCTAAAATAGAAAATCTTAGAAGAATATTTGTAGCTCAAATTGTGTTACCTACATTGTTTACATTTATTTCAAATGGTTTTGAGTATGATGAGGAAGATCATATAACCTCACTAATATTATTTCCATTTGCTGGTATTATGTTTTTTGGACAGGCATATGCAACAATAATAGATAGGCTTGGCGGTAAGAATTATGGTAGTGCTGGAGAAGTATCTATCCTGGAACCATTTAATGATATGGCAAGATTAGCATCCAGAATAAGACAAATACAGTTAGGTAAAAAAGAATTAGATAGTAAGCAAGTAATTGCAATGGTAAATGATATAGTTATTGCAATGTCACGAATATTAGGACTTCCATATGCTGGTGTAAAAAGATCTGTTCTTGGTGCTATTAAAGTTGTTAAAGGTGAGGCTGTGAATCCAATAAGAGAAACCATTGGTTTTAAACCAAAAAAGAAAGAAAAAAAGAAACCAAAGCGAGTAACCGCAGAGCCAACATTTAGTCAATAAATATTTGACAGCAATATAGGCTTGTAGTATACTAAGTACGTTAATACGATGTATTAACAATATTAAGCCCTACAACTATAAGGATATACTTATGTCAAGTGGATCAGCAATAGCCGTAGTAAAGGGTTTAGGATCTGTAGATAAAGCAGTTAGCATTTCTACCACTTCAGCACAACCAAAACCAAAAGGAGTATTTGTCGGAACAGGGGCAAGTTATTACTTTTATATGGGTAGTGCCTGGGTGTTGTTTCAAAACACAATTGAAGGATCGATCTTACCGATACGACCAACCAAAGTAGCCACAGATAGCGGTGGATCTTCCGCTGTATCTGCTGGTGATATTGTCTTTTTATACTAAGGACTTAAATGTTTTTAGGCATAGCGAACGCCATCAGCGGATTAAAGTCTGG
>Ga0222716_10001401_pt1 | contig 20153 bp, 14 predicted proteins | sample C33_13DmetaG_FD_165044 | JGI IMG/M metagenome (GOLD analysis project Ga0222716, IMG submission 165044) | Estuarine water microbial communities from San Francisco Bay, California, United States - C33_13D | ecosystem: Environmental > Aquatic > Marine > Unclassified | place: USA: California... | reverse complement strand
TCTCTCTCTCTTTCTTATACGTGTTGTGTAAAATACTTTCTTCTTTACGAATACTAGTTCATCATCAGTGATGGATGATACACCACAAAAGACATTTTAGTGTGCAGAATATAACAGAGAGAGAGAGAGAAAGAAAAGAGAGAGTTTTTGTTTCTGTTGGGTGTTTCTGTTGTTGTGTGTGAAGAAGAGAAAAAAGAGAGAGAAAAAATCAAAAATTTGAAAGAAACTCCTCCTTCTGTCCTTTTTCCTCCTCTTCTTCTTCAAAAAAATTCTCGTTCCTCCTTTTTCCTTGTTCTTGCTGCTGAATGCTGAATACTAAAGGGGATTATTGATTAGTAATAAAGGAGAAGACAAATGTCGTCAAAATCGCGACACTACAGCAGTCCGCCTAAAAATGCACAAGAAGCGGAGCACTCGAAACACCAAGGCAATCTGCTCTTCCAGAAACAAAAATACGCCGCCGCGTGCGAACTGTATACCGAGGCGATTCTTCAATCGGAGCAAAAATGGCACGTCCCGTATCTCAATAGGGCGATGGCGAACGAGAAGAGATTGAGATGGAAGGAAGCGAAAGAGGATTTGGAGAAGTGCTTGAAATTGGACCACGATAACGTGAAAGCGACGTATCATTTAGGCGTTTGCGTGTGCATGTTACCGGAGGAAATCGAAGATAATTATAAAAAAGGAGCAGAGATATTGGAGAAGAGTTTGTTTCTGGCGAGAGAATACGACGAGTCGCAAGTGGATTTAATTTGGCGGTCGTTGGCGAAATCGAAATACATGGAACACTGCGAAAAAGCAAAGGAGAGGAGGAAAGTGTACGAAAGTTTAGAAGCAAAGTTATCGCACCCGGGGTTTGTGCCCTTAACCGAGGACGACGCGAGAGTGTTGAGAGAGCGCGTGAACGAGGCGAAGGAAAAAGACGAGCGGAAGCAAGCGCCGGATGCGTTTTGCTGTCCTCTGTCGTTGGAAATGTATCGAGAACCAGTGGTCAGCCCGAGCGGGAACTCGTACGAGCGTTCAGCGATAGAGCAATATATTAAACAACAACACGAAAAATACGGGAGAGAGAAGAAAGTTGCGGATCCGTTGCAGCCGGATTGTTCGATTACGTTGGATTCGCTACATCCGAACATCGCGCTGAGGAACATTGTCCGAGAGTATTTGAGGGAGCATCCCTCGTCCTGGGGAGAAATTTTGAGCGAAAGCGAAGCGGAAGAGTTGGAGAGGGAAGCAAAGAGAATGAAAACCGAAACCACCGAAGCAGACATGATGTGAATTTAGGTATGTACTTTAAACACTGTTTAGGAGTAGGAGTAGTAGGAATAGGAGTAGACTTTTAGTTATACAGGTACCTGGTACTTACGTATATAGTTAGTTAGCGTACATCATTAGTAATCATAGTTCTACGAACGCTTATCGACGATTGCGCATTTGCTCACGGATTACGAAGAAAAGAGCCGAGGCGTGCACAGACTTTTGTACGTGACGTATGACGCCGTCATAAAACCCGCAAATCCCCTGGCTTTCTAAAACGAGCTGCACGACGTCTAAGGTGTTCGAGCTGCTATTGCTGTTCATGTTCTTCTTCTCCTTACTCGTGGTATCGCTACTATTTAAATACTCTCCATCGACCATGTTCCTTCTCACGGAATTCTCCTCTTCCTCGCGATGAAAAGATTTCGAGGCTTCCACCAACGCTCTCGTTCGCTCTAAAGGAAACGTAATACCAGTCGCTATAGTCTTCGATAAGCACCCAATCACGAACGATTCGATTATCGACAACTTTTTCTCCCCGTATTTCGTCTTCAACGCTTTCAAGGCATCGAAGGCGGCAAGGTTAATCGCGTGCGAAACAATTAATGGCACGTTTTGAGAGAAACCTCGTTGGAACGCCAACGCGCCGTCTCGTTTATACGCTTCTTTCATCGCGGATACATACACCTTCATTCGATTTTTACTATTACTACTCTTTGAAGATGATGCCTTTCCTTTCTTCTTCATCTTTGCTTCTATTTTTTTCATTTGCAAAGTTACGATATCAAACGGGAGCATCAAAGCCGTCGATATCGCCCCCGCGACTGCGTATCTTTTGAAAGCTTCAACCGTGGTCGTGGCGATATCACTTTTTCTAGTCCTATTCTCACTCACTACATTCACCAAAGAGAAATAGAGAAAATCTTCCGCGAACAACCGCAGCTTCATCGTTTGTCTTTTCGTCGTCCTCTTTTTGTCCTTTTTGTTTTTGTCATCGTTCTTCTCAACCGTCGTCGTCGTCGTTTTTTCAAACATATCATCGGCTTCCAATTTTGTATCTTCTTCTTCTTCTTCATCATCATCATCCGACGACGACGACGAAGAATAAAAAAAGGAAGGAAAAAGATCAACAACACTCCTCGCCAAAGCGCCCGCAGTCGCGCCTTCCCATCCTTCTCTCGCTGCTCTTTGTAACCGCAGCATCGGATTGGTCGTGATAGTATCGAAAAATTGTGTTGCGAAGCAGCTGTTTTTTCTCCTTTTAAAAAGAAAAACAGAAAGAGGAGCTTTTTGTCGGCGACAGAGAGAAGAGAGATGAAGAATTTTTCGTGAGTTTTAAAGCGGGGAAGAATGTTCGTTTGATTCGTTCGGTATGCGATGCAAACGTACGAGTATATATGTAAACCAGGACTATTAAGGAGCTAATGTTGAGTGCGCATGTGCCTTTTCAAAGAACTCGATTCACGAAAAGCTTTATCGCACACATCACATTCATACGGTCTCTCGTTCGTGTGAATACGCATGTGTTTTTTCAAATGACCAGATTCACGAAAAGCTTTATCGCACACATCACATTCATACGGTTTCTCGTTCGTGTGAATACGCATGTGTCTTTGCAAATGACCATATTGACGAAAAGCTTCATCGCACACATCACATTCGTACGGTTTCTCGTTCGTGTGAATACGCATGTGTTTTTTCAAAGTACCAGATTCACGAAAAGCTTTATGGCACACATCGCATTCATACGGTCTCTCGTTCGTGTGAATACGCATGTGGGCTTTCAAACTACTAGATTGAGTAAAACGTCTCTCGCACACATCGCATTCATACGGTCTCTCGTTCGTGTGAATACGCATGTGGACTTTCAAATCACTAGATTGAGTAAAACGCTTCTCGCACACATCGCACTCGTACGGTTTTTCGTTCGTGTGAGTACGCATGTGTACGGCCAAACTTGATGGTCTATCAAACACCTTCTCGCAAACATCGCACTCGTGTTGTTGCGTTCTCTTTCTCTTCCCTCCTCTTTTCGTCGCAGTCTTTTCTTTTCGTATCTCATTTTGCTGCTCAACGACTTCATCAAAATCGTCTTCATCATCATCCACCACATCAGGTATTCGCAAACACAACAACACCGGTCGTTCTTCTTCTTCTCTCTCCTCCTCCTCTGCAGCACTCGCAACCACCACCGTCTTCACATTTTCCGCTCGTTTCGGATGTTTATTCTTTCGTCTCGATGACATTATTTGAGTGAAGAAAACAAAAACTCTTTTCCCCCCGCTCTTTTTCTTTTTGCAAACAAACAAACAGGTTTTTTTTCGCTTCTTGCTATTTTTCACGTCAAACACTTTTAAGAAACTCATCACAAATCACAACACGAACGAGATAAATACTATACCCTTGAAAAAGAGCAGACAAAAAGAGTAGCAGGAATAATAGCGCAGCTTTAATAAGACACGCAGAACAACACCATGGTTTTAGTGAAAGGCATCACGTCGGGTTTTTTAACCCGCGAAACCTATCTGATAATCGGCAGCGTGTTTACGATTTCCAATCTGTTGCTCGTTTTGAGTTTCTCGAAAACCACCAACAACGATAAACTCATCGATTGGGAATATTTGGGATTGATTTTTAGACGAATAAACCCGTATTTATGGTCCGCGATTGGGATATCGTGCGCGATTGGTTTATCGGTCGTTGGCGCCGCGTGGGGGATTTTCATCACCGGGAGCTCGTTAGCTGGAGCAGCTATTAAAGCGCCGCGAATCACGAGCAAGAATCTCATCTCGATTATTTTCTGCGAAGCGGTGGCTATTTACGGGGTGATTGTGGCGATTATTTTACAAACGAAAGTGGAATTTGCGCCGAGAATGCCAGATGGGTCGTATTCGGATCGATCGATGTTTTCAGGGTACGCGATATTAGCGTCTGGTATAACCGTCGGGTTGGCGAATCTGGTGTGCGGTATTTGCGTAGGGACAGTTGGGAGTAGCTGCGCGTTGAGCGACGCGCAAAATCCAGCTTTGTTTGTGAAGATTTTAGTGATTGAGATTTTTGGAAGCGCGCTTGGCTTGTTTGGGGTGATTGTCGGGATTATCATTACCGGGAACGTGGCGTTTAAGAATCCAGCGGATGCATAGAAGAAGGGGATGAAGAGAGAGAGGGAGAGGGAGAGAGAAAAGAAGTGAAAAAGAAAAACACACCGCAAAGATGAACACTACGAAATAGCACGTAAAAACACGTATAGTAGTGTTGTATAACATACTTATTATAACTATTATCATCATACAAAACATTCATTCATTTACTGATGCGCGACTATCATATGGTTAGCTTCTTCTAAATCAATTACTTACTCTTCTTCAACTCTTTTCGTTCCGCTTTCAAGCCAAAACGTTCACACACGTTCGCTCTGCTAAACACGACTCTGTTTTCAATCACTCCTTGCTTCGTGCACCTAGGCATCCTCTCAATTTCGCCGCCGTTATCGAACAAAATCAACGTCGGTAACTGTTTCGAGTTCCCGGTCAAATCGATCCCATGATCGATGGCTCCGCCCGGCCATCTCGAGAGATCAAACTTCGCAAACGTCAAACCGCTGTCTTTATCGTCCGCGTCGGAAAACTCCAAAGACAGCTGCGCGAACGTCGGATCGAACTGATTACAAGGTGGATGCCATGGCGCGTAAAACATCACCAACCATTTTTTCGTCTCTTCCCCTTTCGTGGCGCCGATTTTCACGCGTCGTTCGAACGAGGCCACGTTCAGATGTTCCGCTTTGCTCGCTCCCGAATATTCTCTCAACTGACACAACAAATAGTGGAAGTAATAGAGACTTCCAAAAATCCAAAACACTTTCCGGTCCATGATGAACGATAAGAGTAAAATAGAACTCTTCACGTGCAGGAAGCAATCCGCAATGAATTTATCTAACGTTTCAAACCGGCGGAGTTTCAACAGTAACGTCAATCCAGTCATGTACGTCGCTTGTTTCGTCCAATTGACGACTTTCTCAACTGTTTCCTCGTCTTTCATTTCAATCGCCCAGATATAAAAAAGAGGGTATAAAAGGATGATTATCACGTTGAAGACGTAGTGCGCGGAGAGGAATCGTTTGAGAGATGGAGGAGATGGTGATGATGATGAAGAAGACATTGTTATTACTTTGACTGTTGAATGCGTTTTGTTTGTGTTTCTTTTCTGCGCGTCAGGTGTTTTAGGGAATTTCGGTGTCCGAAAATTTTTCATTTCCTCCCCCCCCGGAAAAGAAAAAGAATACAACACAATACTACTTCGATGACGGGCAGACGAAAGAATAAACATCCGAAACGAGCGGAAAACGTAAAAACGGTGGTCGTGGTGAGGAAGGGTGATGACAGAGAAGAAGAAGAGGGAGAAGAAGAGAGAGAAGAAGACGACGCAGAGCGATTGCTGAGGATGCTCACGTGCGTGCCGTGTGACGATGGTGTGGAACAGAATCATCAGATGAGGAAAGAAGAAACTGCTATTCTTGCTAAAGGAGTGAAGAGAAAGAGAGGGCAACACGAGTGCGATGTGTGCGAGAAGGTGTTTGGAAGTCAGGCCGATTTGGCCAGACACATGCGTACGCACACGAACGAGAAACCGTACGAGTGTGATGTGTGCGAGAAGAGTTTTACTACATCTAGTAGTTTGAAAAGACACATGCGTATTCACACGAACGAGATGTTCGAGTGTGATGTTTGCGAGAAGCGTTTTACTCAAGCTAGTAGTTTGAAAGCCCACATGCGTATTCACACGAACGAAAAACCGTACGAGTGCGATGTGTGCGAGAAGCGTTTTACTACATCTAGTAGTTTGAAAGCCCACATGCGTATTCACACGAACGAGAAACCGTACGAGTGCGATGTGTGCGATAAAGCTTTTCGTGAATCTGGTAAATTGAAAGAGCACATGCGTATTCACACGAACGAGAAACCGTACGAATGTGATGTGTGCGAGAAGCGTTTTAGTCGATCTGGTACTTTGCAAAGCCACATGCGCATTCACACGAACGAGAAACCGTACGAGTGTGATGTTTGCGAGAAGCGTTTCACTCAATCTAGTAATTTGAAAACGCACATGCGTATTCACACGAACGAGAAACCGTACGAATGTGATGTGTGCGATGAAGCTTTTCGTCAATATGGTCATTTGCAAAGACACATGCGTATTCACACGAACGAAAAACCGTACGAGTGCGATGTGTGCCAGAAGCGTTTTACTCAATCTAGTAGTTTGAAAGCCCACATGCGTACTTATCATTAGCTCTTTTATATAGTCCTGGTGCACACAAACCCGTTTGATTTATTACATACCGAACAAATCAAACGAACAAATTTGGGGAATTCTAATAAGTCAATTGGGACCTTCCAGCCTTCCTTCGTCAGCTTCCTCGCCGTCCCTGTTCCTTCTTTTTGTCTCCCTACTCATATAAGTCTATTTTTACGCTTCAACGTGCCTTCAATTTTTACTGTGTCATCATTTTGTCGCCACTTCTTCTATCTCGAAAGGATCTCTAGCGCACTGTTGCAAAAACAGCTCGTACGGATACTTCTTTCCGTAATACTTCTTCAATATCCTTTTACCGCGAGTGATTAAATCCGAGTCTTTCATGACCAATGCGGCGTTGAGCGCTTGTTTATCTTGCTGCGTTCCTTGGTCTCCTCCTCGATATTTGACCAAACGTTTGACGAATAATAATCGCAAAATTTCCCAAGCGATGCTGATATCGTCCTCGTCGATGCCTTCGCACCGTAAAATCAACGAGTGTAACGCTAACGTTTGGTATTCGCACGCATACTCAAACTGCTCGGCTTGGACTAACTGCGCGGCGATATCAAAGCACGCTTTCCCGAATACTTGCATTCTGCGAATGTCTAATTTGAAATTCGACAGCGCCTCGAGAACTTCACGAGTTTCGTATTTACCACTTTCCACGTAGTTCTGTATTAAATCCCCGACGACCTTCTCTTTTTGTTTCGCTGCGATCATTTTCGATTCCATGTCAGCGCCGAGTTGCGCCGCTTCGGAAAGACACGTCGGACATCGACAGATGAATTGATGCGTTCGCTTCAATTCTGTTCGTCGTTCGTCTATGTTGCCCGAATGAAAGATTGGCCCGTACGAGACCGTAATCTCTTCGCCTTTTCGAATTGGTTTATACGCTCTGATTGTAATTTTATTCTGTTCTTCGCTCGTGGTGAAAATCTCAGCTGTTTCGCTTCTCGTCACCGACCGAGAGGTGGACGGTCCAGCATGTCTTCTCGCCGAAAATTCGTCTTCGTTTTCTTCTTCTCGTTGTCTTTGCTGCTCTGTTTCCAACCTCCTCTCCTCTTCCTCATCTCCGCTAAAACTTGCAAACGCGTTTGGCAAACACGAGTGGTTCACCGCGCTCGCCATGATAAACACCCCAACCGCTAGCGTCTTCTCCTCCCCAATCTCTATGTATGCATCCACCAAATCCGCCGCATCCATGTTCCTATATACCTGAGGCGTCAACATGACCACATCTTTTCTCGTCAGCGTTTTCACTCGAAAAGAATTCAACGTGCACCTATTCACGATCCCGACGATATCGTCCACCTCGAATCCGCCGTCTAATATCGAATGTCCTCTCATGCTCGTATAAAACTTATTCGCGATCAACTCGTCCCTTAATATTGCTCGATCGTAATCTAATTCTCGCATCACCGTTAAATCCGCGAAAGTTCGTTTCATTTGCCTCATTTTTTCGTCCCTGAAAGTGTTGCCTCGTAAATCTGTTTTTTTTATTGTCTGTATCGTCTTCCCAATCGCTCTTTGTATGAAAGAAAAATAGCACTCCGGATCTTCCTCGCCTTCGCCGAACGCGAACGGCGCCTCTCTCAAGATGATGTCCCCGGGTTTGTACTCCTTCGACGCGATTAAAGAATTACCAAAGGATGCTTTTTTTTGAATCTCCACTCGTTGCTTTTTCTTTTGCTTGTTGTTGCTCTTCGTAGAAGTGTTCTTGTTCGAAGGAGAGGAAGAGGAGGAAGTCATGATGATGTTTATTATTGTTTTTGGTCGTCGTTTAAAGATGCTATTATAACTACTCTAGTATATTTATTCCATCCCCCAGTCTTCGTCGATGTCAGAATCCGAGTCTTCTTTCTTATCAACAGTAGTCGTAGTCGTAGTCGTAGGAACGACAGGTGAAGACGGAAGAGGAGTTTTTGATTTTTGTGACGACGACGGAAACGACTCCTTTTTAGAAGAGGAGGACTTTTTCTCTTCTTCTTTCGCCACCTTGGATGATGATGCTACTTTTTTTACGTTTTCTTTCTTTCTACCATCATCACCACCACCACCACTACCACCGTTGTTGTTGTTGTTGTTGCTGCTGCTCTTCGTTTTCTTCTCTTTCTCCTTTTCTTTCTTTTCTCCTCCTCCTCCTTTTGGTTTCGGAAGAGCGGGACCGCCGCTGCTGCTACTGCTTGTTGTTGTTGCTGTTGTTGTTGTTTTCGATGCTGGCTTTGATACGTCTTCTTCCTTCTTCTTCGCCGCGGGAGCCGGAGGAGGAGGAACGGGAGGAACAGGAGGAGGAGAAGGAGGAAGAGGAGGAGGAGGAGGAGGAGGAGCAGCCGGAGGATAAATTTTTGTCCTCAACGTTTGGACGGCGAAGAAATACCTTCGCCAAAAGTCGTCCTCGTCGACGATTAGCGGGACAATCCTTCCTCTCAACTCTCGCATGAACGGCACTTCTTTTAAAACGGCGTCGATATCTTCTCGAGCGTTTTCTAACGTCCAATTTTTATTAAACTCTTGGAAGAGGACGTCGTCGTCTTCGGGCGCTTCGCAGTACGTGCCAGAATCGCGTTGGATGGAGGATACGCCTTTGAGAAATTCCTGCTCTTTGATTTCTTTTTCGGAGAGTTCTTTTGAAGCGCCGTTGTTTTTGTTTTTGCTGTTTGCGTTTCTGGCGTTCGGGTCGTCCTTGTTCTTGTTTGAGGACGAAGAGGCAACTCCAACTCCACTCCTCGCCAGCGCGTTCTTCAACCGCTGCCTGTCGCTCTCTACTTGCGCTTGTTTAATCGTTTCTTTCACCTGCGAAAATAAGTTCCCGGTAAACTTCGCCGCGTTTCTCCCGAACTGTTCGATCTTCTCCCCGGCTTTTTCCAAAGACTCTTGGACGAGAACCAAATCGTCGTCGCTGTAGTCCTCGTCTTCATCTTCTTCGTCCGAATCATACAACATCCCTTGTTCTTTCAACTTTTTCTTCTTCTCTTCTCGTTCTTCTCTCTTTCTCTGTCTCGTTCCTTCCGAATCATCATCATCATCTAAATTATCATCATCTGAATCCTCCTCCTCGTCGTCCGATCCCATCGCTTTCGTAAAATCCTCTTTTATTTCCTCCTTCAACTCTTTGAAATCTTCCTTCAACTCGTTCGCTAATATCGCGACTTCTTCTCTCGTTTTCTGCAAAGTCGATTTCGAGAACTCCATGGCTTTTTTCGTGTAGTCTTTGGTGAAGTTGAACGCGTTTTGCGCCGCGATTAATAATTCATCATCATCAGTATCCTCTTCTTCTTCTTCTTCATCTTTGTTTTCTATTGTTGGTGATGATTCGTCCTTCTTCTTCTTCTTCTTCTCATTGTTCTTCTTTGTCGTCGTTGTTTTCCTCTCTTCCTCTCCGTCTTCTTCTTCTTCGTCCGAAGAAGACTCCAGGAATAAATCTCCCACTTGCTTCAGTAAATTCATACGGTCAGAGTTAACACAGCAGCAGCGCGTTTTAAATGAATAATAATACTAGTAATAATACTATAATAACTCGTTGTGAAGAAGAGAATATAACAGAGAGATGTTCTTTGGAGTAAAGAGAGAGAGAGAGAGTTGTTCGTAGTGAGCGAAGGTCTCGTCAAAACGAGTGATGATGTTTTTAGGGGAATGCACCCCAAAAAAAAAAATCACTTTGCCCTTTGCCCAAAAACAAACAAAACAAGGAAAAAAAGCAAAATTTCTCTCTCTTCTCTCTGTTTCCTCTCCTCTTTTCTTTTCTCTCTTTTCTCTCTTTTCTCTCGATCGTTTCCTCACAACGAAAAACTTCTTCCCTTTCTAAAAGTTGCTCTCTCGTTTTCATCATTTGAAGCGCAAGACGCACCTCTCATCTCTCAGAGCACAGTTTAGAGCGCACACATCATCGCGCGCGGAAGAGAGACATCCTCCTCTCTGTTGTTCTCTGTTCCTTCAGTACTACTATAAAGAGTGTTTTGAGAGAAAAGAGAGAGAGAAGAGAGCGCGTTGTTTGTGGTTATATTGTTGCGTGCATCGTTTTGATTGGAGAAAAAAGCACGCGCAGGTGATTAACGAATCGACATCTCATTTGTTTTTTTCTTTCCAAAAGCGAATCTCATCTCGCGCATCCCATCGACGCGACGACGGACGGTGGCATCGCGAAAAAGTCTCGCAGGTCGCGTCGTGGGGTCGTGTCGTGCGCGCGTGCGACAAGAATCAGAAAGAAGAAGAATGCCGGCGAGGAGAACGACGACGACGACGCTCGAGAAGACAAAGAAGAACATAATGAATACTACAAATACTACGAATCATACCGACGTGATAAACGACGAAGAAAAGACTCCTCAAACGAAAAAAGGAGAGAAAAAGAAGCAAAAAAGTCAACAAAAACAACGAAAATGTCTTTCTCGAGAGGAAAAAAAAAATGTTCAAAAGCGATCTTCTTTGTCTTCTTTCTCGAGGTCTTCTTTGTTGTATTCCAAAGATCCTCTGAAAACTCTGCAGACGAGCGAAGAGGATAAAGAAGAGTTTGTCAATTTTCTTCTCAAGGAAGAAGAAGAAGAAGAAGACAACGACACGATTTCTCTCCAAGTTTCCATGCAGTTCGTCCGAGACGCGGTGAGAGAATATCCAGGAGTGAAACTGAACAAGGAGTTGTTGGAAGATACGGAAGCGGCGCTGGCGTTTTTCGGAGGCGGCGACCGAGGCGGCGGGTTTTTTATCGAAGAAGAAGAAGAAGAAGATGATGACGATACTGGAAACGAAAATGAGCTCAAGCAACCTCGTCGTCGTCTTCAAAACTTTCTGAAGCTGGAAGACTTTGAGGAGATGATCGATGAGACAACTGGAGCGAGAACGGTGTTGTTGACGATACCGTCGTCGAAAGAAGAAGACGCGGCGGGGACGAAAAGGACCGTTTTGTTGAACACGTTGAAAATATCGGAACAGAATCGAGAGATTGGCGAACGCGAGGAGAGAGCGCGAAGAGAAGATTTGTTGGAGGCGAAAAAAAAGTTGGTGAGCCAAGCAAACACGACGGCGGCGGCGAAAGGGAAGACGACTTCGAGTGGTGGCGTTGGGAAGAAGAAGGCTGGGACGAAGAGCAGCGCGGCGGCGATAAAGAAGAAGAAGGACGACGACGAAGGAGAGATGAAAATCGGCGGAGAAGACAAAGACGAGGATAAACAAGAAGAAAAGGATGAAATCTCCCCCGACGGCGACGACATTCTCTCTGGAAGCTGCGCGGCAACGAGACGCTTCAACTCTGGCAAGTTTCAGTTGGACCAATCCAAGAAGATTCACGGCGCCATCGCAGACGATAAGGTGTTCAAATTTTTGAGAGAGTTCAAGAAGGAAGTGTACGAAACGTATCGGTTGCGCTCGTTGGTCGAGAAGATGGATTTTTCTAGCGACGACGATATGAATCAGAAAAGTGACGATCGCGAAAACGTGCTCGAGTGCATTCGAATCTGGATTAACATGCGCGGGATGGTCGTCTCCGCGCGACTGGCGTTGATCGAGCGAGAGAAATTCTTGAAAGACTGCGAAGCGATGACAAAATTTGCTTCAGACTATCGTAAAGACACAAAAGCGGTGTCAAAAGCACCCGTACCGACGGAAAAAGCGACGACTGTTGTTGCTCCTTCGAAGATGAAAGCAACGGACGCGACGACGACGACGATTTTGAAAGAGATTCCAACGTACAGCATCGCGAACCGCTCGCTATCGTCGTGGTCGATTCTTCTCAATGAAGACGACGAAGCGCTTCTCGACGATGAATACGTCGAAAAAAACGATATCGACGACGATATCGACGACGACGACAACCAGCACGTGCTCACGATTGAAGACCAACTTGAGAGCGAGATCAAGACGTACGAGCAAGAGCAAACGTTTAACCAGATGATCATCAAAGGGCATCTTGCGCACGTGACGCCGGCCGGGGAGGAGTTTCGCGACGCGACCGCAAAACTTGAAAAAGCGCTCGAAAAAGTTCTCCGTTCTCCGTCGCTGAGTACGAAGACCTCGCACGACCGCGACCGGTTACTCGCGTCCACGAAATGGTCCGCGGATCAAACCATGGTCTTTGACGATCTCATTTTACTGTGCGACAACGCGTATTTTCCATCGAATGAAAAGGCGTGTAAAGCCGCGGACGATATCAATCGCCACGTGTTGTATCGCGCCGTATCGGTTTTGAAGAAAGCGTTCGAGATACTCTCGGATTTCGTCGACAAAGATCTCGTCGTCGGCGGCTTCAAAAAGTCAGCGGCGCGACTCTTCTCGTCCGCGCTCGAACAGACGTATAGGCGTCAATTTTCAAACATGTTGAACAACATCCTCGATCCGTACGATACGTTAATCGATTACGGAGCCGAGACGAAACTATTAATGTTTGTGCGCATGCGCGTGACGAATGCGATGGAAATCGATAGCGCTTTGAGAGAAAGAGCGCATCAAACGGTAATATCTGCGTGCTTGGAACAAATGTTGAGCGGGAAATTTGACCAGTTTTCGAGGCAAAAGACGGAAAAGTTCATCGAGGAGCTCTTGTTCGAAGAAGAAACGGAAGAAGAGGAGAAGAAGAAGAAGAAAGCCGCGAAATCGTCCTCCTCGTCGTCGAAAAAGAAGAAGAAGAAAAGCAACAAGGCGGGCAAAGATACGCCGGCGCCGGTTTCCGAGAAGAAGGAAGAAGTCTCGGATAAAGAAGACGACGACGAGAAAGAAGAAGAAGGAGAAGAAGGAAAAGAAGAAGAACAAGGAAAAGAAGAGGTTACTCCTACTCCTACTCTCGTTGTTCCAGTCGCTTTGCAAGAGTCCGAAGAATTCATGGAAGAAGAAAACCTCGAGGCTTGGCAAGAGGTGAAAAAAGTGCGCGGCGCCAAGACTTCCCCTTCTTCTGTCATCGTCGCTCCGAAAGATCTCGTTTTATCGAAAGTCAAGATTTCGCCTGTGAAGAAGATACCTGCGGCAAAGCAGCAGCAACAGCAGAGGAGCGAATTATCTTCATCGCCTCCGTTGCCAAAGTCGCCACCGCCGAAAGAAGTCGTCACCGCCGCGGTCGAGAAGAAGAGAGAGGTGACGAGACGAGCGCTGTTTGTCGATACTCTCAAGAAGAACGAAACAGCACCGGCTCCCACTGTTGTAGTCGAAGAAGAGACGAAAGAGGAAAAACAAGAAGAAGCTCGAGAAGAAGAAGAAGAAGAAGAGCAGCAGCAGCAGAAAGTTGCGGACGACAAAGAAGAAAGCAACGATACGTACGTCGTGCGAAGCGTTTCGGACATTGAACAGTCTTTCTGCGCCGCGTCAAATCCTCCACCAGATCAACAACAGCACTACCATCATCATCATCAACACTACCAACCACCACTTCCGCAAATGCCACCACCACAGATGGTTGACGGTCAAAGAGTCATTTTTGTGCCGATGATTATTCCCGATAGTGGGAGTATGCCGCATCCGATGCCGTTTGGAATGCACCATCATCATTCGATGGCGCCTCCGCTTCCTCCGCCGATGCCTCGGCTTCCGGATACCTCCGAAGCGGTTGTTTCGATGTACAACAAGTTCTACCATGACGTCATGATGCAGCAGCAGTATCCACCACCACCACCAACGCAAAGATCGTCGTCGTCGAACATTGGAGCAGCAACGAACGAAGCGGTGAGCGATACGGCGAGTACCGCGTCAGACGACCACCCGTGCGCAGCCGCGGTGAAGTCTTCTTCCTCTTCTCCTTCTTCTTCTACTTCACCGCCACTTCCTAAAACGCCACCACCAAAAGGTCAGCAACAGATGATTCAGCATCATAAATCGGCCTCTTCTTCGCCTTCTATATCGCCAAGTGCATCTTCGTCTTCAATTCGCATTCCTTCGCCTCGTCCTATCGATCTGGCGAGAATTTCATCTGCGGCGTTTCCAAAGCCGCGACGATCATCGAGAGAGTATAGGAGAGACAATCATCAGCATAATCACGGAAACGATTCCAACGATGATCGTAATAGTAATTCGAAAAGAGAAGAAGAGTTTCCAGCGCTTTCTAAGGATAAGAACGGCGGAAAAGCGTCAAATGTCATGTCGCTCGCGAAATCGAACAAGTCGTGGGCGGAAGCGCAGATGGAGTTGAAGGGCACGAGTTTACCTTCGTTGACGTCGTCGCCGATGAAGCCACCGTCGCTACCGCAGCAACACCATCAAATACAACGTCAGGTCGCGTGAAAAAGTGAAAGAGAGAGCGCGCGTGTTTATATTATTTTTTACCGGTACAAAGCGAGAGACATATTTTTTAATACAGCTACGATTACAATATTTCTACGGTGGGCCACGACCCGTCGCAGTAATTTATTTACATGCGCTTTACCGAAACCTTTCCATTCTCGAACAAAGGGGACCCTCCTTTTTTTGAGATTTGCGGCGTGAAATCATCCGGCGACGACTCCCAAATTACCGTCCCGTCGCACTGACACACCTTCTTGAGATTTTCACCGACGCCGGCGCTTCTGGCGAGCACCGCGGCTACTCGCAAACCTTCTCCTTCTTCGTTCCCTGCGACCACCTCTTCGATGCACAAAGCTCTTCCAATGATATCCCAAACGAAAAATTTCTTTGGAAGCTGTAAACTCGCTTTAATCGACCCGTCCTCCATGGCTTGCACGGCGCACATTTCGCCTAATAATATTTCCTCTTCTCGTTCATTTTCGTTCGTATTTTGATACACTTCCCCGCAGCTCTCCACCCCTCTCGTCGTATCTCCATACATCCGCACTCGCAATTTGTACTTTTTCCCCTTCTCTAAGCCTAACACGTCCGCCTCAAACGTCGCCGTCTCTTCGTTCACTTGCACGAACCGCACGACGCCTTTACAACTCCCGTGTTGATACGCCTCTCCTTTAAACTCCGCGACGGCGGCTAAGGACTGCCTCAACGTTCTCAAATCCATACCTAATCGTTCCGCGAGTCGTTCGTTGAACAACTCCACGTTCCCCTGACCAACTAAACGCGTTTTATATCCCGTAGACGCGATCTTCTCTTCCACCGTTTTCACCGAAGACGTCGCGAGCACTCGCACCGTATTCGTTCCGAGTGACGCGGAGACTTGAATAACGCCTTCGAGAGAAAGGACGGATTTTTCGACTTTCTCCACGCACTTACTGCACCGCATTTCCACCATAAATTCAATCTCTCTCGCGACTCCTTTTTCACTTCCGTTGATGTTCGCGTTGTAATCGTCGTCGTTGGATGATGATGTCGCAGCAGTAGTGCGGCGGCGGATGGTTTTTGCATCTTTCTTTACTGAATGATGATGATGATGATGAGAAGAAGAATAACTACTCCTACTCGTACTCGCCGTCACTCGACGGGGTCGTTGTTTTTGTTGTTTTTGTCGTGGAATAAAACGACTACTCCTGCGAGCAGCGGCAGCGTGAGCAGCAACGGCAACAGGAGCAACACGAGCAACAGGAGGAGGAGTTTGCATCGTCATCGTCATCCTCATCATCTTTTTATTACTACTACTCTAATGCGGTTATTTATGTGGAAAAAACTCTTTCTCCTTGTGTTTTGGATAAAGAAAAACGTCGTCGTCACTTCATCAAAAGCACATTACTACTCTCTGTACGAATAATACACACACACAGTATTAATAATAAGTATGTTTGCCATCAGTTCTTCTTCTTCAACTATTCGGTGCCAAATCCAAGCAAACCAACACGCGTGCTCTTCTCGATGCGCGTGCGCTGGCCGACGAGGGTACGTTTTATTAGTATTAGTATTGATGACGATGAGAGACGAGTATACGTGGCTTTTTACCCTAGAGCTAAAACTCTAGACTCGTTTTACTTCTCAAGATGAATACTCTATTAACCGCACACATAACCACTCTCTCTTCTGCGAATGTGATAATAACATTATTAACAACAACAATACACAGGTTGAAAACGGTTTCTAAAGCCGCGAGAAAGACCCCGGTCGCGTTCGCCGTCAACGCCGAACAAGTACGTTTTCTATTGTATAACTACTAAAATTCTTCTCTTTTTGCCTCTTCTTTTTTTTGCTTCGGACGAAAATGGTGGGAAAAAAGAACGCATATTTAGTAGAAGAATCTGCGGCTTAAATACTGACTTTATACATTATTATTTATATATATTATCCGAAACAAACAAACAAACAAACAGAAAGCGGTCGTCGTTCTCACCGGTACGGCTGGCGTCGCGGGCACGTTAACTTTGACGCAAGATGACCCGTCTGGCGCGACGACGGTTGTCGGCGACATCACCGGTTTGGCGCCGGGCAAACACGGTTTGCACGTGCACGAATTCGGAGACACGACCAACGGGTGCATGTCCACTGGTCCGCACTTTAACCCGAACAAGATGACGCACGGCGCGCCGACGGATTCGGTCAGACACGCCGGGGATTTGGGTAACGTCATCGCGGATGCCGGCGGGTGCAAGTTTACCATTAAGGATATGCAAATTCCTTTGTCCGGGGCAAACTCCATCGTCGGCAGAGCGTTCGTGATTCACGAGTTGGAAGATGATTTGGGTAAAGGGGATAACTCGGAAATCGGCACGCAAGGCAAGACGAGTTCCACGACCGGTAACGCGGGCGCAAGGTTGGTATTTTTTTGCTCTTATCTATTTTACTCATTTATTTTCAAAGGTTGGCCTGCGGCGTCGTGGGTTTAACTCCCTAATCTTTCGAGCGGAAATGATTTTGGCTAGCGCGAGATGAGCTAATAATAAGTCACCGGAGTGAGGTAGCAATAAAAGAACTAGTTTCCGTAAAACACAATACTTACGTAATAATATTCAACAAAATCTATTTACTTTACTTCCGCTTCCTCAGCGAACTTGCCGCGCCCCCCGCGCTTCTTGTTTTCGTCGTCGTTTCAGCCTTCTTCTTCTTCTGTTTTGTCGTCGTCGAAGAAGAGGAGCTTTTCTTGCTACCACTTACTACTCCAGATGATGATACTGACGTAGCCATATCGATCGCTTTAGCTACGACTGCAGTCATCAACGACCCCAAAACTGCCCCGTACACGTACGGCCTATTCGCTTCGTGTTGCGCAGCCTCGAGTATTCGCTCGATCGAAAAGATTTTCTTACTCTTCATCATCGTTTGCCCCCACACGACGTGCGAGGCTAAAACCACCGCCGGATTCATGTACCCGCAAGAATACTTACACTTCTCTACGGTGATAACGATGCAGTAAAACAAAGCGCCAAACGCCGGTTGCACGCCTTTCGGCATCGTCTTTGCCGCGAAATCAAACGCCAGAAAGTTCAGAAACGCGACCACCGCTTCGCTCGTTACGGCTTCGCGTTGCGATCCAACGGCGATAACCGGCGACCCGGCTGGTAAAATCGCTTCTCCCAATTCAACGTGAAGAATGAAATATGCCATAAACGCGGCGATGTGTGCTACAACCACCACCATCGCGCCATTAAACGCCTCCGCGAACGATATTTCTCCCATGAATCCTCTCAATATATACACCGTTGGATTATTGCACGACCCTTTGGAAAACCGTCCATATATCGGTCCGAAATAAAACTGCAAGTTGATGAACAATAAAGCGACGATAATTTCGTTTGCATATCGCGTCTTCAACATCTCTTTCGTTTCCATCGAAATCAACTTTTCCGCGAGAAACAAAAACAGATTCTTTTGCATCGGGACGAACAACATCCCGAACGCCATCGAAAACGCGGAGAGGAATTCTCTTTTCAAACCCGGGTTTTGCCACGATGATGCACTTTTCGAAGAAGAAGATTTCTTCGAAGAATTTTTAATGCCGCCGCTGCTTCTCGCAGTAGTGCTCCTCCTCGTCGTCGCGACCATCTTCTTCTTCGGTACTCTTTGTGGTGTGTACACAACAAAGAAGCGATTTAACGGAAAAGAACGAGAGAGAAAGAGAGTTTGAAATTTTTTGTCGTTGTGTGACAGTCTGACAGATGTTTTTTATTTCCTCCTCCAATGTCCAAAGAGAAGCCAAAAATGCAGAGCAGAGCAGATTTCCTCTGTCTAAAATTTTCTTCCTCTTTGGCAAGCGAGGGGGTTTGTGGTAGAATTTTGCCCAAAAAACAGTTAAAGACGAGAGAAGGATTATAATCGTCACGCTCTGTTATCTGACAAAATAATAATCTTAAACACCCCCCGTCTTCGCTTACGTTACGTCGTTTAATACGTCGTGAATGCTTTCACAACCATTCCTCAAAGTAGTATCATCATCGTCGATTCGCAGCAGGAGCAATAGTAATAATAATAATAACATTAGTGTTAGCGCGTCTGCTCGTGATCGTCAAAATTCTGTTGTGCGAGGAGGAGGATTATCTGAAGTTGTCGTTCTGAGAAGAGAAAAAAGAAGAAGAAGAAGATCAAATGATGCCGCGCTGGTCGTTGCTTCGACGAATACGCTCCGGACAGAAGACGCGTTTTGCGGTTGTTCTTCTAAAAGCCGTCTTTATCGTCTAAAAGTTTGTCCGGGAAAAGGAGGAGGAGGAGGTTCTTCTTCTTCTTCTTTGTCTTCTTCTGATTTCAACGTTTTTGCAGCCAAAACAACAGACGATGATGATGATGATGCGAAAGAATCATACGGAGGAGACGAAGAAAAGCAGGAGCAGAAATTTTTCGACGTGCACGCGTTGAAACATTTTTGCGCGCTGGGCGTGTTTTTTACCGGTTTACTCTACATCGCGTACGCGTTGCTCCCGCACGTCGGGTATACCACCGCGCATCCTCCAAACACGGAAAATTTGATGGTGAAAACGTTTCAGTCTTTATCGACGCTGCAAGCGGCGGAGTGGTTGAGGTTTGTGGATTTGTTCGGCACGGGCGTGTTCGCGCACGGCGGAGTTATTGCAGCGGGGAAGAGAGGTTTGGACTTGCTCGGGTGCGTCGTCGTCGGGTGCGTGACCGCCATGGGCGGAGGGACCATTCGAGGAGCGTTGATTGGCATCGAAGGCGCGCATCCGGTCTTTTGGATAGCCGAGCCGGAATACCTAATCGTCGCCTTGGTCGCTTCCTTCTTCACGTTTTTCTTCTGGCCGAAAGTCTTATCGAAGGAAGTTCGTGAATCGAAAGCGATGGAAACTGCGTTGAACTGGTTGGACGCGTTAAGTTTAGGCGGTTTTTGCATCATCGGCGCCAACGCCGCGTTGGTCCGAAACTTAGGCCCTCTCCTTGCGGTCGCATTATCCGCGATCACGTGCACGGGAGGCGGCGTCGTGCGTGACGTTTTCCTACGCCAACCGGTGCGAGTGTTACACTCGCACGCGGAGTTATACGGCACCACCGCTATCGCCGGCGCCGCCGTGTACACGGTCTTCGCCTGTTGGTTCCCGGGAGTCTCGCACAACCTAAGATGCCTCCTCGCCGCGTCCACCACCGTCTTTTTACGATGGAGGGCTTGGAAGAGAGGTTTGAAGTTGCCCATGTATTCGGACGTGAACCCGGATTTTGGTGATTACATCTCTATCGCGCAAAGAGACGTTTAGATTTGATTGATATGGTGATATCTGTCGTTCACTTGTTGTTGTTGTAATTTTTATTCTTGTTTGTATCAAAATGACCATTTTGCGATCGGAAAAAAAAAAAAAACCTCTTCACTCTTTTCCCTT
>Ga0222716_10001399_pt1 | contig 20163 bp, 17 predicted proteins | sample C33_13DmetaG_FD_165044 | JGI IMG/M metagenome (GOLD analysis project Ga0222716, IMG submission 165044) | Estuarine water microbial communities from San Francisco Bay, California, United States - C33_13D | ecosystem: Environmental > Aquatic > Marine > Unclassified | place: USA: California... | reverse complement strand
CTATCCTTTAAATTCGTTTAAATAATAATCTATTGTTTCTTTTAATCCTTCTCTTAAAGATACTTGTTGAATAACTCCGAAAGATTCTGCTCTTTCTGTACTCATTAATCTTTTTGCATCTCCATTTGGTTTTGTACTATCCCATTCGATACCAACTTTCTTTCCATACATCTCTTCATAAATATCTACAAGAGTTTCAGCAAGTTGTCTGATAGTAACACCAGTTCCACTTCCTAAGTTAATAGGTTGTGTTAATTTTTGTTCGTATGCTTTTATGATTCCATCAGCAACATCTCCTGCATAAATAAAATCTCTTATTGGTGAACCATCTCCCCAACAAATTAGTGGATGTTCTTTTTCACCGAATAATCTTTTTATAAGTGATGCAATTACTGTTGATTCTGATGTGAAGTTATCATGTCTACCATAGATGTTTGCTGGTCTTACAATTGATGCTTTATTCCAATCGAATGATACAGAATAAACTTCTGCTTGTAGTTCACCTAATCTCTTAGCCCATCCAGCATACTTATCTTTTTCTGATGGGAATGTTTTCCATACATCATCTTCATAAAATACCTCAGCTGGTTGATATACTCCAACAGTTGAAGTGTACACATACCATTCTACATCTTCTAATCTTGCTGCTTCCATCATATTGGTATTAAATTGTAACATAGGTACAAAGTAATCAGCAGGTTGTTCCATTGCCCTCTTAGGAGAACCCTTAACACCTGCAATATGAAATATGATATCTTGACCCTCTACAACTCTTTTACACGAGGAGAACTCTCTTAAATCTGCATTAATGAATTGGTAATTTTCATCTTTATATTTTTCTAGTTGATTGTCTGGTTGTCTTATATCAACCGCCGTTACAAATGCACCTCTATCGATACATTTTTGAACCATGTAATTACCAACCAATCCGTTGGCACCTGTTATCAAAACCTTTTTATTTTTCATTTTCTATTTGTTTTATTATATTTGGAATCGAATCTATATCGTAATTATCAAATACCTTTCTATTATATATACATATATTTTTAATTTTTTGATAAATTTCGTTTATTTCATCAATATTTTTTTTATTTAATTCTAATATTATTTTTTCTACTGCAAAATATCGTTCTTCTGCGTTTTCTATTTCATCATAACTTTCATCCCAAAATTCAGAAAAAGTTTTATATCCTAAATTTTTTAATTCTTTAAGATATTGATATGGACCTAGAACAATAAATGGTTGATATCCTATAAGAGGCTTTATAATTTTTTCTGATAGGAACACTTCATTTTCTCTAAATGTTGTTTCAGTTACAATATTGATACATGAGTTTAAAAACAAATTCTTTTTAAAAGTATCACTTGTTTTAAATCTTGATAAATCAGTATTTGATTTTATATTTTGTGTATCAAGTTCTATTGGTATTCTACTAGTATATTCTTCAAATGCTAATCTAGGAGTTTTACAATATATTGGTGCATTTTCATGAGTTATTTTTGATGAGTAATCATTTGAAAAGTTTAAAAAACTAAAATATGAATCCGAAAAATCATTTTCTAAGTAAGTGTGTAATAAACTCCATCTATTAAACTTATCTATTGTTCTATTAAAGGATAAAAATTTCTTTTCTCTATATTCATTTATTTCAGTTTCTTGAATATCTGTACTTTTATATCCCAATTCATTGGTATAATTATTAAAAAAGTTCCATTCTCCATTCTTTAATTTATGAACAACTGGTTCTTCTAAGAAATGGTGATAACAAAATGTATTCTTTTTATTTCGATTGTTTATAGAACTTTCTATATAATAAACTTTATTAGTTAATCCTGCTTTTTCAATTTTATTTTTTAATTTAACAGTTTCTCTATCATCAGGTGGGTCTGCGATTGAAGCAAATATTATTTTTACGTCATTGTTTTTCAATATTTCAAGTATTGTTGTTCCAAAAATTTGTGTTTCTAAATTTTGATGAGTTCCTTTGAAATGTTCGTGTGTTTCTAATACAATAATGTTATTAAGATTACTATCAAACTCAATACCAACTGTGTAATTATAGTTTATTGAAATATAATCAGAAAATGGCCCATTCATATACCAACTAGGTTGAGAGACTTCATCAAACAAAAAAACAAAATTTAAAATACTACCCATTTTCCTGTCCCATAGTGAGGATATTTAGATTTATATTTGTAATAAATTACATCTTCTGGAATTTCTCTTTGAATTTCATTCCAAGTATGTGAAGTTGGTGTATTGGTAGAAACTTCATTATCTTCTACTACAAAATAAAGTGGTAAATTAAAATTTCTAGCGTACTTGTGTACTTCATAGAATATACCAGTTTCAAATGTCATATCTCCAATAAAACACCATACCTTTTCATCACTACCTTTTTCTTTTATTCCTTTTGCAACACCTAATGCAATAGGTAAAATACCTGTTACAATTGCTGATGAGTAGAAATTAGATTCCTTATCAATTATTGTAATAGATTTTCCTTCTAATATTTTTTGTTTTAACACTTGTGGTTCTACACCATGTAGTAGTGCATGATAATGAGACCTCCAAGTTGAAAATACCCAATCATTAATACCAATTTTGTTAAATATTTTTATAAGTTGTTCTTCATTACCATTTGATAAATGTATAGGGCCTGTGATTTCTCCATTTTCCCAATGAGAAATAATATCATCCTCAAAATCAATTAAATCTTGTTTTGACCAGTTGCCATCTACCCATCTATCTTTGTGATAATCTAAATTTTTAATTTCCATTTGCATCTCTTTTTGATATTATAGGAGTTGTACACGGCCAATCGATGTTGAACTTTGTACTATTCCATTTTATTGTTTGTTGTTTATCTACATCGTTAAATTCCCCTTGGTATGCCAATTTATAACTAAAGATAGAATCATCTTCAAATACATAATGACCGTTTGCAAACATTGGTGGAATTAAAACTTGTGTTGCTGTTTCTGGTGAGAGGATAAATGATTCCCATTTACCATAGTTATCTTGTTTAGGTCTTAAATCTAATACAACTAAATAAATCTTACCATGTAAGCAATTAACAAGTTTCCAAGTTTTATCATCATAATGTAATCCTCTCAACACATTCTTTTTTGATTTTGAAAATCTATCGTGTTTAAATTTTAAACCATTATTTCTATCGTTTGCTGGTAAGATTCTATCATAATAATCCGAATGATATGTTGTAGATATTGAACCTCGTTGTTCATAATATATCGATGGTTGTACTACTTTAACTTCATTTAAAGTTGACCCATGATAAAAATGAAAATCATCCCAATCTCTTTGTTTATAAAATATACTACGTCCTTTTGCCATAACCTAATGGGAAACCATTTCTATACTTAGAGCTTAAATCTTGTATAAGAATGGTATATGTTTTAATTAATTCTTCTATTCCATTATCCAATGAATGCTCTGCAACCCAACCTACTGATTCGATTTTTTCATTAGATACTATATAATCTCTTTTATCAGGGTCTGAATAATAATCTGAATATGTTATTGCAAAATCAGGTACATATCCTTTTATTTTTTCTACCAATTGTTCTTTTGATAAATTGGCATCTGATAATCCTACATTGAAAACTTCTCCACTATGTTTTTCATAGTTTTCAATCATAAATAAAAATACATTTGCAACATCTCTAATATGAATGTAATTTCTTACAAAATCTTTTTCGAATATTGTAATGTATTTATCTGTTAGGGCTTTGTAAACAAATTCGTTTACTAATAAATCCATTCTCATTCTTGGTGATGTACCAAATACAGTTGCTAATCTAACAGAAATCCCTCCTATCCCAAGAACCTCTCCTTCAGCTTTTACTTTCGTTACACCATAATGTGATATTGGGTTAAGTGGACTTTCTTCAGTACACTCACCACTCTCTCCTATCCCATATCCACTATTCGTGTTCGGATAAACCACCCTTATTTTTGTTCCATTTACTAACTCACAAATATATCTTACGTGCTCGTAATTAATTGCAGTTGCTAAATCTTTATCTCTATCACATGCGGGAAATCCTACAATCGCTGCAAGTGGTATAATTACATCAAAAGTATTTACTAATGATTTTAGTAATGATTTATCTCTAACATCTCCATAAATAAAATTAAAATTGGGGTTATGTGTAAATGTAATTGATGATGTTTGATTATACATTAAGTTATCTAAGATTGTAACTTCATAGTTTTTATTTAATAACTTCTCTGTAATAACTGAACCTAAATAACCTGAACCACCTGTGATTAGAATTTTCATAGCATTGTATTTTTATTAAATTGATTTAGTAAATTTTTTTCATAAGATTTACTAGTATATTTTTCTTTTAAAAGATTTTTATTATAATGTAAAATTGGTTGCATTTCTTGTAACATTACTATCCATTCTTCATGTGTTTTATTACAAAGAATTTCAATTTGTTTTACTAACAACTCTGTTCTTTTTTTATAATTTGTTTCATTATCATAACTTTCATCCCACCATTTATCAAAAGTTTGAAATCCTAATTTTTTTAGATGTTTTATTGTATATGGATTTCCATTTATTAAAAATGGATGTAAATTCATTATTGGTTTTAATGTTTTTTCTGTTATAAATAGATACCAACTAGTTGCATTTGTTTCAGAAACTATTGAAAAATATGTTTTTTCATATTCATCCTTTCTACTTAAAAAATTATGATACCACGCAACTTCTTCTTCGTTTGCATTTTCAATAACTAAAGGATACCATTTTTTATGATTGGAATATAATTCTTTATAATCAGTATTATTTAATTTTAAACCATTTTTTAAATCATAGTTTTCAAAATTATTTTTAATTTCACCAAGAATCTTGTCAAAATCATCTGTTTTTAATAATGAAACTATACCTTTCTCTAAAATATTATGTTTATATAATTCATTTACTAAAAAGGGTCTATGCCACCTTGCAGAATTTCTATTATAATTTAAAAAATATTTTTCTTTTTTATTAAATTTTAAATTTTCTTGTAATGAATACTGATACTCTTTACCAGGTTCTCTAATTATATTATTTTGTTCTTCACATTCTTGTATGAATTTACCTGCATAATGAACATAATAATCATTATTGTAAACAACCATTCTTTTGTCATTTAATTTGATATTATTTATTTTTTCATTACAAGTTGAAATAATAATTTTATTATTAGCATTTACATTATGTTTATCCAACCATTTACTAAATTTAGTAAATAACTTTACATCATGGGAATAACTACCTTCTCTATTATCCATTAAAATTATTTTAAACTCATCTCTTGTTTTAAAATAATTTAAAAGTTTTGGAGATATTATATCATCAAAATTCAAATTAGGATTTAAATAATATTCAAAAAAATTTGATATTGTTGTTGCTTCTAAAGTGATAAAAAAATAAGTTTTCTTAGAATCGTAATGTTTTCTATCGATAATATCTTGAATTTGATTTACACCCAATTTGTTCCAATTTTTGTTTGTACTAACATACTCATCAGCAAACATACCAACTTGTGGTCGTAAATTAGAGGGAGCATGTGGACTTGCTAAAAGAACAACATCTTCTTGAGTATTTTCTGTTTGATAAAAAAAATTATCTTTTATCGTACTTTTAGTGTATCCAAATTGTAAGTAACCATTTGGAAATTTAAAATCATATACAAAATGAATATACTTTTTCATTTGAGTTATAATAATTGTGTTTCTGTTGCCATCCACTTTTTATCAAATAATATCATAGAATTACCATTATTTGTAATATCCATAACTTTATAAGGTGTTTGCCATTTTGGATTAAAAGAATAAATACCACAAGGAGATTTACTAAAATCTATATCTGAAAATTCTTCGATTTTAAAAGTTTCTTCAATATCGGATATATTTAATGCACTATCAAAAATAGATAGGTGTTTAATGGAGCCTGAAAGAAATCCTCTATGTTCTGGTGAACAACTATCAAGTGAATTATTACACCCAATCCAAATCCAAGAATCTCTATAATCAATTATTTCACCTGAATATGAAATTTTTGATTCTTGACCATCAACATAACAAGTTACTATTTTTTTACTTTTATCATGAATCATTGCAATGGACATCCAATCTTCATTTTCCTTTACATCAATCCATGTATCGTGAAATTCAACTCCCACTTCTCTACTCACCCATGTCCAAAATTGTGCTTTTATGTAACATTGATTATCACCAGTTTTAATTGCACTTAATCCACAATGTCTACCGTTTTTTGCAACAATACCACCTTCGTGAGTTGCAGTTCCAGGTATCATTGATTCCCAATTAATTTTTACTTTAACAGTAAATGTAAAATCTTTTTCAGTTAAATCAAATGTTTCTTTTTTAGATAATCCGTATCTATTTTTTGGTGGGACAAAGAATGCGTTGTCTCCTGTAAGTTCTATCATATCTTAATTTCTAAGCATTTTCTATAAAATTCTTCTAATTCTGGGAATGTTGCACAAAAATCAGTTCCTCTTCGTTCATCGTGTGCTCTAAAATAATATCCAAAATTTCTTCTCTGTGTTTCAAGTTGTTTTTCCGGTATTGGTGATTTCATCCAATCAAATGTTCTTTTTAATTTTTGAATCTCTACATCAGAATAACCGATATATTCTTTTTCAAATAAAGGAACACCTAAGAAATCTACTAACTGAGCATCTGCATAAATTTTATCTGCCCAATGTGGTTCTAATACTTGAACTGTTTGATGTTTTGGATGTCTTAAATAAGATGTATCTAAAAATGTAGCAGAATTCCAATATCTATCATCAGAACCATATTGTGTTTTTAAATCATAAACACCTCTAATAAGTTTGTCATAGTTTGGAACTGATAATGCATTATAAGTAACCATATAAGTTAAAATAACCTTTGGACACTTTTCTAAAACTTTATGACAGTTATCCCAAAATCTATTAAATTCTAAACCATTTCTAATATATTCTGCTTGTGCTCCCCAACTATCTACTGATGTGAAGATTACGAATTCTTTAACTCTATCCTCCTCACATATTTTTTGTACTTTTTCTATAAATCTATCAACTAATTTATCAGGTACTCCTAAGTTAGAGTTAATTGCTAAATTTAAATTTTTATTTGGATTTGGGTGTTCTAAGATATAATCTAAAACTTTCCAAGTATCTTGTGACATTAAAGGTTCTCCACCTGTAATTCTAAAAGTATGTAAATCGGTGTAAAGGTTTGGCCACCAATTCCAAAAAGCATCTACATAAGGATTTGCTTGTGTAACTGGCATTGGCATTTTTCCTTCTTGCTTGAGATACTCTACATCATTAAATCCATCTGTTGTTGGATATGCACCATATTTTTCAGCCTCTACCATCCATTGAGTTGAAAATGCAGGTCCACAATATGAACATTTGAAATTACATGCATTTGAAAAAGAAACTTCAACGTATTTTGGATTATAATCATCTCTCCAACCTAATTGTTTTATTTCATCCATATACGGATAAGACCAATTCTCAGCAGATTTAAAAGTTCTATCTGAAAATCTATTAGAACTATCTTCTACATTCCAACAATAATCACATTCTTCAGGTCGTTGTCCTTCCAACATTTCTTTTCTTCTTCTCTTTTTATACATTGTATTGTGAAGAGCAGTTGGATTTCTTTTTAATTCCCTTAATGGAATTTGGTGTGTTTTTGGGTGATGACAAGAATGCGTATGTCCAAGTTGCAAATGCATTGTAACTTGTGTCCATTTAGCTAAACAAAAACCAGATCCTGTATCGTTTAGTGAAGTTCGTATATCAACGTAAAATGGACTATCGTCATCTATGTTAATTTTTCTCTTTTTTTCTTCTTGTTTTGCTATTAAATCTGCCATTGAATTTCTTGTATATTAATATATATTAGAATTTAACATTTATTAGTTTTGCTTTTGGAGTTATTTCCTCAATTCCAACTAATTCATATTTTAATTGTTTAATACCATCAGATTTATAATCCCAAGTACCTTGTTGCATTTGAAGAACATATCTTCTTTCGTTTCTTGCGGTTGTTTCTCCCTTTGCCCAAACTTCTTTACCATCTTTGTTTTTTACAAGACCTTCATCTTTGTGTGGTAAACATTTTAATTTTCCAGGTATTCTATGTGGAATGATTGTATAAGGAATTTTAATTTGTCCTTTTTTTAACTCAGCATTTCTTATACTACCATGTAATTCATTACCACTTAAATCAACTGCAGTATATGGTGAGTTTTTTTGTTGTTCTGAATTAAAATCATAATGAAGTACCAATTTATTTTCAGGTACATTTTTATGAATATCTTTTATTTCCTCATCACTTAAATTACGATTCCATACATAAACTTTTCCAATATCTCCCTTTAACCAACGATTGATATCATTCTTTCTTGCAGATGTAGTAGTTCCAATATACCAATCACCCATTCCATAAGATTTTAATCTATTCTCATATGACAATGGAGATTGTGTACCATGACCATGTCTTGCATCTGATTCTTTTCCATTTAAATAAAAATGTATTTTTTGAGTTGCAGAATCTACTTTTAAAGTTATCCAAGTCCATTGGCCTTCATATCTTTTTATCCATTGATATAAATGATTTTTTTCATTATCCCAAAGTTGTGCAGTATATGCTCTTGAATTATTATAACTCAATCCCCAATCATATCCTGGTCTACGAATTATTGGATATTCACAAAATCTTCGTTCATCATCACCTACCAACCAAATATTAACTTTATCTTCTTGTTGATAAGCTCGAACTAATATTGAAACTGTGTGAGAACGAGATGTTACGTTTCTTAATTTAGCATCTTTATCTATTTTAATAAAAGAATTTAAACCATTAAAATTTAAATAGGTTTGGTCATCAGTTGGATAATCCATATAGGTATCATCTGCATATCCTTCTAATACACATCTCCAAAATAAATCATCATCTTCCATTCCCCAATCCCAATAATCATTTGAATATCCATTGGTTTTTTCTACCTGTTCTTTTGAAAATAAAACCGCACCACCAAAGTATTCTTCATACTTTAATTTGTAATCCATTTGTGATATTGAAGTTGCAATATGATTATCTTTTGGAAAAGTATAATCTGCTCCACCACCCTCTTCAGGTATCATATCAATATCGTGATACACAACATAATCACACCCTTCTTTGAATGCCCATTCTGCTGCAATGTTTTTAGTTGCTCCTCTGTTAAATAGTTTATCATCAACTTGATGTCCAAAATAGATACAATAATCTATACCCTGTCCATCAAGGTATTTACCAATCTTTGGTATAAACTCTTTTAAGTGAGCTTCTCTATTTCTATATGGAACACAAACTCCTAACTTCATAGTGTATCTGCAATTAGTTTTTTAAATTTGGTTGTACTCCAACCATGGTCTCTGTTTAAATAATGAACTGGTACATCTAATTCAAACCCTGTATATGTTTTACCACGATAATCATCTCCTAAAAATCTGATATCTGGATTTAATCGATATATTAAATCTACCAATTCTTTTTCATAAGTATAATACGCAATTCCATTTATAAACTTTATTGAAGTTAAAATTTCTGTTCTTTCTTGTTTAGTAAGAATTGGTTTTAGTTTCTCTGGTCTTTCTATTGATGGGTCTATGTGTAAAAGAACTATAAGTTGTTTACAATAAGTTTTACACTCTTTAAACATCTTAATATAACCTGGATGTATTACATCGAAGTTACCAGCAATTATTCCTGTATTATACATTTGATTCATAATTCTACTGATATAAAATAATAATTTTCCATTTTTGTATCTGATAATAAGTCAAATCTTACATTATCAACTCCATCTCTTTTGTAATCAGATTTTCCTTTTAAAACTTTGTTATAAAAATAAAGTTGATTTTTTCTTGTTTCCGTCCATGTCCATTTATTTTCATAAAATCCATTTTCTTTATGATATAAAAGTTTAAAAGTACTTTCTCTACGATATGGTATTGGTATTTCAACAAAATCAGCTACTTGATTTACAAAAACTCTATCACAATCTTTCACTTCTGCTTCTTTTTTTCTATGTGAAGTATCTAAGACTGTTGAAAGACTAGAATTTCTCATATCATAACACATCTCTAAAGTATGTGGTGCAACATAAGCTCCGTATGATTCTGTCAATCCAAGACCTGTATTAGTAGATATTTCTTTTATCTGTGTGGATTCTAGTGAATGATTAAATAATGCAAAATAATCAATTGTTCCTTTAAACGGTCTTCTTTTATTATGTTCAAGAGATGGTGAATTTCCTAAATATATTTTTTTTTCATTATTATAATGTAATATTCTTCCCTCGTATTCGGCCTCATCAACAAGTTCGCCATCTTGGTAAAATTTTATATTACCCTCATCTTGATTTACCGATGCACATAATATAGTTTGCTTTGGAGATGAAATATTTGATTTTAAACTTATACATCTTTTATCTGCTGTCCAAGTTTCAAATTTATATCTTTTATATGAATTAAACGTAAATCCAGTATCCATACCAGGTATGGCAAGAATATTGTATTCATCAAACATATATCCTTCATTACACTCAATCTCTGCTGGATTAAATGAGCAAAATAATGTATAGTTTTTTAATTTAAATGGTTTTGGAATTATTACTTGACTCGTATGACCATTGAATTTTAGTGCTGTACTACTATGTGCTTTTGATGGTAATTGTTTTGTATTAAAATCAATAAAATTTTCTTTACATCTCCAAAGTAAATCATCATCCTCATAACCCCAACCCCAATATTTATTAGAATACCCATTTACATGAAAGTAATCATTTATTGGAAATAGGGTTACTCCACCAAAATACTCATCAAATACAATTCGTTTCATTTCTTTGTTTTCTGAAATGAAATTTGTTGCTAAGTGTGTCGGAACTCTTACATCAGAATAATCAACATCTTCGGGTAACATATCAACATCATGTAAAGCAACATAAGTACATTCTAATTCTTGTGCTTTTTTTACACCAATGTTTAATAGTGCACCACGATTAAATGATTTTTTATCTGCTTGTTCAACTATTATTAATTCATAATTAATTTTTGAATTATTGAAATAGTTTTTAATTGCAGTAGTAAAATGATTTAAGTGAGTTCTTCGGTTTCTATATGGAACAATGATACCGAGTTTGGGCATATGTTATTTTTTGATTTTATTCTCGTACCACTCTGATAAGTACCATTCCATTCTTGGTCCCCATTCTTCTTTATCAATTTCTTCAAACCATAAAGTAAGTGCATCGATTGAATTCCCTATTTTTTCAAGAGCTTTAACTTTTCTTTCTTCAAGAAGTTGTGCAGTTTCATCTTTTTTTGCAGGCATAACGTTTGTATTTTTAATTATTAATGTTAATATATATAAATATATAGAAATTGATTAAACGGAAATTATTTTCTTAAATAATCTATTCCATTTTATATAATCCCAATGATTATTATCAATCATTTTTTCAAACATAAATTCAGGATTATTAATGTCAATTTTCCAATCATTTATTTCTATAGCTTTATACATTTTTTTATATTCTTTCCAATAAGAATAATCTTTTTTTGTTTCTGATACTTCTTTTAATCTTTCAAGAACGGTTGAATCCCATTTGAAATGATGAACTTGTATAAATCCCTCACCTCTACCCATTGGGTATCTTTTAGGGTGATTCCACCCTCGTTCTCTCCAAGTATCAGTATCACCAATTACTGCGAAATGTTGACCAGGTGTTACATCCACCGAACCTTTCATTACACAACATTTGTTTGGCATCGCCCCACTCATCGGATATCTAAAAAATCCTGCAAGTGGAAACGATTTCCAAATATTTGTTTCTTTTGTTACCAAAGGAAACTCTCCTTCCTCTCCTATCCTATCGAGGAATCCTCCTGTGATAAATTCCCACCCATTATCCTCACAATCATTTATCATTTCTTGTAAAGGTTTTGGATATATATGAAATTCATCATCATCTGAAACCACCCACCATTCGTTTGGTTTGGTTTGTTTGACTTCATTATATAATTGAGTTACTCTTTCCCAATTAAATTTTTCTTCAGTTACTATCTTATAAGGTTTGATACCAAGATTAATTACATCTTCTAAAATACCATCTAAGGTATGTTGTCTGTAAACTACTACATAAATCTCATCTACAATATCTTTGTAGTGATTTATCATATGTGGTAGAAGTGTAGTGTTGTGTCCAACAACTGTAACTAAATTTATTTTATGCATTTCTTCTTATAAATGTTAAACCAGTAGAAGAAGGTTTATCTCTTAATATACCATTATTAAAAAAATTAAAAACTTCCCATTCTTTGTTTTCTTTTAACTCTTTAACAAACCTTGCTGGTCCATTTGCATATTCTTGATGAAAATCATCTAATATATCATCTGTAATGATATGTTCTTTTTCAAATGATTCATCAGTATCATGAATAGATATAATACCATTAGGGTTTAGTATTTTACTGTATAATTCAAAATCTTTCTTTACATCATCATATGAATGTCCTGCATCTATATGAAGATAATCTATTTTTATATCTTCTTTAACAAAAAAGTTGTAATATGCATTTTCTGTTGTATCTAATATTACTCTACTTGGAAAATGTGTTCTATAAAATGAATCTTTTTCTATCCAATCAGTATATCCCCCAACTCCATTTGATGCATCTACTAAAATAGTTGTTCCTACATTACCCCATTCCATTAACTTTTCTCCGTCAAATATTTTTTGGTCATGTAAATCCATTCTTGCTTGTGACATTATTCTTGGAATAAATCCACCACCACTTCCTAAACATACACAAATTTTTGCTCTCATGTATTGGATAGCAGAATATATCAATAAACCATCTCCAAGATGCAAATCAGTTGCACCATGTGTCCATCTGTATTTAACAGGTGATAATTCTTTGAACTCTTTTTCGTTTGTGTCTTTTTTTATTTTGAAGTTATTTGTAAAAAACTCTTTAACTAAGACATAGTTAATAATAGACATAGTATCTTTTGTGTATATATAAATATATTAAATAAATTTTTCTAATATTTTTGTAGACCAATTTTCTACATTATCAAAAGTCATCATATAAGTTTTTAGCTTAAAAAATTCTTGAAATCGTGTATTTTTATCATCACCAATTATTTTTTTAACCATCTTATCAAATTCATTTTTAGAACTTGCTCTATATTTGTAATCTATTTCTTTTGCCCAATCAGTATGAATAATTGGAATTTTTCCATAATCAACTGCTTGAAATATAGAATAACCAAATGGTTCTTTAAAATAAGCTCCATGAAATATATCAAAATCTTTTCTCATAAACTTATCATGAATAGAGGGATTCCATTGATAAAATTTAACATCTGGGAATGAGTAGCCGGTACTCTCTTTTAAGTTTTCAAAATCATATTTACCTGTTAAAACAAAGCCTGAATGGCCATGAACCCAATGCAAACATTTTCTTGATTCTGCTCTTGATGCAAATCCAATTTTATTATTAATTTCATCGTTTGGTCTTATATTATGTTTAAATTTATAAAAATTTGGTATAGTATATGTGTAGTTTGGAAAATCATCTAATAGTTTACTTGGATTATTACCTATCCAAATTCTTTTATTAAAACTTTGTACAAACTCATTGTAAAATGCACTATCAACCTTTGTATTAAATTGTAATCTTTTTAATTCAGGTACTTTATTTATAACTTCTTCCATTTCTGTTGGGTATGCATGAACAAAAATAGTTTTAAATTTACGTTCCCATTTCCATATATAGTCTCTTTTATGATAATGAGAGTGTAGATAATAAATCCCCATACACTCCGATAACCACTTTTCTGTTTTGCTTGGGTCATCTCCATGAAAATGGAAGTCTAATCCCTCTGGTAAAGATTTTGTATCAAAGTTCGTAGGTCGTTTAGAATCTATTAATAATTTCCAGTTTTTTCTTTTTGGCAATTTTGGCCAGATTAATTTTAAAAAATGATTTGTCCATATATCAGCCCCACCTTGAATTGTATTACCTGCACCAGTAGTAACTAAAATATTTAAACTAGTTTCAAACATACTAGGGTCTTTTAATCGTTCTTCGAAAGGTAAATAACTATTTATTTTATTTACTAAAATATTAGTATCTACGGTTTCATTACAATGTAACAAATAATTGACAATACCACTTTTGATATCATCTTTATCTTTATTTTTTAATATAGCCATTTTTTATAACTTTACTTGTGTAAATATACGAAAATTATTTCATATATCCTAATTTATTTGTATTTTTATGGGTTATCCTGGTGGTCCTCCTTTAGCATTGTGAGTAACTATTCCATTTGCAAAGAATAAATCTTTTGATTCAACATCTATCTTATAAACAAAGTTATTTGAATCAGAATTTTGTTCTATTGAAGTTATTTCTACAAATACATTTTCATCATTTAAGAAGTAATCTCCTACTTGAATATTATTAGAACTCAAGAACATATGTGTATTGTTTCTTTTTATAAAGTGATTATGTTCCGTTGATGCTTCTATTAATCCTGCGTTGAAAGAATATATCGTATCAACACTATATTCAGTAGTACCTACTACCTCAGATTGTGCTGATGTATATGATAATGTATCTGAACTCCAATTTAGTGATTCACTTTCACCATCAGGCATTGTATCGATGTTTATACTTTTAACAATATCACCGATTACTAAGTTTTGTATTTCTTTTGTAGTTCCATCCATCATTGAAACTTGAGTTCCATAGATTAAACATGGTCCATCTGGAACTCCAGGGTCACTTGGACCTGGTGGTGAAGGTGGTGTACTTGTTCCACTTCCTTGTAATCTTATTGTAAGAGGAGAGAATGCTACATGGTTTCAAACCCAAAGGTAACACTTATTACTGTTTCTCTAAATACAGTATTAGAATATTGTCCACCACTATCACCAATACTTACAAAAAATTGTTCTGAACTTGGAGTAGTTGTTTGTGAATCAATGTTGCTAAGAGATGTACTACCACCTGTACTAGTTAATCCAATATCTAAATAATCATCACTATCTATACTAACAGAATATGATTCTACATAATCTGTTTTGAGTGCAAATCCAAAAGAGGTTATTGGGAATGCAAATGGACTAGTTGCTGATTGTTGAATTGTGTATGGGAACGTACTAAACAAAAGTGCAGACCAACTACCACCAATATTCGTATATAATGATTCATTAAGAGGACCTGCTGCTTGTTGAATAATAAATGTTTTAATAAGATAATCATATGATGTTGCCCATAAATTAAATGTTCCACTTCTTGCAGGTCCTGTATTTGCAGTTGCATTAACTGTAAATGTATTAGATGGAGCTGATACATTTCCTGTAATTTCATTACCAGGTGTAGCTGATTGAACATTATCACCATCATATACACTAAATCCACTACCTGTAATTTCTGCTTGATATCCTAATTGAGTTTGAAGTATTACATTAGAATTATCAGCCGTATTAGCAAGTGTAATAGTAGTATTAGATACAGGAGATGTATTAAATGTGATATTAGGATTTTGATTTACATTGATGTAAAATATTCCACCAGGTGAATCACCATTATTAGTTGTTGTACACATAAGGTAATGTTGAATTTGAGCACTAGTTGTATTTTCCGTAGTTGGGTGTGCATAAATATTAGAATTGTAGTAAGCAACTGGACCAGTTCCTGACAAAAACATCGACTGAGGGTTTGCGTCTGCTGTAGCAACTTTAAACGTACCAGGTCCTGGTCCACCTCCACCCGTACCATCGTTGGAAACATTACCTTCAGATATTGCAATCCCCCAAACCATAGTACTTGGACTATAGCCGGTAAGAATATCTACATCTAATTTTTTTTTATTACTCCAACCAAATTCATTGTACTCAAAAGTCATAGAACCTAATCCAGCTGCAGTCTCGATTACATTAGGACCTTGAAGACCAACTTCTATTGAAGCAGATGAATATTGAGATACCGTAGCAGATGGTTTTGTAAGAGTACTTCCTACATTTCCATATTGATTTCCACTCACACCATCTGGTGCACCGGTTGGAACTCCTATGGAAAAATTTACCGTTCTTGATTGGACACTATCTGTATTTGATAATATGCCATAATTTGTTGCGGATATTCCTACCTGTCCCGCGGGTAAATTTGTTGTTATATTTGGACTTGATTTCGTAAAATTTTGAGTTACTGAACCTGGTCCACTTGAATCATTACCTGCATACCAAATAACCTCTCCCGTTTGAGAACGTACACTACTAAGTTGTGTAGATACATCAGCAGTTGTTAAATTATACGCTGGTTGTATTGTGGAAATTGTACCACTTACTGTTCCTGGATAGTTATTATATCCTTGATTTAAAGTATCATATTGGGGAATATCAACAACAACAGTTGCCGTTCGTGTAATAGGACTAAATACTTTTGTATATGTTGTGCTACGCCAAGTGAATGGATTAAGACCATCAATAGTATTATTGGTACCTTCATCTGGTGTTGGACTTAAATCAATAGCTCCATAATTATAGATAGTCCAACCTGAGTCACTTGGTATTCCATATGCATCAGAAAAAATAAAATCTCCAGCTGCAGGATTTAATCCATATAATTCGCCCAATGAAAGACCAGCGACACCATCACTATAATTGGGTCCTTCTAAATTATATTCAAGAGCAATTGCTTCAAAATCTATCTGAGTAATTGCACTATTCCCTATTTCTAGGTTAATCATTGACATTGATATTTCTCCTGATGCTGGTAATGCCATTATTCTTTATCTTTTAATTTGTTTTCTAATTTTTCAATTTTATTTGCAAGTTCTTTTACTGCTTCAATTAATAAAGGAGTTAGTTTTTCGTATTTTACCCCATAGTAACCATTAATTTCATTTAATTTTGTAATCTCTGGTATTATAGGTACTACATCTTGTGCAATTACCCCAATATCATTTCCTTTGAAACCATGAACATCATCAAACCCATCTTTCCAATCAAAAGTAACACCATTTAATTTATTTACCTTAGTAAGAGGATTTTGTATAAGTTCTATATTATCTTTTAACCTTTTATCTGAAGAAGCGAATGCAGTAATATTACCAGTTGCTGAAAGTGAACCTGTTACTGAAAATGCATCGAGACTATTAAAATCACTTCTTACAAGTTTAGTAGCTGTTGTTACTACTTGAAGTCCTCCTTGATTTATCTCTGCAAATGATACACTACCACCAGATGCTAAATTAGCAGTAGCACCAGTTATTTTAGGAGTATTAAGTCTCATTTTAATGGTATTACTACGATTCAAAATTAGGTCTGGACTAAAGTCAGCATAAACATTTATATAATCAACAAATGTTTTAAATTCATAATATGCACCACCTTCAGCTGTAAATGAATATGCAAAGGCTTCAGCACCAGCAGGATGATTTAGTACTGTTTGTGAAGTAGTCGAACCAGGTCCAAATGTTACAGTTTCTATTGGAGTAGATTTTGTTTGAATTAATGTACTACCATTTTTAAATATTTGAATACCATATCTATATGTTAAAGCTGCATAATTTAAAGCATTACCAGCCCCCATGGTTATAGTGGTTCTAGCAATTTCTTGATTGGTACCTGTCCAGTTATTTACTGTAATTGTACCTGATGCAGTAAGGCCATCTGCAGCTGCAGCCAAAGTACCAGTGTTTGGAAATCTTGTAGCAGTTCCACTACTAAGATTTGTATTAGTATTTGATGCACCACCAGTTATTCCAGAAACAGTTGCTAGAGTTGTTTGTGAATTTATAGTAGTTGTATTATTTGCAATTGCAGGAGTGGTAAATGTTGTACCAATAGGAGTTAGACCCGATGCGGTACTTAGAACCAATTTATCTTCATTAGAACTATTTTGTAATTTAATAACTGGATTAGCCGAACTTACAAGTTGTATTGTTTCAGCTGTATTTGTTAATGAATTAGTACCTATTACAAATCCACCAATTGTTCCAACAGTAGCAGTAACGTTACCTTGTATGGTTGCGTTGGTTGCATTCACAGCTCCATCGGGACTTACTGTAAAACTTCCAGTTCCTATTGTTATATTTCCACCATCAATTGTTCCTTGAAAAACTGCATCACCACTCTTTGTTATCTTAAATTTTGGAGCTGCCAATGTACTATTATCTAAATCAAATAATGAACCAGTTGCAGTAAATCCATCACCAGAACCAGTCACATAATTTGTTGAAATAATTTTACCTGTTGCAATATTATCACCATGAATTAAAGTTGCACCTGATTGGCCAAATGATAAATTATTACCACCCCCATCTGTGACTGCATCTCCTGAGGTAAATGAAACCAATCCACTAAATCCAATTGCTTGGGTTACTGAACCAAAATCATTATTACTATTAAGTGCAGTACCATTTAAACTTGTTTCTTCTAAGGAACTAAAAGTTGCATACCAATATTTGTTACTATTACCAGATGCATAAGTTGGTGCTCCCATTTGCCAACCACTTCTCATACCACTCATTACACCAGTACTAAATGTAAAGGTAGTTGAACCATCATCAGGACCAGTTGGAGCACTTGTAGAAGCAACGTTATAATGAACCATACCTTGTGCAGTTCTTCTTCCATTATCTCCTGGGTCTCCTTGGCCTCCATCAGCACCTTCTATTGATTTACTAAAACTTTGTATTTTAGGAATAGTTACTTCATTTTCGATATTAACACTAAATACAATATTAGCAGCATTTGCATTACACGCACTTGCAACTGCAAATACGGCTGGATTACCAGTTACAGTTTGTGCACCTACTGTTATATTAGTATCTGATGTAACTGTAACTTTAAATTCATTTGTAGATGGTGTACTTGTTACACTATTAAGTTCAGTCGAACCTTTATAAACAATAATTGATGTACCTGAACCTGTATAAGTTACTGTACCTGTGTTTGTAGTTGGAAGTGTATGTGATTCATTTGTTAAAATTACAGTATATGAATCTGCACCATTAGTACCAGGGTCTCCTTGGTCACCATCAGTTCCTTGTTTTAATCCATAAATATTTACTTCATCAAATGCATCATAAGTACCACTACCACCTTCTCTTACTTCTACTCTCCAAAGGTCAGTTGTATTTGCAGCTGCTTCTTGTGAATCTGGTATTGTATATGTACTTGTTGTACTCCATGCTTGTCTTTCTGTACCATTTTCTAAAAATCTATATTGGGGTGAACTAAAGTTTTGATGAGTACCAGTTAATACAATTGCTACTGCAGTTTTAGTTCCTTCTCCATTATATAAAACAGCATATTGAGATGCAGTTAATTTTATAGATAAAGAATCAGCACCTCCCGAACCTGCTGCACCTGTATCTCCTAATCCTGCAACACCTACATCAAATGGAATTGTTTTACTTGTAAATGCAGTTCCCTCTGAATTGGTGTAACTAATAGTAGCATCACCAACAACTGGAGTTGAACTTGTTGGAGTATCTGGTGAAATTGTTCCATCATTATTATTTGTAGCATTTGTTACACCAGTAATTCTAAATTTATTTGCAGGTATTGCTCCTGCAGTATCATATCCATAATCACTTCCACCCTCATTTACTGTTATTGTTATATCTGTTGGTGTTCCTATACCTCCACTACCACTTGTAATTGTTTGTGATTGTGGTGATGCTGCAATCGTTGTTACAGGTGCACCTTTTTTAGATTTACTAAATGTATAAGTTTTTGGAAAAGTTTGTCCTGTATTATTATCAGTTAATATAATAGATGCAGTTCCACTATCTGCAGATACAGAACTTGGTGTGAATTTTCGTTGATTACTATTTGTTGATTGAGTTAATTCAATACTTGATGATGTAGCCGAAACACTATATGATTTACCACTTGTACCGAAATCATATTGGTCTGCTCCTCTAAAGAATCTTACTTCAAATGAACCATCTGCCAATGTAGATGTTACTACTCCATCTGAGTTTGCTGAAAATACATGAGCTTCATTAGTTAAAAATGTTGTGAATGAATCAGAACCCGATTGAACACC
>Ga0222716_10001397_pt1 | contig 20167 bp, 25 predicted proteins | sample C33_13DmetaG_FD_165044 | JGI IMG/M metagenome (GOLD analysis project Ga0222716, IMG submission 165044) | Estuarine water microbial communities from San Francisco Bay, California, United States - C33_13D | ecosystem: Environmental > Aquatic > Marine > Unclassified | place: USA: California... | reverse complement strand
GGAGCCAGGTTATCTTTGCTGTCTCCCTCCCTGCTGAAGCGCCATCTATCGGCCTCATCTATCCCGGCATTACGCGCCTCCTCATAAGTCATCGACATCAATCGCCTGACGTGCCTAGCTGCATCCGTTAAGGAGCTTGCGCCTCTGGCGTCACCATAGCTCGCTGACTGTCCGTTCTGCGCTTTTCTAACGTGATGCACCAGCTCGACAGCGCAGTTGCCTTGCTCTGCGATTTTGCCCCAGGTTTTCACGACTAGGTCCATTGCGCCATTATCATTCTCATTGAGCTTGTGACTACTAACGAACGGATCGACGATGATGACATCTATCGAGTTCGCCTTGATGTAATTAAGAATGATGTCGGCTGCCGGCAAAATGATTGGCTCGCCGCCTCTGTTCTCAGCAATCACAACGCTGCTGTCGCGACCTGAGTTGACGAATAGATTGCCAGCATAATCAGCCGCATCGATTTGATGATGTACAGCGATCCCGGCTAACCGTCTTTTAAGCTCATCGAGCGGGTCTTCGAGATTCCAGACCCATACCTTACGCTTCTGTGTCTCTGTGCCTAAGAGTGGCCGCCCGGTTGCCATCGCCATTGCTTCCGTTAACGTTAGCGCCGTCTTGCCGGTGCCCCCGGCAGCGACCGTAACGCTCAAAAATTTACGTATATAGTGGCGGCCATATACCCATTCTCTTTTCGGCAGCGCTGCAATGTTGCCGATATCCAGCGCCATCGGTGCCAGCGCATCAGTAATCTGTTCTATCTCTTCCGCTGTCGCGACTTCTTTTGTTTCGGCCCATCCTTTATCTCTGGCGCCCTTTATCGCCACCGCAAATTCGGCAAAGGTTTGTTCATGCGTATAGCCAGCTTGAGTCCAGCCGGTTGCAGTGCGCAGGATGTCATCGTCGCTTAATCCTCTTTGGACTTGCGCGCCAACATACCTGATCATCTCGTCGTGCCAACCACCTTGGCTGGCATTCAATAATGGTTTTGGCTGGTTCTCATGCGTGATCTTTTCAAGATCGGTAGCAGACAACATGGGAAGCTCTCGCCAATCGCCAGGAACACCCTGATCGATCGTCTCTTTATACACGGCGCCACTCGAATGAACAGAACCAGCAGCGATGACGATGCCGCCCTGACCTCTGACATCGATCTTGCTGTCGGGGTCAGTGCTATTCGTTATTGGAAAATCAGGGTTGGCTTGATAATAGAAGTGACGACCTCGGGCTGTCGCGACTGTTCTTGATGTATAAGGTAGGTGCTCTTTCACCCATGCTTCAGCTTCAGCACTGTCAGCGTCCACAACCACCACTTCTTTGCCGGTGACGATCGCCCAGTTGCATCCGGTAAATCTCGCAGAGCTGGCGAAGTATTCAAACTCGTCCTCGCTAACTTCTTTGCCTTGGTATTTCTGCCAGTTAACGAGAGGGATTTTCTCTCGCGCTGGGATGATTGTTAAGCCTTCTTCAAAGAGCGCTCGCGCTTTCTCCGCAGGTTCGACAGCCTCAATCATTTGAGCCCCAAAGGTCGGGACGGATAGCAGATTTCTCGATGCTCATCAGCGCGCTAATCTGCGTTGCTCTTTCCGCTGGTATGCCTTTGCTGCTACGCTTCCACTTATAGATAGCGTTACGACTTAGCCCAAGCTGGTTCGCCATGTCGCTTACATTAATTTCCTGCCAAAAAACTTCCGGTGTCATCTGCTCTGCTCGTCCTTAAAAAATAGAACTGTATACCATTCGGTCACAGCAGTCCAATTTAACAGACAAACCAGAACGTATACTTTACGGTTACACCCGTAAACTCATAAGTTTACATATTGTTTACAAAATACTATTGCTAATAGTCAACCGGAGGTTTACATTAGGGACTCACTAATCGAGGAGGAGAAGTGACAAATGGAAAGAACGCCGTTTCACCAGCGGATCAAAACCTTACGGCAAGCGCGCGGGATGTCTCTGCGTCAAATGGCCGCAGAACTAGAAAAGTACGGTGTAAAGGTTTCGCACAATGCTATCGCAAAGTGGGAAGCAGAAAAGATGCCAGGATCGACTAGGCTGCCATCAAAAGAGGTGATTAGCGCTTTATGCAAGTGTTTTAATGTTAAGCCTTCTTTTTTGATTGAAGAAATGTTTGGCAAAGGAACGAGCAAAGATTCGGATCGATTACAAAAGTTCACAGATATAGAGTTACTTACAAGCGAAGAGTTTGATGCGCTTTTGCGCGTAAAAGATTTGTTTATTAAAAGGAAACACATAGCTGGAGAGGGATAAGGATGTTACAGCGGTATAGTTTGGAGCGTGAATCGTCAACTTGGTTAAAAGATAGTATTGATAGAATTTATATAGATGACAACTATCATTGTTGTAGCACTGATAATTTTGAAATTTGGCATATAGGCGATTGTTGCGATTATAGCTGCGGTAAAACTATCGAGGGTTTTTCCGCAGACTTAATCTTTTGTGGTGATTTTTGGGCAAGCAAAACGCTCGTTAAACATCACATGAAGACAAATAGATTTTTGGACGTTTTAGAAAGAACTGGTCAGGCATGCTGCGTGATCGAGATGAGAACGCCTCATTTAATTTGGGGGCATGGTAAAAACATATACGACATCGCAATCCCTGAACATTTGTGCGCGGACATTGTTGCTGGCGCAAAAGCAGTTGAGATGTATAGCAAAAGCAATGTGGTGGGTATCTATAGAAACTTAAAAAAGCTCGCTTAAAAAAAATAAATGTAATCTAAAGGTAGACATCAATTACAATAATCGTTTATGCTCTTTTTTCAAATTGAGAACGGAGACGAACGATGGATGCACGAGCGAGCGAAGTAATACCTGGCAACAATGAACCCACGTTAGATGTATTAGCCGAGCAATGGCTGCAACAGAAATTACTGGAAGACGGACACAGAGCTAGACGTGTCGAGATAGAGCAGCAGATGATTCCTCATCTGACTGAGAAGCCCGAAGGCTCAAGCACCACTGAAACGCGCTTCGGTAGAAAGATCACTCTCACCAACAAAAACAACTATAAGCTTGACGATCTCGAGCTCGAAGAAGTGATCAAGACGGTGCCGGCAAACTTGCTGCCGCTTAAAATCAAAACAACGATTGACGTTACGCGCCTCAAGTACATGCGCAACAACGAACCAGAAACCTATCGCAAGATTGCGAGAGCCTTTACCTCCTCACCCGCCAAGCCTGCTATCAAAATAGTCGGAGGTGCTGAGTAATGGCCATCGATCTAAGTGCAATTAAAAAAACTTCTGGTCTTAAACCCCCCTCAATGATTCTGTTCGGAAGTGCCGGCGTGGGCAAAACTACGTTCGCGGCTGCCGCGCCTAATCCTATCTTCCTACAGACTGAAGCCGGCGAAGGCGCATTAGAACTATCTGCTTTTCCGCTGATCAAAACCTTTGATGAGCTGTTAGAAGCGATCGCTGCTCTAATAGAGCATGAGCATGATTACTCGACGTTAGTGCTCGACAGCCTTGATCATCTTGAGCCATTGATTTGGAAAAAGGTATGCGAGATTGAAGGCAAGAAAAGCATCGAGGAATTTGGCTACGGCAAAGGTTATGTCTTCGCACTCGATTACTGGCGCCAGTTCCTGGCTGCTATAAACTCGCTGCGCGTTCACAAAAACATGTCGCTAATCTTGATCGCGCACACTCACATTCGCGCATACAACTCACCTGATACTGAAGCCTACGACAGATACGAGATCAAGCTGCATGCGAAAGCGTCCGGGTTGATTCAAGAGAGTGTCGATGCGGTCCTGTTCGCGAAGCACAAAATCATCACAAAGAAAGAAGACAAAGGATTCAATCAGACGCGAGTGCGAGGCATCAGCACTGGCGAGCGCGTCCTCTGCACTACGGAGACGCCAGGTTTTGTAGCTAAAAATCGGTACGGGCTGCCACCAGAAATCGACCTGTCCTGGGCAGCATTTGAACAAGCAATCGTAAACGCAACAACCAAGGAGCAATAAAAATGGCATCACTAAATTTCAACGCAGAAGATATCGATGTTAGCGATCAGCGAACTACCTACGATGTTATACCGGAAGATCATTATAAAGCAGTGATAATCGAATCGGTGATGAAGCAAACCAAGGCCGGCAATGGCGCTTACCTTAACGTCAAATTTGAGGTGATCGAAAGTCAGTACGCTGGGAAGTGGATTTATGCTCGACTTAATCTTGAAAACAAAAATAAGCAAACCGTCGAAATTGCGCAAAAAGAATTAGCAAATATTTGTCGCGCTATAGGCAAGAAGGCTATCGTAGACAGCGAAGAACTGCACCATAAGCCGATGACGATAAAAGTCGTGATCGCGCCGCCGCGAGGTGGTTGGGACGAAAGCAACGAGATCAAGGCTTACTCGCCGGCCAACGCGCCTGCGGCTGTCGCGACTCTCCCTGCCCCTGCTGTCGAGACTACAACAGCCCCATCTCCTGCCCCGGCAGCCGCCGGCAAGAAGCCCTGGGAACAATAGATGGTTGCTCTACCTGAACCACCCAACACAACACTTTCTGCCGTGGAGCGAGCGGGCGAGAAGGGTCAGGCCGTCGATGGCGGTCGGGCCCATCTTGGCGGATCAATCATTGGTCGCGAGTGCAAGCGGGAGCTTTGGTTTAGTTTCCGCTGGGGAACAGTCGTTGTGCATAAAGCGCGCTTATTGCGGCTGTTTGCTAGGGGAGCAAGAGAAGAAGATTGGTTTAACCATTTGCTTATTCAAGCCGGCATTCAAGTATGGGACGTTGATCCTGATACTAAACAGCAGTTCAGAGTCGAGGCTGTCGGTGGTCATTTTGGCGGTAGTTTAGATGGTGTTTTGTTGGGTTTAATCGAAGCAATATCGATTGCTCACGTCAGCGAACAGAAGACGCATGCATTTAAAAGCTTTGAGGATGTCGCTAAAAAAGGCGTTTTGAAAAGCAAGCCCGAACACTACGCGCAGATGCAAGTGTATATGCATTTGATGAATCTGGGTTGGTCGTTGTACCAAGCAGTCAACAAAAACAACGATGACCTTTACTACGAGCGCGTCGAATACGACAAGCCTGCTGCGGAAGCTTTGATCCGCAAAGCAGAACATATCATCACAAGCGATCGCCCGCCTGAAGGCATCTCTAACGACCCATCATTCTATAAGTGCAAATTCTGCGACCACTCGTTTTTGTGTCACGGATATTCAACACCGGCGATGAGCTGCCGCACCTGTGCGTTCTCAACACCGGAGCTCGATGGCGATGCCAGGTGGTCGTGCGCAAAGCATAAGAAAGATATCAGCGTAGAAGATCAGCGCCTGGCGTGCGACAAGCATTTATTTATTCCTGAGTTGTTAGAACCTTGGGCAGAGGTGCTTGATGGCACTGACGAATTCGTTAGCTATAAAAACAAACTGAACGGCAACGAATTCATCAATGGTCTTGGCGGATTCAGTAGCAAAGAGATTAGCGTTTGTGCAGAGCCAGCGGTATTGGGCGACCTCGTTATCAATGAGCTGAAAGAAAATTTCGATGCGGAAGTGACCGGGTGAAAAATGCGTTTGATGTTTGGTACAGCCCGCAAGAATTAGCGATCGCGAAATTAGTTCGCAAAGGAGATAGCCCGTTGACAAAGATTTATGTGCAAGTAGACCCAGAAGATTTGGATCGATTCGTTCACGTGCAGGAAGAAATAGCCGACATGCTGTCGCGATTTTTGACGATTGCTGAAGAGTTGCTTGATGAAAAAGAGGACTAAACAAGCAGTCACGTTGCCGCCTTTGGAGTTTAAGCATCCTAGGCAAAGCTGCGGATACTGCGCCAACCTGGTTTTTGATTACTGCACGATCTTTAAGGACAAGGTGCCAATGAAATTTATCCGCAAACAAAACGATTGCGAGTACTTTGATGACCCGTTCTCCGCATAGTTATTCAGAAAAATTCTATAAGAAGTGCCCTTGCTGCACTAACTGGATAAAAATACGAACGACGATGTGCCAGGCATGCCATCGATTAAAGCAGAACAACGATTTAGAACGAGTGATGTGCAAGCCGGCCGACAAGTGGATTAGGGCGCGATGGCGTCCAGGTAATTTTAATGAAGAGGAGCAAGAGTGTGAGCGAAGTTTTCAACAAGCAAATTGGCGGTAGTCATTACAGAAATTTTGAGATTTCCCCAATTCGCTTTTGTCAGAAAAATGGGTTAGGCGCCGCGGAAAGTAGCATCGTAAAATACGCATGCAGATGGAAGCTCAAGCACCGCAACCTAGACGATCTGCGCAAGATTATTCACTACGCTGAAATATTGATTGCATTGGAAATGGAAAATCCAAAGTATGAAGAAGAAGCCTTTCGCAACGAGCGCAGCTTTAAGAATTTTGACGAGAAAGAAAAATGAAAAAAAGACGATGGGGCGATAACTATCCACAAACGAATGACCAAGCGTGGTTGTTTATTCTTGCTGCTATTGTTTGTGCCGGGAGTGTTGCATGGACCTGGCTATAGACTACGACTTGCTTGCTGAGAAAATTGCATTACAAATCAGCAAGGCACCAAAGGACCATGAAGTATTATGGAATGCGCAAGAATGCGCAGACTACCTGCATTTTAAAAAACGATACTTTGCAGAGAAACTTGCGAAGCAACCAGGCTTCCCAAAAACCAGAGGCACTGGCGCACTCTGGCTTAAAGCTGACATCGTTCGCTGGGCGAAAGGTTAAAGCAGCTCTGCCAGCTCTCGCGCATCTTTGTTGTAGTATTTTAGCAATTGCTTGAGGTCTTTGTGCCCCGTCACCCTAGCCAGGTCGAGGATGTGCAACTTATCCGCCAGCCTGGTCGTTGCTTCATGCCGGGTATCATGAAACGTCAAGTTATCGATTGCGCAGCGTTTGACAGCCTGCCTAAACATTGTGCTGACCACGCCCGAAGAAACGCCCAGCATCGTTTCTTTGTTGCGCTCTAGTCTTTGTATCAACTCTATCGCCCTAGCTGATAGCGGTACGTTACGCGATACCGCGGTCTTGGTAATCGTGTGAGGCAAATAAATGTACCGCTCATCAAGATGCACATCAGACCATTTTGTTTGCGTTATTTCGCCTTGCCTCATCGCAGTTTCAATCGCAATCAAAAACGCTATCGCGACCCGTTGTCGTTGCGAGGTAATCGGCAGATCATCCGAGTAACTCATTGTCACTAGCAATTGCTCTATCTCTGCGTTTGAAATCAGACGATCGCGTGGCTCAGGGTCTTTTGGTCTTATCAAATCAGTCATTGGATTGTGCGCCATCATGTGCCAGCGTCTCGCGTACTTGAAGACATTGCTGATCAAATTGAGGTCGCGATTCATCGTGCTTGTTTCAATCTCTGTTGATCGATCACGCATGAGACGCTCGACATCCTCGCGGTGAATGTTGGTCAGTTTACGATCAAACAATTCGGGATAACGGTGCGCATACATATCTAGGCGAATTACCTCTTTTTTCTCGCCTCGCTTGGTTTTGCTCACCTCTCGCTTGTAGCGCTCGCAAAGCTCGCGAAGCGTACCAGTGGCTATCGCGACTCCAGTGTCTGTTGTGACCATCTCAGCCACCCAAGCTTGCGCCTGGCGCTTTGTGTCTAGTGTTTTAGATTTACGCTGACCATTCACCATGATTATGGCTCGCCAACGGCTGCCGCGCTTTTGATAAGTGCCCTTCATGATCACTCCTGGTGTAATTATTGGTGTAATTTGGTGTAATTACATGCGTAATAATATGTACAGAAGTGTATCTAAAAGGTTTACGGGGCAAATGTAAAGCCCTGTAGCCCCTGTATTATGGGGCTTTAGGTGTATAGGTGGGTATTAGTGTAAAGGGGATTGGTGCCCGGGGCCGGGGTCGAAAGAGCCCATTTTTACTGGGCTTAACAGACATTTGGTGTAATTTTGGTGTAGTTCATCACATAGGCGCCTCCTATTGCATCATTAAACCCTGTTGCGCTGAGTTCAAATTAGCCGGTGCAACCTCTGCACCGAATCGACCACTCATTGATCCTACATTACCTGGGCCGGTCAATCCTTGTCCAAGTAGCGGCAGGATTTGCGGCAAGATTGATGGCGCATTGCGCTGAATCGATTGTAGCATTGTGCCGCGACCCAAGTCTGACAATATTTTCGGCAGTATTGCTGGGTCTGTTTCGGTCAGCACCCTGGCTATTTCAGCAGAGGCAGCGCGCAATTTTTGATCAGTTTGTGTCTGGTTGCTTTCTCTCAGACTCGACATAATCAAATCGATTGCAGAGGTTGGAGGTGTTACACCTTCCGCCTGGTTCCTAAATTGCCTCATTAGCTCAGATCGCTGGGCAGTCAAACTGTTGGCGCCTGCTCTTTCTGTGACAGCCATGTTGCTCTCGCGACCCAGGTTATCCATGAACACATCAAACGCCTGATCACCGTCCTTGCCGCCTGGAAATGCCAGGCGCATGAGGCGCCTGCGTGTTTCTGTCTTCATCACGTTTCTGGCAGTATTAGCAGACTCGACACTATTATTAAATTGATCTTGCAGGTTCTGCAAAGCACCTAGGCGAAAAGCTTCCTTCTCGCTTTTGTCCATCCTCATCAGGTCTGCGGCGAGCTCATCACCATCCTCTGAAAGCAACCCTCGACCTCTTTTCATGGCCTCCATGACACTGCTATCACCCGCGTAATGATTGCGGGCTCTCGCGTACATTGGATTAGCATCATCGAGCATCTCTAAAAATTCAGAGCGAAGGTCGCGCACTGCGTTAACTTCTGTTGCACCAACGCCCTCGCTGGGAATTTTAGGAAATGCGACATCGTCAAGACCCTGTTTCATATAATGCAAAAAGCGCGTGTTAATTGCAGATACTGGAGCACCGTCAGCGTCAACGATTCTGCCCTGTGGGGTAATGCGCAACCGCATAGCAACGGGGTCTTTTTTATTGCCTGCGATCCGCACTGCGTTTTCGTAAGCCTGTTGCATTGCTGGCGTTCTCATCAGTTCTTGCAGTTCTGGCGTGAAGGGTACATCGAGTTTATTTGCTGCACCGTACAGCTTGTCAGCAGTGCTTTCACGAGCGGCCTTCATCGCTTGAAAATCGTTGTAGAAATTAGCGCGCTGTCCGAATGCGTCTTGCAGGATCGTGCCTAGTCGAGCGTTCCTGCCCTTCATCCTCTCTTGCAAAAAACGATTGGCTGTTGCTTTGCCTGGACCTGGCATGACTGACAATACATCGATCAGCGCTTGCGTATTGCTGCCCAGGTCTGCGAGAGTCACTCGCTTGCCTGCTTGCTGGCCGATGAAGGCGACAGCTTCATCTACTGACATGCCGTCAGCCTCAATTTGTTGAATCAGCGTCTGTCTTGCCAGGTTGACGCCTTCCCGGTCTGATGCCTTCTTTGACGAGTTAAACAGCGCACGATAAACAGGACTGACTAAACGTTTACCAAATTGGTCTATCACAAGCTGAGAAACGCCACCAAGAGAACCGCCAATTGCAGCACCGTCCGCCCTATCTAGCGCGTCACCCTCATCAGCCATAAAACCACTAACTAAGCCAGTGCCGACAGCTTCAGCTCCGCGAGCTAAAACGGTACGCCCGGCGCCCAGAGGTCCAAGCACAAGACCTCCAGCAGCCTCATATCCTAAAGCCTTTCCTGGATTTTCTTCTCTATACTCATTTATTGTTCCTCGCTCTAACGCGATGCCAACATCTGACGAAGACACGTTCGCGTTTGGAAATCCTTTGTTGATAGTGTCAGCAATCATTGAGCTGTCATTACCAAGTAAAGATCGCGTGTACCCCATCAACTCATCAGATGAGCTTAATGATGCTCCTTGCAAAAGCAGCCCTACTTCCGCAGGTGCTATAGAACCACTTTCTATGGCTTTTAGTAGCTGCGGACCTGGCCCTTCGGCTGACAATCTTCCTGCCTTTTGGCTTTCTTTTAATCGTTTGTACAAGCTATCTATAAAAAACTGGGTGCTTTCAGCCATTATTAGTTTACCTCCAAAGTTTTCATTAGCTGATCAATATCTGGCTCCTTACCCATAAGAGCGCTCGCCCTAGCTTTCAATTGAAGTACAGACTTCTTTCTAAACTCTTCGCTATTTTGAGTTCGCAAAACCATTCGATCTAATTGTTGTCGATAAGCAATTGGGTCAGACCTTAATAGGTCTCGATTGTTGTCTTCAAAACTCATCAAAGAATTGGCTAATATTTCATCGCGTTCTAATTTCAAATTGATTGCTTCGATTAAGATTCTGTTGCCTTCTACGGTTTGTCCAAGAGACGGATAAGAGTCTAAAATCAGTTTTAAATCAGTGTCTGTGGGGTTTGTGCCTAAATCCTTAACCATTGGCCCTACAATTTGTTTAGTGATTGAGCTAAAAACCTGAGGCATTGAAGGATTTTTTACATCCAAACCTAAATTAAAACCAATTGCCCTGAGTCCCGTAAGAAACTCTTCTACCTTGCCTGTTTGCAATCCCATATCAAGTATTTGAGACAGTTGAGACAAACTTGCTCTCTTATTACCTATGCCTGCCATACTCTTATAAATCGGAGTTGTTATTCCGTCTATTCTAGTAATCGCACGATCATCAAACTTTTGCGAACGATTCTTTCGTACTTCTCTATCCGCCTCTAATTGCGCCATTTCATTTGCATACGTTCCGGGCGTGAAATTCCCAAGATTAGGGTAAGGAGGGCGTAACGGAGAAGGAGTTTGACTGTTGCGATTCTGTCGGCGGTTCAGTTCGTATTCAAACTGTTGAATGTTTTCTGGCGGCGCATTGATGACCTGTTGTTCACCAGTTAAAACATTTGCTTGCGAAGTTACTCCATATGGGTCAGTTTCAACATTCGACATCCTGCTAACAGCAATATCTCTTAGCTCATCAATACCCAGATTATTTACAATATTAGACGGCATACCCTGATTAACAAAAAAGTTCTGCAACTGCTCTCTGTTTGCGGCATCCAAAAAGCTACGCGATTGCTCTCTTTGCATTTCAGCGATTTGCATTTTTCTTGTAACTGATCGCAAAGACTCGCGCATGCCGAGCCTTTCTTGTATCGGGTTAGCAATTTGGTTTTTAAACATATTGCCAAACGCTTGACCAATATTTTCTGGCTTTTTAAATTGGTATTGACTCATGTCTGGATTTGGACCAGGACTGAGTAACGAATTTTGAGCTTGGTTAAGGTAATACTGCTTTCTTAACTCTTGCTGCTCTTGTTGAGATAACGAGTTAAAATCAAACTCAGCCATACGGTCCTCTCAAAGCTTGTTGTGCATTGTTTAAATAGTTAGGACTTTGACCAACGAATCCGCCCGTAGGTGCTAAAGGCACAGGCTGAAAGGGCAATTGTGGCAGAGGCTCCATTGCTGGTGGCGGAGCAAATGCTTGCGGGTTTTGCGCTAAATATTTTTGATAATCTTCGGGGGATTGCGTTAATGCTTTTAGATGCTCAAATCCTGTCGCTTTAGAAATAAAAGCCATAGGATCACTTGCGACAAGATCGATTTGTTCACCAACTCTGCGAGGTTGATCTGTTAAACCGCTCAAAGCATTGCTAACACCTGTTGCGGTATTCGCGCCAAGATTAGAAAAAAAATCAAACATTATTATGCTCCTGCTGGTATTCCAAATTGTGTTGATCTGCCTTTGCTGCTACTCAGCGTTGGATTAGGCAGCATGCCTGCTCCACTTCTCAGCACGTCGAACATCCTGAATGGGTAGTTCTGCGCCTCTTGATAACGAGCGTATTGATCGTCCATTATCTGCTGCGCAAATTGCTGCTGCTGATTGCCAACACCCTGCATCTGCTGCGCATCTGCGAACGACATGCCGCGCAAATCCTGACCCAACTGACCCAAAGAGTTTGCGCCAGCCAGCCTTTGTTGAGCACCTTGCAAGCCAGCATTTTGATTCGCGAGAGCAGCTTGTAGACCGGCATCAACGTTACTAAATTGACGATTGATGTCTTGCTGATTCTGCTGGAATCCCATCTGCTGATTTGCAAGTGCAGCTTGCATTGCTGCGTCCTGATTTTGAAATCCATAACGCTGCGCATTCGCCTGGTTAGCCAACGCTGCTTGCATTGCGGCGCCTTGATTAGCCTGTGCTGCTTGGCTGCCTAACTGCTGTCTTGAGAGCTGATTAGCCTGGTTAGCTAGACTAGCGTTAGCACCTAATTGCTGCGTCTGCATCAAGCCCTGGTTGCGCAAACCGGCTGCGTCGATTGCTGCGCCTTGGTTCGCCAATCCTGCTTGCAGCGCTCGATCCTGATTAGCTTGGGCTGCCGCGCTTCCTAGTTGCTGCGCCTGCATGTTTGCTGCTTGGTTAGCTTGGCCGGCAGTGACGCCTAACTGCTGCGACTGCAATCGACCTTGGTTTGCCGCTTGACCTTCTTGCAGTGCTATTTGCTGATTAGCAAGGGCTGCTTGCAAACCACGATCTCGGTTAGCTTGTGCGGCAGCATTGCTAAGTTGTTGAGCCTGTATGCCTGCCGCCTGATTGCTTCGACCCGCATCGACACCCAGCGCCTGAGATTGCAAACGACCCTGATTGGCCGCCTGACCGGCAGTCAACTGAGCCTGCTGATTGGCCAGCGCTGCGCGCAAGCCCGCTTCCTGGTTCATCTGCTGTCGCGACAAGTTGTTTTGCGCATTGGCCTGCTGCGCAGTCATGTTCTGAGCTTGGTTCGCGAGAGCAAATGCTCGCGCAGAATCTTGGTTGCTCATCATGCGCTGCAAGTTCTGCTGTCGCGACTGCAATGATGCGTCTTGGTTGATCTGGCCGCCTCTGAGCGCTCTGTCTGCATCGCTGATGCTGGCCTGCTGGTTTGCCAAAGCTGCTTGCAGATTTGCGGCCTGGTTGACTTCACCGCCGCGCAATCCTAACTCTGCATTTGCTTGGCTGGCAGAAAGTCCTGCTTGCTGATTAGCGAGTGCTGCGCGCATGTTTGCGTCTTGCGATGCTAATCCGCTTTGTAGGCCAAGGCGCGCTGCCTCAGTCTGGCCTTGCAAACCAAGTTGTGCGTTTGCTTGACTCGAAGCCAAACCGCTTTGCTGATTAGCCAGAGCAAATTGACGATTGGCTTCTTGTGCTGCAAGTGCGCTTTGCAGTCCCTGCCGACTTTGTTCTGTTTGACCTTGCAGGCCAAGTTGAGCATTTGCCTGACTCGCTGCCAATCCTGTTTGCTGGTTGGCTAACTGGCTTTGTAGTCCTGTCTGCTGGTTAGCGCGAGCCGCATCACTTCTTCGCGCCAGGTCTGCTTCGGCAAGACGCGCAGCACTTTCGAAACCTTGCGCCCTTAGCGCCGAAGCAGTTTTTGCCGATTGCTCTAGTGCTGCTCTATTTGTTTCGCCCTCGACAATAGCCGCTCGATCACCGCCAAAGGCGCCTGCTGAAATGGCACCTGCGGCATTTTGATTTTGTTGCATTTTTCTTGCGCGTTCGATGTCACCTAGCGCGCTATCGATTACACCAGTTTGATACTGATTCATGTAATCGTTCAAATTCGTATCTCTAAATTGTGCAGCATTAACTCTCTCTGCTGACACGTCATTTGCGCTTACGGTGCCTGGAGTAATTTGACCAGTTTGCACTGCTGCAACGTTGCCGATATCGTTTGCTGTCACTGTGCCAGGATTGATCGCGTCAATACCAACGGGGCCAACCGATCGCACATCACCAGCATTAACCCTCCCAACATTGATGCTGCTGGGGGCGCTTATTTGTTGCGCGTCTCTCGCTGATGCGCCAGGACCAAGCAGATCGAGTGGTCCGATTGCTTGACCTCTTTGCTGCTGTTCGCTGATGCGACCTGGATTATTTATTTGTGCGCCTGTGACATCATTAAACTGGATGCCTGTGTCTACGCCACCCACATTTATATTGCTCTGTCTAAACTGTTCGTTTGCTGCTCTTGCAGCTACATCACCTGCATTTATCGCGGTATTTACGTTACCGACATTGACGTTTCGGTTGGTAAAGTTTTGACCAGTATTGCCAGCTCTTACATTTGGCGCATTGACGCCTGTGTTGATGTTGCCGACCGTTGCGTTCCGCCCTTGAAATGACGTTGGCACATTACTCGATCGCACTTGCTGCTGTCCGCCAGCCCCATTAGGATTGATGTTACCAACACGATTTACTGCCTCCACTTGACCAGCAGTGACAGAACCAGGCTGATAGGCACTTACACCCTGGGCAGCATTAATTGCATCATTGACCTGCTGCTGACCTATGGCGCCTCTTGAGGCGTCCAGAGTTGCCTGCATACCCTGCTGCTGAAAAGGGCTCATCGGCGCTACACGCGCAGCGTTGTAAGGGTTGTATGGTGTTCTCGACAGGGCTGATCCTGTGTTAAACACATTCAGCAATGCGCCCTTTATTTGCGGGTCCATTTGCTGATTGCTTGATTGATTGCTCTTACCAAAACTCATACGTAAATTCCTCCAAACTGCATAGGCGCGAACATGTTTTGATCATACCCGCTAAATCCAGGATTATTCGCTGGAGCGCTCACCTGATCTGCTGAATCTAAAATCGGCATTTGTGCTGTCCTTTGATGACCGTGTATTCGCGGTTCAGGCGCCACATATTGTGGCTGTTGGCGCGCTGCAATTGTCTGCTGATAACGTTGCTGCACGGTCGGCTCCTGATAATCAAGAATTGGCATACTTGGTATATTTAGCGGACCCCCATGCCTGTAAATAGGTTGATCAACTATAGGCGCCGGCCTGGGTTCAGGCGCTACCGATTGCTGAAACATTAAAGCGTCTCTGCTCGTTATTCGTCCGTCTCCGTTCGCGTCATATTGCATGTCTGGCTCAAGATTACCTACCGACATTTGCATGATATCGCCTAACGGGCCGTTTTGATCGAGTGGTGGATTCAAAGGCGCTTGCGGCTGAACGGGCTGCGGCGCTGCCGATTGCTGCTGAACTTGCCGAGTCATCTCTTGAAGTTCTTGAACGGTTATTTCGCCTTGCTGCATTTGCGCGACCGCGTCTTGCAAGTCTTGTGATGTAATTTGATCGGGTGGTGGGTTCAAAGGCGCTTGCGGCTGCGGAGCCTGAGCTGTAGATTGATTAAAAATCGGCCCCTGAAAAACTTCGTCGGGCTCAGTGCTGTAATTATAGTTTTGCGAAGGCGCTGGAGTTGGCGCCGCAGTCGGCGCAGGAGCTGGTGCAGGACCGGAAGCTTGCGTTTGCGTTTGAAACGGGGTTTGAGGCGTTCGACCGAAATAGTTAGGTCGCGGCTCATAAAAGTTTTGCTGCCCAGCATAGTCAGGCGTGAAATTCGCGTAACTATTACCGTACCCCTCACCCAGCGTGTTGTAGTTTCCGCCTTGATTGCGAAGAGGATTGTAACTCGATGTGTTCGAGAAAAAATTATTGTTCGGCTGCGGCTGCGGTACAGGGGGCTCATATGACGCAAACGGCTGATACTGCTGCACAGGACGAGGAGGCCGATAAGGCTGGTAATTACTGCCAGGCAGTTGGTACTGGTTGTAATATCCAGACATAGGTTGCATCACGTTCTGCCCGCTGCCATACGCATCCATCATCGGATTGTACGGGGTTGGCGCTAGTTGCTGTGGCGGATTGTAATATCCCGTTCCGCTGCCACTTGCAACTGGCGTAAACGGGCTATAGCTTTGAGCTGGCGCAAACGGGCTATAACTTTGAGCTGGCGCAAACGATCCGCCCTTTCCACCACCACCGCCGCCTTTACCTGTTGCCATCTTTAATCTCCTTATACATGCTCACATGACTCACTTTGTAACCGATGTCATCGAGAGCTTTGGTCCAGCCTTTTCTGCCAGACAATGTAATAAATTTAGCTTCTATCGCTCGACCAAATTCCTGAAACGTTTCGTCCATATTTTTAATTTCCATCAAATCGCCTGCCGCTAAAAAAATATGAATAGCGCGAGCTCGCGGGTAACAAACAATTTCTGTGACTACGCAGCTTTTTTCTGCTGGCCAAAAGTGCATCCGGCCTTCGCCAACAGCTTCAACAATGTCTTCAAACAAATGAGTGCCGCCGGCAAACTCAAGCGCTGCTTCTAGCATCACCCGGTATGGCAGCATTGCCTCTAACGTGCTTGGCGCTTCTAGTGCTTCCTTTGCGTTCATAAAGCTGTCGCTCCAACGTTGCCTGAATTATCGACTGTGATGCTGTATCGAGTGCCGTTTGGTGATTTCAAAATCAACCTCGCTGCACCTACCTCAACATCCTGATTCTTTTTGTGATTCAATTGATCAGCTTGCTCGATCAACAAATTCATTTTGTTCGTATCGATATCTGAATATTTTTCTGGCGCTGCTGGCAGAATCATCTAACGCTCCCTGGCACAACATCCAAGCGCATCACCCCAACTCGCCAATCTGTTTGTCGATTGCCTGTGACGCGCATACTGAGCTGACGCCCCTGGAAGCGCACTGACGTTGGATTGGAGAGGCTATATGGGCCGTGCTCTGTTTCTGGCGCATTCGGATAGCTCTTTGTCTTAAAAATGGCCGTGACATCGCCCTGCGTCTTCTCGTCAGGGATTAGATTCTTGGCAACGACCACTCGATCACCCGATCCGATTTCAACAGGTCCGCTTTCCGCAAATACCGTTGCGTTGTCGTAGTCGAATCCAACTTCATGCTCGTAAATGTATCCGTCAGCACCGACATAATTTGGATAAATAAACTCACCGACATCTGCGCCGGCTGTTCTAACCAGTGATCCGACCGTCCAGAATTTTTCTTTGTAGTTGTAGGTGACGTAACTATCATTTTCTAACGAGTTGTTGCTTGGGTAGAACCATACGACTTCTGAAAATTTGCTGTTCAATACACCGTAGACTTTCGATCTTTGAGCTTCGTTAATATTGTTGAAAACGAAATCGCCTACAGTTGAAGGTATTGTTCGCACACCACCGTCATAAACATAAAAGGCATTGGAGCCCATCCAGATCGCGAAGCCGTCCGCTTTGACGCAGGCATTTGCAGATGCAATGCCGCACCCTGTACCTACGCGCTGAAACCCATAGACAAATGGTGGACCTGAATAACGCGCAACATGCGCATCTGTCGTTGTCAGAATTAAAGTCTCTCCGCGCAGTTGCTCTGCGGTCAGAATATTGCCGGCTGTTGTTAGCGTGAAACCACCGGCCTGGTTCGTCGCTGTTGCGGTCCAGACATTGTTGTTCTCTTGATCGCACCATTCAACTCGATCACCTTCACCACCAGCACCGAGAGCAAAAATGAATCGTTCGTCTGTAGTAATAATCGCGGTGTTATTAGTCGGTGCGTTACTGAGCACTGCCGCCACTGTCGAAGTGTTGTTAGTCCACTGGTATATTTTGCCATCAGCATTTGAACAGCCGATCGCGTACTCACCCCAGTTATCGATTGACCAGGTCGTGGCTGGAACATAAGGACCGCTATCTGGTCGCGTTGTTCCCCAGCTACTTAATCCCCAGGTTAAAGCATTCCAGCCTAGATTCTGCACTGCATTATCATCGCCTGCGGTAAAACCTACCGGCGTGATATCGTGTATCGCGTTGCTCTCATCGATGGCGTATAGCTTACTTGTTGTGCCTGCAACCGTTCGTCTGCCGCCAGAGTTATCGCGATAGCTCACGATTTTTCTGCATGCCCCGGTCATTGCTGACGATGTTCTTTTGCGCCATCCGCCCATTGGCTGAAGGCTGCCTTCGTACCAGCGGATTAAATTGCTGTCATTCCAAACGCCGCTTTGCTGATAGTCGGTGCCGTTCTTATGAACACCGGGTGGTATCTTTAATGCCATTAATCCCATCAGTAACTCCAGATTGCCGGCGCCGGAAAACCATGCGCTTTGTCGAGGTGAATGAAACGTCCTGAACCTTTTTGATTAACACCTACTCGCTCAAAACCCATCTCAAGCGCTGCCGCAATCACCTTCAATGCTTGATCGCCGGTTGCTGCGATATCAACGGCCCGACCTGTTGCGTGTGATCCTGGCTTATCTTTGCGCTTTTCAACTGGATGCTCTGCGCATCGATAAGCAGACGATAGTATCAAGGGGAACCCGACTTTCTCTCTTAGCGCATCAATCTCGTTCGCGAACGCCCAATCCATCCCGGACAACGATCCGCAATGCTGGCATCTGAATTCATCTTGGTGAAAGTATTTCACTTTCCCACTCCCTTCAATCTCTCTGCACTTCTCGCTCCAGCGAGGCCAAGCATACCAAGCAAAACTGGCATCATTACGCCGGTATCTGCCTGTGGCACGACAACATCGAAAGCTGCCGCGATTGGTGATACGAGAAAATTAACAGCAAAACCGAGCACGCAAACCCAAGCGCAAGCCGGGCGCCAAGACGATTGAAACCAATTGCCTTTCGCGTCTTCTTTGTTTAATTCAATTTGCGCCAGCGCTTGTTCTTGCGCATGACGTTCGGCGAGCGTACTGAGTTCAAACGCGATGCGCTGGCGTTCGTCAGCGTCAGGTATGAACTTGTCAAGCAACTTTGTTGCTGGACCTAGCAGCTCGCCAAGTATCATCTAATTAATTTCCTCAGTTTTTGGCATCAGACTTTCAGTCAGTGTGTTGGTGTATGCATTCAGCAGCACTTGCATTTCTGATCGCTGCATTTCTAAATCGGAAAGGCTTTTAAATAACGCTTCTGCCCGATTGACATAGCTAGTGTTACTTTCACTGAGATCAGCTCTCATCACTTCCTGCTCACCTAACGTTATTTTTTCTTGATCGATCTTGATTTCCATTTTGCTCGCTCCTAATACTTCACCGTTGTGGTAAAGCTTCCTTATTTATCTCTACTGTTCCACAACTCAAACAGCACTTTGATTTTTTCCGCCATCGTTTCTTGATTTGCATGCATCTTCGCTAACACAATCACTAATGTGATGAAGCCGAATATCGGCCCGTAATAATCGGCGATAGCCTCCATCACGCAAGCATCGCTGCGCAGACGCCTGCGCCAGTGGTCACGACAGTACCAACGACAAGCCAGGCCAGCTTTTCCCAGCGGGCCGCATGCGCGTCTGCTACTGAACGAAGATTCTTCAGCTCATTGAGAGCCTCGCCCCAGCGCTCGCCGCACTCAGCTTCATGCTTCGCGATTTGCTCTAAAGCTCTAATTGCCAGGTTGCGTTCTTCGTTTGTCACTTTTTGCACCTATTTTTAAGACGCTGTGTATCCTTTACCTGCGCTAATAGCTGAGTCAGTAGCTGTAAAACTTTCGCTACCCCAATCTTCTTTAGCTTTCATAATTTCAAGGTGCGCGACATTTCTGTCAACACAAGCCTGCCTGTCTGCGGCTTCTTCATCTGCCATCGCATCACCCGCGATTACGTCTGTAATTAGACTAATGCTGTGGCCCATTGCGGTGAAGTCTGCTGCACATTCCTCTGATGTTCGTTCTACTGTTTCTTCGCTCATAGTTGTTTATCCTTCTAAGGTTGTGATTCTTGCGGTGAGTTCTTGTATTGCTTTGACTAACATGGGTACAAGTGCTGCTGGTGCTACCTGCTGTGTGCCGTCTGGGTCTTCAACCCAAATGTTATGACCATCTACAACATCAGAGTTTGCATCAATAACAGCTTTAACTTCTTGGGCTATAAAACCGTGATGCGCTTTGCCTTCGCCATATACAGGGTCAGACGAGTCTGCATTATACTGAGGCAAATTATTCGCTACAGCATTCTTAGCGTTCCACTTGAATGTTACCGGACGCAAGGCATTGATAAACGAAAGACCTACTGTTGAATCTGCAACATTTTTCTTTAGTCTTTCATCAGAAGCAGCCGCCCATGAGGTATCAGAACCATCAAGAGTAAGCGTTGCGTTTCCATATGCTGTACCTATTCGTACAGTACCATCTGCACCTGCCGTAAAATTTGAGCCAATAGCAACTTGTCTTGTTCCCGCTACTGCACTAGCTGAAATGTTGTACCCTATAATCGTGTTATCTGCACCAGTAGTTATTGCATCTCCTGCAAGACCGCCGATGAGTGTATTGCGAATGCCTGTGGTTACTGCGTTACCTGCACCATAACCAACAGCAGTGTTGTAAGTAGTGGTTGCGGTTGTAAAGTTTTGGCTGTATAGCGTTTCGTAACCAATAGCGACTGAGCCAGTTCCTTTAGTATC
>Ga0222716_10001392_pt1 | contig 20187 bp, 21 predicted proteins | sample C33_13DmetaG_FD_165044 | JGI IMG/M metagenome (GOLD analysis project Ga0222716, IMG submission 165044) | Estuarine water microbial communities from San Francisco Bay, California, United States - C33_13D | ecosystem: Environmental > Aquatic > Marine > Unclassified | place: USA: California... | reverse complement strand
ATAGAAATTGCAAAATCCTGGATTTCCATCAACTGATTACGCATGTTTACTAATTTTTCGTAAGTGCGCTCTCTGGTCTGGATACCCTCGGGCTTTGCCAGCTCCTCTGCTAAAGCCTGGATTTCATCCTTTAACGCTCGGCCGCCCACAGATTCACGAATAAACCTCTGTGTGACGTTGCCTAATGTAGTTAGCTGCGCCGTGGCCTCTGCGGTTTCGCCAAAAACCGGCTCGTAATCAAAACCGCCCAATTCTTTTGCGTAAGAAGAAGCTGCCCGAACAGCTTCTCGTGGGCCACGTAGCAAGCCGGTGCCCTGGGTTAAATCCACGCCCGGCTCTACGATTCGTCCAGGGAGCTGAATGTCCTCTTCTCCAACAGTTTGTTGCTCGGGTCCCAGACCAAATGCTTCAAAGACTGCGCTGTAATCGCTGCCGGGAACGCCGCCGGTCTGCATTTTTTGGACTTCCCCGCCCTTCGCAAAAGGAGCGGGCAGACCTGCATCCCGGCGCATGGACAAAGCCTGTTGTAAAGCTCTAGGTATTCTAGGCGTTGTAGTCTCAGTTTCACCTGTAATCGGGTTGTAGGACGTAATTGGCGTGGCCAGTGTAGTGATTGCCGTTTCCATATAACTTTGCATACTAGGATTTAAATTACCTGTTGCGTAGCCCTGCAAGACTCTAGGATTTGAAATCAAATCATTGAGAATGCCTTGCTGAGTGTTACCAAAAGAGAACTGGGACTTTTGCAAGTTTTCTAGTGCCGCAATTGTCTGTCTGGCCGATAAAGTGGCCATTTCAATCTCTCTTCTGTCCGTAACGCCTTGAGCCTCCAAGTCCGCTAATCGGTTTTTATAGGCTATGTCTGCTGTGCGATACTGATCATTAAGGAAAAGCTGTCTGTTCTGGTAATCCTGCATGAATCGCTGGTTTTCTACGGCCAATTCAGCGGCCGTTGGAGTTTCAAACCACCCAAGGAAGCCACCGCCACCGCCCAGTTGACGATCCATTCTTTCTTTTTCAACTTCTAGCTGCTGGCTAAACTTATCCATGTCATGCGCTTGTCGAACACCCAACTCTTCCATCTGGTTTTCAAAGTTAAGTTCCAGTAAGTTAATTTGACGCGCGGTGTCTAGTTCAAATATTTCTTTGTTTAACTCGCCTTCTTTTATAAGGCGATCCATGGCATCTTCACCAATAATTTCTTGAAGCTGAAGACGAGTTTCGGCATCTAATTCTGCTATAGCCGTGGTTATTGCGCCGCGAGTTTCTATTTGATCAATGGCTTGAGTGCCTAGCTTGTCTTGCAACAGAGATCGCGCTCGATTGTCTGCAAGCAAACGCTCCATGGCGCCACTTTCTCTAAGCTCAGTCATATCTCTTTCAAGATTTACTCTTTGATCTTGTAGAGCAGTTTCATGATCCTGTGTGCTTTGCGTCAATTCTCTTTGAAGTGAACGATCTAAGCCTAGCTGCTCGCCTCTAAACGCTTGCTCGCTCGCCTGAAGAAAACCTCGGCCGCCAATATCTAGTAACCCGGCGCGCTCACGCCCAACTTGCTCTAAACGTGCTTGTTGTGCCTGTTCTGCTGCCTGCAAAGCCGCTACTTTAGCGCCCCTGCCTGCTTCTGCTACCATTTGACCTGCCTCTTGGGCAGACTGGGCCACGGGCGTTGCGGCGCGGGCTATCTGAGCCCCAAGAGGTTGGCCGGTCATAGTTTGACCAGTAGTGGGGTCTACGCCGGAGGCCAGAGCAAGACCGGCTTTTGCTATATCAAAAGACAGCTTCGACTGCGCTTGCTTCTGACGGTTTGCTGTATCGCCCAAAAGCTGTTCGTACAGAGGCAACCTAGCTTGATACTCTGTCTGCAACTGAGCAGGTGAGTAGTCCGTCATAGGCGTAAAACCCTGCAAAAGCTGGGCGTATCCACCGTCTTGAAACTTCTGCACAATGCCACCGTTGGCATACTGCTGAACAGGCTCGGATGCGCCCATCATCAACTCACCAATGCCTTGACCCATGGCAGTCGGCTCGCCTGTGTCGGTTTCCATAGCAATGTCACCGGTCAGGTTCTGCACCAACTCACCGATACCGGTGTCCATCGCACCTTCTTCGGTCATCATCATAGTCGGCTGAACCAACGCCAGAACAGACTCTGGTGTGGATTGTGCATCTTGTAAGCCCACGATACCGGCCAGTTCCTGATACCGGTCTTGAATAGGCTTTTCGTTACCTCGGATCGCGTTAATCACCTCTTCAGTGTCTTCGGCGTTGTCCAGGCCAGATACCATGTTGTCGACATACTGGGCTCCGGCGGCTTCCATCTCTTGAGAAGCCATCTGCTCTGTGGCCTGCAACTGCGCGGCCATGTCGCCAGACACCGCTTGAGCCGCGGGCATCGGGCTAGGAGCGACCCCACCCTGCTGCATAAACATTGGTCTTTTATAAACATTATTGACGGCCCCACCGTCAGCAAACTCTGTAGCGTTATTGGATTTAAGTTTTCCTAAACCAGCAATACCCAATTGTGTTGCCAGAGTTTCAAATGGGTTCCCGGATGAGTTTCCTCCTGAGTCACTTAACCCAGAAGCTACCGAGCGCAAATTATTGGCAGATAAATTTAGTGCCGTTTGCAATCCATCTACATCCCCAGATATATTTGACACAATCGAAGCTGGTGTATTCGCTCCAAGAGTGGAAGGGGTAGACGAGGGAGCCATAGTAAGTGCTCCAGCAGACCCTATTTGATCGTTTTGGCGCACTGTCATTTGATCCAACAAACTCTGTAGCGGACTTACGTTTTGAATGTTCATCTTAGAATCCTAATCCCGCTGTTTTAGCGCCACTCAAAGCGCCCAGTCCGGCTATGCCGTAGCCTAATACTTGTTGTGCCGTGGACGGCGGTTGATTAGCCGTGCTGGTCACAGTGGCTTGCGAGCTTGGCGTGCCACGATATATGTCAGACAAAAAGCCAAACTGTTGATAAGGGGCGGCCAACTGCTCTACGCGAGTTTGTCGTAAAGCATCCAGGCCAGCTTGTTGGTTCTGGCGTTGGAGGCCGCCTAGCCCGGTCAAGGTAGCGATATCTTGTCGGCCTAAAGCTTGTCCCAGTTCGCCTAGTCCCGCTTGCTGGAGACCAAGAGAACCGATCTGTGTGCCGAGGCCCCCGGCTGCGGTGCCGAGAGAGCCTAAGCCCATACCTATGTTCTGTAGCTGACCTACGTCTTGCTGGGCAAGCTGTCCGTATTGCAGACCTAGCTGACCCATGCCTTGTCCGGCGGCCTGTCGGCGTGCTTGAGACTGTTCAAAGGCTTGTTGTGCCGCCTGCCGGGCAGATTCAAAGCCCTGTGCGCGCAGTTGACCGCCTGCTCTAGCTTGCTCCCTAAGAACATTACGGGCCAGCTCAGTGTCCATAATGCCTTGACGCGACCCGCCAAAAGCCCCACGGGACACGGCCTGCGCGGCTTGTGCCTGTTGCTGAAGCGCGCCCTGGTCTGCAATGTCTTGGAGTGTCTGTCCCACCACCTCTTCGGTGTATGGACTCATGAACTGCTGGTAATTTATAGAAGGATCATAAGTTCCCGTCGAACCTAAAAGAAGCTCACCCGCAGCACCCTGAAACTCATACGGCACGTCGCGAGTTTGCTGTGCCAGCTTCTGAGCTTCGGCTAGAGTGGCCTGACCCTGCTGTAAGGTGGGCAAAGCAAACTGCTGCAAAGCCTCCTGTCCGGCTAAGACTTGACCTGTTGCGCCTTGTAGGAAGGGTTGAAAAGACCCAACGCCCTGCTGTCCCAGAGCTATAGCCGACTTCTCCAGATCACTCAGACCCGCTACTTGATAGCCCGGAGGAAGAGCATCCGTGCCTGCGGCGATACGTTGCTGAACTAAATCTTGAACATCCGCCAAAAGACCAAGGCGATACGCCTCGATGTCCGGGTTTTCTTGTACTATCTGGGTAGTTACGCCGTCAGCCATTACGCTACGCTCTCAAATTGTCTCATTATTTGGTACATCTTACGGACGCCGTTGTCTCGGCTGCCGTTCCCAGCACCGCGTACTGCCTTGGCAGTGAATACAAACTCTCCATCGCTCAACATCGCCGGGATGTCATCAGAGGTGCCCGTTCCAGGACCATCTATAGCCCCGTTTTGACGCGGGAAATTTTCTCTGGTCATGGCTCCGCCATCGGCAGCCTGCCTAATAATCGGTGCGGACACCATGACGGGCTGCGCCGGTTGTGCAACCTGTGCCCTGGGCAACTGAACATATGGCGTGTAAACCGTAGTAGGGGCAGCGGCCGTGGTCGTTGTGCCGGGGACCGCGTACTGAACACGTCCGGCTCTGTATAATTCGGGATTTTCATCAAGCAACTGCTTCCCGGTCACGCCACCATACGGCTGTGGTATTTCCATCTCAGGCTGCTCAAAACCGCCTGTGGCGGCGAGGATGCCTGTGCCTGCGGCAAAGCCGGGACCAAACTGACGGACCATACCGCCTATGCCTTCGGTCAAACCTGCGGCGGCGTTGGCAGAAGAAGCGGCTGCCTCAGCGGCTTCTAACAAAGACTGACCCGGAACATTACTGGCCATGTTAGCCGCTTGTTCGGCAGTAACATTTTTAGGTAGATAGTCCGCAGCCGTAACCCTACGAGGCAAGAAGGCTTTCTTCATGTCCTCTATAAACGTGCCACCCTCGGAAGTAAAAGCGTCTTTGACAGATTGTCTAAAGCCTGCGGGGACGTTTTCTGGAGTAACTAAACCGCCCGGTACTTGTGCAGTAGCAACCGGTGCCGGTTGTTGCGGACCGGTTTGCAATAATTCTAGTTCGGAAGGCGTTCTTCTAACTCCAGCGGCCCCACTAGCTCCCGATATTGCAGAGTCAACGGCTTGTGTGCCTAGCGTGACTACCGGTGCTGCCGCAGCCGTTGCCGCTGCGGGAGTTGCGGTTATAGAAGGAACGTTTGCTGGAGGCAATCTAGCTGCGGTCTGGGCCGCCTGAGACGCCGTACTAGCGGCAGGCGCGCCCGTGGTTCGAAGTATGGTCTCTGTGGTCGGCGCGCCGGGTACACCAATATCAGCCAGCATAGCCGTTTGGTCCTTCAGACCTTGAGCTACGGCAGCCTCCCCCGCTTTCTGTGCAGCAAGTTCTGCCCCAGGTAAGCCGCGTCTTACGCCCTCGCCAAACCCCGAAACAAACGTATCGCCCGCTTGCTTGGCTTGAATACCGCCCTGCACGCCTTTAAACAAGCCACCCAAGGCCCCGCCAATGGCGGCACTCTTGAGCGCATCTTTAAAGTTACCGCCAGCAGCAAGGCTAGAAATACCACCGCTCAAGGCCCCGGCTGCAATCGCGCCAAGGCCCGGAATCATGTTAAGGCCAATGCCTAGAATAATAGGAGCTGCTTTCTTGACGACCTTGACGACCGACTTGACAGCCTTCTTCAGGCCCTTGAACAGCTTTTTCAAAAAGAATTCGGGTTGCCCGGTGACCGGGTTTATTGAATTAAGCTCATTACCAACGACGTAGCGGTCAGGATCAATACCCATACTACGCATTTGTCGAAAGAGAGACGCTCGGAGCTTAGGGTTTTCGTCAAAGACCGCCATTGGGACGACAGTCTCGCCTTCTGCGGCGTGAACCATGTACGTGTCTTCGTACCGGCCGTACTCAGCCAACTGATCAGCCGCCGCTTTTGCCGTCGCAATACCCGTTTCTGGAAGACTTTCATCTGCCCAATCACCTACGGTAGCTGTAAGAAAAGACGCAAGGCCGCCTTCAGGGACTTCAAACGAAGTTGGACGTGTGTATGGGATTGTATCAGACATCAAGCCTCACCTAAACCAATTAAGTGCCACTGACCTGAAAAGTAGGAAGCTGTTTCCGCAGGAGTGCAACGTATATGGGATTCTACCAACACTCTCAAAATACTGCCACTATATCAAGTTATGACCACAGTCACTGAGCCCAGGGCCGTGGTGCCTAAAACACCCGCCACGTTGGGCTTATCCGCTAAAGCTACTTTCAAAAAACCGTCTTTTTCGTACACGTCCCCCGGCGCAAGGCCCTGATCACTGCCCGATTGCAGGGCGGTCAGCGTCAGATTGGTCAAACGCTCGTCCCCAGGGTTCTGTAACTGACGGACCAACTGCTCGTAAGCCTGCTGTACAGCCGCTAAACTGCGTTGCGTGTACTGTTCTGGCGGGTTCGGGAAATAGACCCGTGTAACCTGTCTCGTGGACACTAGCGTCTCCCGTCAGCCCGTGCGTCAACCCTCGGTGTGCCTAGCTTCCATTGTACATCAGTCGTGTCAGATTCTACCTTAACCGCAAAAGACCTGCCCCGTAATCGAACGAACGCTTGATCGGTAAACAGCTCAACCGGCGTCGTGGCAGACTGTGTCACTGCGGACTGGTTTGACTGCAAATAGTTCCCGCCAGGAAAATTACGGGTCTGTAGCGTAAAATTCACCACCGGAGCGTCAGATACGGAGTTGTCAAAGGTCAAATCCGGTATCAGACGGCTCAAGAATACGAAATTATTGCCTTCGCCAATGCTCAACTGGCTGCTTTCCACATAACTGGTGATGGCGCTGGGCGGGTTGGTGCTGCCGTCGTTGATGCCATCTTCGTGAAAATACAGGTAGCCGTCAGGCGACGCACCCAGCGGGTTACGCAGCAAGCCGCTGTCCTGCCAAGCGGTGCGAGCCAAAGTGCCTATGGCCCAGTTGTTCTCAAGGTAGTTGAAGATAACGTAGCTGTCGTTTTCGTTAGAGTTAGTGGATGGATAAAACCACCACACCTCTGAAAAAGTGCTGTTCAGCGAGCAGGTCACCAGATTCATCTGGCTGGTGTTCATGTTGTTAAAGACGTAGGACCGGACCGTGCAGGGCATCTTCTGGGTCTGGCCAGAATAGACGTAAAAGTCTCCGTTACCCATCCAGTAAACCGTGTCATCCACGGCTATAGCCGCATTGGGGCCTGCAATGGTGGTGTTTTCGGCTATCTGAGCCACACCAAATGTAAACGGCGGACCCAGAAACTGCATACTATGCAATGATATGTCGGTAAATATCAGGATTTGGTTACGGGTCTCCACCGCAGCCACAATCTCTGACCCTGAACCCAAGCGTATGTCGCCTGCGGTGTTGGTCACCTCGGTCTTCCAGGTCGTTATCGACTCCTGGTCGCTAAAGCGAATCAATAGTGGGTCCTGAACACCAATATTATTTTCTGGATCGCACCCAAAAGCTATGACGTGGCGGTCGTTGTCGCTGACGAGGACCTGTTTGGCTATGGTCGGTGTCGTGGCATCTGCTCCAAGCAAAGAAGATAAAGCTGTGGCACGATCTGTACCCAACTGGTCGGCACTGGTATCCCAATAAAAAATGCCGCCATCTCTGACGTTGAATAGAAGGTCTTCGCCCAGGTTATCTACGCCCCACAGACGTAAGGTGTTAGTCACCGTGCTGGTTGATGCGGAACCCCATGTGCCGCGGCCCCAGGTGCTTGCGCCCCAACCAGTTCCGGTCACTACTACGCCTAGACCAGCGTTAATTTGATAAGTGCCAACAACACTGGAACCGCCATTACCTGTGTCTGACCCATCTGCGTTGACTTCAACAGGGTTTAAAACACCGTTTTCCGTAATATCTTGAACAGAGGTGCCCGCTGTCCTGGCGGTAAAAGTGTAGGTATTCTCGTCAGTTACGTCTATTTGGTACTCTTGATTAAGCACGTTTGCCGTAATCTGACCGCCCAAGCTGACAGCACCGCTAAAAGTGACAAAGTCCCCAGTAACTGCGCCGTGGGCCGTGTCCGTTGCCGTGATAGTCGATGAGCCGTTGGTCGCGGAAAATGTGACGTCGCCAGCCCCTGTCGTAACTCGGATCGGGGTCACATCGTAAGGAAATCCGCCTTCGTCGATGTAAAACTTGTACCGCGTACCAATGCCTATCTGAGAGGTGCCTGCCAGGGTGACATAGGAGTGAAGAGCGCGGCAAGGCTGTAGGAAACTGTAGTCCGAGCGGCGCGTCCAACCACCCAATTTTTCTGGAAAGCCAAAACGAAACCGAACTTTATCCGAGTCAAACCACCCACCTTCGTTGCTGTACGAGGTGGTTTCTTTGTTTACTCCTGGGCGAAACTGTAATTTTGTAAGAGCCATTATTCTACCGCTACGCTAGTAATCGCCATGCCTATAACAAAAAGAACCGTAAAAGTGCCTACTATTACTACTATATCAATCATTGCCGCTCTGGACTGCGCTTTTTCTCTGGCTTGAGCTATACGCATATTCCGTATCTTAGTGCGCTCTCTGAGCATGTCATGCCAGAGATTTGCATTACCCGTCCAATAGAATAAATCCTTTAGTTCTTTCTCTAACTGTTCTGCCTTCTGTTTCTGAAGCGTTATCTCCAGAGCCTGACTCTCAACAGACTTGCCACCAAACAGCTTTTCTATCTTGCTGGGGTTCGTGGCTTTCTGCTCTAGTACACTAACCTCTTCTCGGGCATCCCAGAACTTACCTAAAGCTCTGGTCATGTCACTCAGCTCCCGGCCCTCATTCACCGCCGTTTTCATAAAGCGGTAGGCCGAGGCACACATCTGTACTGCTGCTATGATCTCCGCTGCCACTAGTAAACCCTTATTCCACCTTGCTGTGGGTCTACCAGTACTGGCTTACAGTAAGCTGAGATTGGACTAGATGTGCTTGGTGTTGTGTTGCGTCTTAATCTGTTAGCAAAATAATTGCAGCGATTCAGATCATAAAAGCACATAGCCTGATCACAAGTCTCAGACGCCTGTTCTCCTCCTATGATCAGAACCAATACAAAAACGTGAGTCATCTCTCATACTTCTTACTCCGGCGCAGATGCCCAAGGCAGGCCGGGGTCTGTAATTGGGTTTACTTTTTCGTCAATTTCTTGTTGTATTCGCTCGTTTACATGTTCTTCGTAGGAACCAACAACAACTTCCTGAATCCAGCCCAGAACAATTTCTTCAGTCAAATCCGTATAGGGGATAAACGTAGAAGACTCTGGGTTGTACTGAAACGGAGTTGCCCCAGCAAACATGCCGGTGTTTCCGTTTTCATCAGTGCCTGTTTTTTCCCAAAAAGTCTGGACTACAGTATTGTCGTAAGTAGTACCTTCTATGGTCTCATTACGAACCTGCATTTCGGTGATTGCCCAAGTATATGTAATAGCCATATTTATTCTTCTTCAGACGATTCGAGTGATTCTTTCAACATTTTAAAAAATGAATCTTTGCCAACCTGTAGCTGTTGAAGCTGGAAGTTCATGTTGGAAATCTTCCTGTCCAAATCTAAACAGTGGTTGGTTAAGACCACCTGTTCTTCTGTTAAATCAGCTTGGTTATACTCTGTACCGTCAATCGTAATCGTCTGAGCTTTGTTGTCTTTACTCATCAGATTTCTCCTTTGTTATACCTATATCGTTAACTTATTGCCCAAGAGGTTGTATCTTCATCCCAGATATAGTCATTGCCATCATTAGGCATAGGCGTAGGGGCTTCCCATCTACAACTTGCCTCATTCAGTACCCAACTTTCATATGGTTTTGGCGGTATGAAAGCGTCTTTATTGGAATCGTAACTAAAACCTACTCCAGCAAAATTCTTCCTAAAAGGCTCTCCATTATTTCTATGAACACCTCCTCGGGTGTTATAGCTGGTTTGAACCCAATTAGTTTCGTCCCCAAAAAGAGACTGACAAAAACTTACACCCGAAGCCTCCGTCGGAGCTTCTTCGTTTGATACAGCAATAACTCTAACGACGTTATTAGCATCATCTAATTGAGCAAAATGAGCCATTAGAATGTAATACTCCCAGAGCCAGTGTAAGTGTAAATATTATAAGAACCGTCTGTTGTAAGCGTAGGAGAGCCAGTAGTAGAGGCAGCAGTAGCCAAAGTTCTTATAATGACCACGCCAGAACCACCAGAACCCTCAACATCTCTATCTGCCCCATCGCCACCACCCCCGCCGCCTGTATTTACAGTACCGTCTTGCGCGTCTGTGGATGAGTCTGCCCCATCTCCACCACCCCCAGTACCGCCACTTCCTCTTGTGGCGAGAGAAGACCCCCCGCCACCACCGCCACCATATTTTGTGATAGTGCCTGTTACGGAGTTTGCATCTAAACCGTTCCCACCATTTCCGCCGCTCGGAGGGCTTCCAGAGGCGTTAGCACCGGCTGTATCTGCGCCGCCCCCACCACCGCCACCGCCTTCACCACCAGCAGACAAAGCATCACCGCCATCGTTTCCTTGTCCAACGGTTCCAGAGCCACCTACGCCAGCACCAGCACCGCCAGCAGAACCACCACCACCAGAACCACCATCCCCACCGGGAGTAGTTCTTGATCTTGAGCCTTCGCCGCCACCTGTTGAAGTTAGGCTATTAAATGTACTATCTGATCCAGCAGTATCACCAGCACCGCCTGCGCCAACAGTTACGGTATACGAAGTACCCTTGTCTAAAGTGGCTGACGATATTTGATGACCACCACCGCCACCACCACCGTGACCTTGAGTGCTGCTACTAAGATAGCCGCCACCGCCTCCACCAGCCATTACAAAATAGCTGACATCTACCGAGGTTGAGGGCGCTGAAGCTAATAATTGAAGAAATATTCCAGACATTAAGCTACGCTACCAGTAATTACGCAAACAGTTCCAGAAATAAAAAGTATTGTCGCAACACCCCTTGTCGATAGGGTAACAGAGGCTTGGTCGGTGTCTATTCCAGAAATATACGCAGTGGTGATACTACAGGTTATTGTAATGTTTCCTGTGGTGTTATTAAAAATACTAACGGCGTCTCCTTCGCTAAAGGTAGCATCAGGAATCGTAATAGAACCACCCGTACCTACCTGAACATATTTGCCTACATCACCCGTGGCGAGAGTATAACTACTTGTTTTAGTCCCGACAGCAGACACATTGCTTGTACCCACAGAATTAGTTCCATCCGCTGTACAATTGGATAAATCCCCGCTTGTCGGAGTGCCAAGAACAGGAGTCGTTAGGGTTGGGCTAGTACCAAAAACCAACGCCCCAGAGCCTGTTTCATCTGTTACCGCAGAGGCTAGATTTGCAGAAGAGGGTGTGCCTAACCAAGTAGCGACACCTGAACCAAACGAAGTAATCCCTGTACCGCCGTTAGCAACAGGAAGTGTGCCAGTTACACCAGTAGAAAGAGGCAGTCCAGTGGCATTAGTAAGAGTTCCAGCACTCGGAGTACCTATGTCTGGAGTAGTTAGGGTTGGGCTGGTAAGGGTCTTGTTTGTCAGAGTTTGTGTATCTGACGTTCCTACCACATCACCCGTTGGCGTGGCTTTACCGCTGTCTTTAATTAGCTTACCTGTAGTGCCATCAAACGCAGTAAAGTTGTTGTTGGTTGAACTGCCCGGCCCAATCACATCACCGTCAGTTACACTTTCTATTAGAGCTAAGGCGTCAACAACCGCCGCCGTTGCACCAGCACCGTCTAGGTAGACTACTTTAGTCTTACCCGTAGCAATAGTGACGTTAGCGCCAGAGCCTTGTGAGATGTTAATGGACTGACTGCCTGTAGTAGCGTTTTCAATCCACATAACACGAGAGACGGTGTTTGGCCCAATAGTCAGCGTTCTAGTCGCTGTAAGAGTCGCACTAGATGTCACCTTAAAATACAGCGCACGGGCTGGGTCAGCCGCGCCATCTGCCACCGTAGTGGTCGCATCAGCATCTGTAGCAAACCCGTCCTGAGTGTTGTACCCCAGAGCTTCACCGATTAGCTCAAGGTTGGTGTTGGTACTGGTTCCCCAGGTGCCGTCTTCATCGCCTGTGGCGATTTCCTTGAGCCGTAAGTTGTTTACATAAGTAGCCATTTGTCAGCCTCTATAATGCCGCATCGCCCGCTGCCGGAGGCACCGAGGTAGCATAAATCTTGGTGCTTTGTTTAAGATTCAAAGCCTGTCCACAATCAGAGCAGGTATCTGCTTCAAGTTCAGACTCATCGAGATCGTAACCGCAATTGCCGCAGACAATCTCAATTTCATGCTTAGGGTCAATCGTTTCACCTAAATCTACCGCTTCATTTACCGTTTTCATGCTGCAATCTCCGTCCAATCCGGTGTTTGTGCCGGGGTTTCCTCAGTCCAACCCGGAGTTTGGCTGTCATCTACCTCAGTCCAACCCGGTGTCTGGCTTGCATTTACTTCAGTCCAACCCGGTGTCTGACTATTATCTATGTTCGTCCAATCTGGGTTCTGATCTGGGACAATTCGTCCCCATACTAACACATTTCCTATCTGCCCAACCGCCTGTACGCCTGTCGGGAAGACCCTAGCCGTGCCTGTCTCAGTGGTCTCGCCTAGAGCCGTGGTGCCTTGGACACCTGTAACATTGACGTTGGCATCCGCTTCTGCGGTGGCTGTACCCAGTGCCGTAGTGCCTTGAACCCCAGTAACATCTATGATGTTGTTGGTTATTAGGGTTACTGTGCCTAGCTGGCTTGTACCCTCGACCCCCGTGACACTGACATTAGCCTCGCCCGTTGCAGTGGCGGTGCCTAAAGCTGTAGTACCCTGAACTCCGGTGACAAGGAAAGCAACGCTTTCTTCTACAGTAACCGAACCGACACTTGCTGTAGCTTCTACGCCGGTAACAGCAACACTGGAATCAGCTTCTACCGAAACAGTGCCAATATCGCCAGTGGCTTCTACACCTGTCACAGATACATTGGCATCTGCTTCTATCTGGGCGGTGCCTAGAGCCGTAGTACCCGCCACTCCGGTGACAGCAACAATCGCTACGCCGGTTACTTCAACCGACCCTACTGCACCTGTGGCCTCTACTCCAGAAGGCTCTGCCGTGGCCCCTGCTTCTGCTGTGGCAGTGCCTAAAGCTGTGGTGCCTTGGACGCCCGTGACCTGCACGATGGCATCTGCTTCGACTGCGGCGGTGCCTAGCGCAGTAGTGCCTTGAACCCCAGTAACGGCAACAATCGCTACGCCTGTTACGGCGACAGTGCCAATCTCTCCGGTAGCCGCATTACCAAGGACTTCAACCGCTCCGTCAGCTTCAGCGACTACATTGCCGAGGATAGCTGTGGCCTCTAGCCCTGTTACGCTAACTATGGCATCGGCGTTAACAACAGGAGTGCCGACTTCTCCAGTGCCTTCTACGCCCGTGGCATTTACTCGGGTGCGTAGATCAATCGTGACTGAGCCAGTGTTACCTGTCGCAGAGACACCGGTAACCGAGACGTTTGCATCGGCTGTTACTGCTACACTGCCCGTTGCACCCGTGGCGGAGACACCACTAGGTGAGACTATGGCCTCCGCATAGACCGCAGCAGTACCTAGTTGGCCAGTGGCCTCAACGCCAGATACGCTTACGCTGACAGAAACATTAGCGTCATCCGCTATAGGGGCTGAAGCTAATGGAGCAAAACCTAGCATGACGCTTCTCTCTTACACACTGCTTCTATTCAGGCTCACTGGGCCACGTTATTGTGTTCGGAAACCCTGCTTGAGACGGTACGTCCCGAAGTGCTTGGCGATAGGTAGCCCATTCAGTTGACAGTGTTAAGTCGCTAGATGCTCTCCAATCTGTAGCGGCTAGTTTTTCATCTCGTTCTTTTCTGGCTTCTTCCGCAGCGCGGTCATCAGCTCCAGCCGCCCACGCTGTTTCTTTTGCATCCCACGCAGCTTCCTCTTCGGCAGAAAATGGAACGACCTCATTGTTTATCTGTTTGTACCTAGTCATTGCCTTTTCCTAAGAATTTTTAACGCCGTAGAGCCGTATGGTGCCACCCGTCATGTCATCTCTGGATAGCAATAGTCTGAAACCAGTGACAGGCCCAGTGCTTTGGTCGTACCAACCACCCAACATGAATATCCTGCGTCCGCCCATACTTTCTACGTACCACGTTGCATCGTTTGCGTTGCGTATGGTGAAGTTAACTCCGTTATCATTACTAGCCAAGTCAAATTCACCTATTGTAAACTCATTGGCCCCATTTACGTTGGCTGCGCTTTCGTCTTTAAAGTCGTAATTAGCCCCTGTAAGAAGAGTGCCGTTGTCGTATATCTGTAACTCAACATTAGCGTCACGAGCTACGTTTTTCGCCACTCCGGTAACATCAATCATGTATGTATCATACGATGAAGAAAAACCACTCGTAATATCAACTGTGGAAACAGCAGTGCCAATAGTTGTTGATGATATTAGTTCTAAGGCACCACCGCCTGCTGCATCAGCAAACGTAGCATTACCAGAGCCGTCTGTTGTTAGAACTTGTCCTGCCGTTCCGTCCGTGCCTGTATAATTTACTTGGTTTATGGTTACCGTACCTGCAAAGTTTGCAGACACACCTGTAGTGCTTGGATTTAGGTAATAGGACGTATTGTTGTAATCATAAAATATGGGCGAACGGAAAGAACCGGGGGCGTAGACATAAGTTGTAAAAATATATAATTCTGCATTGCCGTTGCAGTAATATATATTTGAGTTTGAGCCAGTTCTTATTCTGACGGCCCAACTAAAATCATTATCTAATATTCCTGTTTCACCACTACCATTGCCGTAGAAAGTTCCGTGCCTAACCCCATCTCCATCATAAAGAATAAGACCCCCACCACCAGAATTATTCCATTTAAGATTTAGGTATTTGTCATCACCTTGATCTAAAAGTCGCACGTTGTCATTAAAGACTAGCTCGTCAACGCCGGTAATGTCGTTGTTGCCTAATGCAAGGTTGCCTGACAAAGTACCGCCGGTTAAAGGCAGTTTGGTCGAGTCAGCTACGGTGATATTTGCACTACCATCAAACGACACGCCGTTAATTGTTCTGGCTGTTTGCAGGGTAGTAGCTGTGGTGGCGTTGCCAGAGAGAGCCGCAGTAATCGTACCCGCAGAGAAGTTACCACTAGCGTCACGAGCTACAACCTTAGATGCTGTGTTTGCCGAAGTGGCGTCTACAGCTAGAGTTCCAGTAGTAGTTATCGTGCCGCCGGTTAAGTAAGTACCGCCAGTAACGCTCGTTACTGTTCCTGTTTGAGCGCCAGCGGCAATACCGTCAAGTTTAGTGCCGTCAGCAGCAACGTCACGACCATCTACAGTTCCAGAGACTGTAATACTTCCTGTGACACTTAACCCAGATGTAGTAACCGTAACTGTGTTGCTTCCGTTAGCATGTAGCTGAAGAGTGCTGTTTTCGTTGTATAGAATTATCCATTCGTTATTTACATCATCGTAAAAACCGAAGTCATCTTGGTCGCCCATAATTGACCAGTGAGACGTACCCGTTGGAGCGATAGCGAAACCTTCCCAAGCACCTCCAGATGACACTTGAAGCAAACCGGAGCGGTTTGTGCTGTCTTGTAAAAGAATACCGTCAATGGTTGCAGAAGTGCTAAAAGTACCTGTCGTTGCAGAAACGGTGCCGCCGGATTGGTTTGTTGCTGTGGTAGCAGTCGTGGCGTTACCCGACAAAGAAGCCGTGATTGTACCTGCACTAAAATTACCAGAGGCATCTCTAGCTACAACCTTACTTGCAGTGTTGGCAGAGGTTGCATCAACAGCTAAAGTTCCAGTGGTGGTTATCGTCCCACCTGTTAAGTAAGAGCCACCAGTAACACTTGTTACTGTTCCTGTATTTGTGGTGTAACCCGCATTGTTATTAAAGCCACTATTGTTAATGTTGGCTTTGGTCAGCTTCCTCTGTACGTTTGAAGTATCGACAACTACGAAAAAGTCACCGTCTCCGTTTGTAGTAGAGGTTGCAAGCTCGCTTAAATCTAACGAGATTGTTGGGGTTGCCCCCTCGCTTGAGGCGCTTCCGTCTAGGCCCGTACCAGTTGCAATAGTTGCAACGTAGTTACCCGTAGTATCTGTACCCAAAGCAACAGAATTAGCAGCGATAGTCGCCGCAATACTTACGTTACCACTACCATCAAAACTACCCGAAGTGCCTGTGACATCACCCGTTAAGCTGATTGTCCTGCCTGTAGCTAAAGCAGTGGCGGTAGTAGCGTTACCCGAAGTATCTTGGTTTCCCGAGGTATTAACCCCGGGCAAGTTGATATTAGCTGTGCCATCAAAACTAACACCACCAATAGTACGAGCAGTTTCAAGGGATGTTGCCGTTGCGGCATTACCTGTGGTGGAGCTTGAAGTAGTAGCGTTACCAGACAAAGCAGCCGTAATCGTACCCGCACTAAAGTTACCAGAGGCGTCCCTAGCGACTAGTGTAGAAGCGGTATTAGCGGTATCACTTTGGAGGTCTTGTGCGGCGGCAGTTACATAGACAATAGCACTGCCAGACAGGTTAAGAAGGGAACCTGTGCTACTTTCAATAAGCGTACGGGAAAGCGTCGTCCCTGACGAAGTGTATGTGCCAGTGCCTATCTCAAACGCAGCACCATCTTCGATGGTGTACCGGACAGTCTCGGCGTTTGCTACGCCAGCATCTGCAAAAGTCTGAAACCCTGCTACAGCAGAACCGAGCGTAATCGTCCCTGTCCCTGTCGTAGCAGTGGACATCTTAGCTCTATTAACTAAAGTCACCATAGCTACGGTCTCTCAGTTTTAGGCGATACGAATAATGGCGTTGCTCGCATCAGCAGCAGGGAAGACGATAGTAAAGTCACCCGCAGTTGAAGTTTTATCTGAGCCAAAGTCCAGAACCGCTACCGCAGGGTTAGTGCCGCCGTTAGCTAAGTAAATAAGCGCACCACGGGCAGTGATTGTTGCGGTAGAAAACGTAAGGTCTGCGAAGTCTAAGAACGCCGTAGTGCCACTAGACGCAGGGTTCGCTGAGATAGTCAACGTACCGCCGCCAGCAGAGTAGCCCGTACCTGAGACTTCGTTAGTCGCAGAATACGCAGTGGTAGTCGCATCTAGCGTAGCTGACGACGTATACAAGGCCAGCTTAAAGACCTGTGATGTGCCGCTGCTAAAGTCAAAAGTCCCGTCAAGGATATCGACTTTGAATGATGTTGCCATAGCCTGTGTAATAGCCATTTGTCTTTCCTTTTAAATTAACGCGGTTCTATTCTGAGTTGGCCAGTTCTTCAGGCAACTAGCCATTGCCTAGCGTTGTTTGTACGCTTTCAATCATGCCTTATCTCTAATAACCAAACCTGTTCGATATGCGTCGGTGACTTCTTTGGCCTCACCAAAGTTCTTCATAGCAACCACACTTTCAGCAAACCGTTTTTCATATTCTTGCATCATGTCCGGCTCACCTTTCATGTAAGTGTACGCCTCTATCAAAGACCCGTATAACAAGGCTATTTCAGCGTTTTCACTTAGCCAGGTAGTTCCGCTTCCTGCCCCCGCAGTCAAACTTGTTGGGCGATAAAAGTAGTGCAACTCCACGTCGTAATTTGCATCGGGCGTGGGTCCGAGCAAAAAGTTGGAGTCGTCAAAAAAAGCGTAATACCTTGGTGCGCCTGTGTCCGTTGGATCTGGGTTGTAGGTTTGCACAAAGTTAACGTCTTTGTAGTCTAAAAACGTTTTATCCCCACCCGTGGTAAACGATAAAGAAAACGGAGCCAAAAAATCACTAGGTGCCGCTAAATACTGGTTACTTGCTGTGGTGGTTCCGCTGGCATTCTTACGAAAAAGCGTAAGCTGAACGTTCTTTAAGATACGCTCTTCAGCCACGCGAATAAAAACAGGCAGGTTATTTACAAAACTGGTTTCAGAATTCTGAGTGTAGTCTTGTATCGCCGTTTTTAACTCGTCATAAGTAAAACTCATGAAATCACCACTGTCACGCTACCAACCTGACCAAATCCGGTTACAGGCCGTAAATCGGGGGCATCCGGGGTAGGCAAGCCTACATAAACGTCCATAGGCTCTACGCGATCCGGTCTGGGATTACGCAAAGCCTGCGGGTCTGTAATGGTTCTTCGGGGCTCTAACTGGGGTTGTTTCTTTTCCCACTCATCTTTGCCCACCAGGAGACCATTCCACTCCCGCTTCATTTCGTTTAGCTTGTAGCGAAATCCGCTTCTGTCTGATATGCCATAGGCATTTTTACCAACAGCAAATTTAGCCATTACAGGTTCTGCGAGTACGCCAAGCTTGGCACAATGTTAAAGGAAGCCCGGTCACGGTCCATACTGATGGCCCGCTCCATCTCTTCTTCATACACAGCTTTCAATAACTGCACCCTGTCCGGAGCCTTCTTAATGGCTATGTAGTAAGCCAACCCGGCAGCCAAACAAGGGTAAAATCTAAACGGCATTTCCACCGTGTTCTGAGCCGTGTCTGCGTCATCCATTCGGACCAAACGATCAAACACGATCACATCTGTGCTGTTCTCCGGGACAGGCCACAGCTTTAACACAGGACTTATTAGACGGTCCAGAAACCACTGTGAGGGACGTCCTTGAGTGGTTTTATTAGGCACACCCAGGTAATCGTCACGACTTAACCGCTCTATGTTGTAATCCACGTTATCGCGGCGAACGGCTGCTGACAGAATATCTATGGTATCTGACCCAAGCGTATATTCTGCCGTCCCAGCAACCAGAGCCTGTGTGGACTGCTCTATCGTCCAGGAGTTAAGCCCCCTGTTTGCCCAATCAGCAAACAACAGGTTCATAGAGCGTTTAGCGGTCTTGATGTCGTAACCTGTACGAACCTCTTTGCCGCAACGCTCAAACGCCTCTTCGATGTACTCGGTGACGTCTAACTCAAAGTTTTTAGAACCAGAAACGGTCATTTCTTACTTCTTCCTCTAACATTACCGCCTTTCTTCATTCCTCTTGCCGCAAGAACAGGATCAAATCGAGCAGGATTGGGCTTTTCTTTTTTATCCTTGCCCATCAAAGCTTTCCCCGCCATATTCGAGCCCTCTACAGCTAAACCACCTAAAACAATACCCTCTGTATTAGCTTTTTTAACCGCACGTTTAGTAGCGCCCACGGTTTTTTTAGCCCTCTTTTTTGCGGAACTAGTGGCTCTTCGTGTGGCTTGACTAGCTCTTTTAGACGTCTTTTTTGCAACTTTAGCCGTCTTTTTTTTGGCGGTTTTAGCCGCTTCTCTAGCTTTTTTAGCGGCTTTCTTTTTCGCTGCGGCTGCGGCTCGTCTTGCCGCTTGAGTGCCTTTAGTAAGTGCTTTTCTAGCAATAGTCGCAACAACCATGGTTATCCACCTTTCTTCTTAGCTATGCCGCCAGAACGCATGCCTTTAATCACACCAGACTTTTTAGAGACCTTTCCGCCCATGTTCCGTTTAATAACGCCTTTTCCCATCAAAATGTCTTTTTGCGTGACTCTACCGTCGCCGCTTAGATCAGGGAAACCACCATCTTTCATTTTTAGTGGGCCACCCACATTTCCACCGCCCCTCATCTTTTTGGGTTTTTTAGCGGGACCGCCATCGGCGGCAAGCATAGGATTAAATTCATCTTTTTTCCGAAACGCACCTATAATCGATGCGCCAACTTTTTTAGAAGATTTTCTCTTCGAGGCACCCATCCCTAAATTAACTCTGGATTTATCCACTTATCAATCTCCTGTAAAATTCGTGACGAACCTTGTACATGTTTTCGACGTCATATGCGTCAAAATAACGCTCATAATAACCTAATTTTCGTATCTTATCCGCTGATTCCTCCAGCTTACTAAGGCGCTGAACGAATATCATCGCATATTCTTCTGCGGTTGTTGGCTCAAAAGAGCCGTTGTCTACAAGCTCATTGGGCTCCTGGTCTGGGTGAAATCCCATAACCCAGATGTCCCTGTCTATAAACACACCGTCAGATATGGCTTGATTGATGTCATCGAGGTATTCGTGGAAGGCTTCCGAGTCTTCGGGAAACGCCAGGTCCACGATGATTACCAAATCCACCTTGTCGTCCCAGGTAGATATGACTGACCACAAGTCATGATAATTCGCGGGATCGCGTTTAAAAATAACCGAAACCCGTTGCGCTGCCCAAGCTGCTTTGGCATATGGGCAAGCGGGTAACCCGTTGAAATCTGGGTTGTTTTCTTCTAAGAGTGTTTTTGACCACTCTCTGATTTCATTGTAAATCTTTTTTTCGTCGTCAACAAAGAATTCATGCATACCGTGTTCTTTTTTTACGGTTAGACATGATTGCCCCACACCCACGACTCACTTCGCCACCCATGTTTAAATTGCGAACTTTAGCTTTCTTGGTGTTAGAA
>Ga0222716_10001389_pt1 | contig 20217 bp, 30 predicted proteins | sample C33_13DmetaG_FD_165044 | JGI IMG/M metagenome (GOLD analysis project Ga0222716, IMG submission 165044) | Estuarine water microbial communities from San Francisco Bay, California, United States - C33_13D | ecosystem: Environmental > Aquatic > Marine > Unclassified | place: USA: California... | reverse complement strand
CTACCTGACACAGGAGCACTAAATTGTATTGTTCCTAATTTAACAACTTGGTCTGGATTTGTTCTATTGTTGTAAAAATTTACTACAGGTCCATCATTGACATCTGCAGCAAATACTGAGTTTGTTAACTCAACTGTAGTAGCAAAATTTACCTCTCCTGACTGGCTTACAGTAAATGCAGTATTACCTAAACTGTCTGTAGGTGAGTGATAATATTTATAAGTATTACCAGATACATTTCCAGTATTTAATACATCTCCTGTTGTTTTTGGTCCTGATAAAGTTTTGTTTGTAAGAGTTTGTGTTCCTGTTAGTGTTGCAACAGTTCCATCTATAGAAATATCATTAGTGCTTACTGTTATACCTGTTCCTGCTCCTACATTTAATGTGAGATTTCCACTAGCTCCTCCACCAGTTAATCCTGCTCCAGCTGTAATACCTGTAACATCTCCATCTCCAGAACCTCCTCCAGAAACAATTAAATTTGTAACACTTCTTGTAGTAGATGTTTTTTCAGCTCTATTTGAAGAACCCTGCTCTGTATATACCTGTTCATAAACTACACCATTTCTTTTTTCTTGCTTAATTAGCTTTCCTTTTTCAAGAAATGATATAGACTCACCTTCTCTTATATTTTGAGCAGATGGTCTGACTCTAAAGAATGAGTCAATTTGATTAACTCTATGTTCACCAGATTTTGGCATTACGAAGGTCTCTTGTTAGTTTGTCTATAATCTATATTAACATCATTGATGGTTATAGAACCATTTGATATTAGTTCAAAAGCCATTGATTCGCAGTTTTTATCGGTTGTAGGGTTAGCTCCATCTCCTACTGTAAACTCTTTAATTACATAATTTGCACCCAAAGAAACTTCAGAGTTTGCATCTGTGGCTGTAGCAAAAGTTGTTTCTCCATCATTGGCATATTTAAGAGTTAGTGTAGTACCACTTCCTTTTACTGTAACAAAAACTTTCTTAATTCTTTTTACTAGACCTGGATTTCCAAAGTCTAAATCTTTTGTTTTTAAATCTATTGATTCTGTACCTACATCACCTGATAAAAGTTTTAAAGTTTTTTGATTAGTTGCACCATATTCTAAATAATATAATCCATCAAAAGATGACATAAAGTTTGATATTCCATTATAATTACTAGTTGCAAAAGGTTTTACAATACTCCAACCTCGTGTTGGAAAGTCATATACATAAACTTCAGTATCTGCAGCAGTATCCTGCACTACATTTAACTGTTTGTATTTATTATTATATCCGATTGCTGGATTCTTTGTAGTTTGATTTGTTCTCCAGGTTGAATCATCTAAATTTACTGTTAATTCTGCAGGAATTGATTGTCCATCAAAAATATAAACTCCGTCATCATTTGCCCAACAAACTCCAAAAGGAGTCTTGCAAACAGACTCTTGTTGTCTACAGCCCATACCATCATACTCTGCTTCTAAATACCAACCAGAATCAGAAGTAGATGATACATTAATTACATATAATTTTTTTTGTTTAAATGCTAATAATCTATTTCCTAGACTATGTAAGGCAGTAAAAGAATCACCATCGCTGATACCTATATCTAAGAAAAAGCTGTCTGGATATGTAGAAAATTTATTTACTGGAGTGTAATATATTCTATCGTCAAAAACATTATCATTCTTTTTTACATTTGCAATCCAAGCTCTTCTAGCACAAACTGCAGCTGCTTTAAATCCACCGAATGTTATGTGATATATTTGAGTGTCGTTTGCAATACTTGACAAAGCAGTTGTTCCAGCTTGACCTCTGGTTACAGTCAGTGCGTTTCCGCTAACTCCTGTAACTTTAACAATTTCTGTACTTAATTTTATAAAAGTTCCAATTTTAAATAAACCGCCAGTATCTACATTAAATGTCGTAGTTGAGTTTGAGGATATAGCTCCATCTAAAAGATTTAGATTTCCATCTCTTTGATATGCAGCTTTTATTTCTGTTATGTTAACACTTTCCTCATCTTGAGAATACCCATTAATACTTTCATAGGTGTCTAAAGAAGGATTTATTATTTCTATTCCAGTGACTTGTGCATAATCTGTATCTGAAGGGTGTGTAAATTCAGTAAAGTCTTCAAATAAATTTTTTCTAACTCCTCTAGTGTAATCAACATCTAAGAATAGTATCCATCTATTGTTACCTTCTTTTTTCCTAGTATATATTCTTACACCTTTTTCATTTTTTCTAGAGGTAAAAGAAGTGTCTTTAATCCTAAATCCTACTCCAGTAAAGTATGCTCCAGTTGTAATAGTAAAAAGGTCTGTTTTAGGTCTTTGTGGTAAGGTTTCATTACCTTGCAAGTCTAATGATGTATGACAAAATTCATAAGAACCAGCATCCCAACCACCTGCTGTAACTGAAATGTTCTCAGCTGAAACAACCTGAACTTCAGAAACTCCTGCGTGTTCTAGAATACCTGTTCCAAAAACATCTCTATCAACAACAAGTTGAATAATGTCTTTAGTAGCACTTCCATCTACATGGTTTACACCTCTTACTCTCATACCTTCTCCATTTATAAATATAATGTTTCCATCCATATTGGCATCTGTAAAAGCTCCAGCTGGATAAACATCATTATTAGAACTGTCTTTATAATTTAAAGAAACTGATGAAAGGTCGCTAGTGTCGTTTAGAACTGTAAGAAATATTGTTTTAGATTCCAAACCAATGTCATTTGTAGGGTCTGGATTAGAGTCTAAAGGATTTGATGTGGTAACTAATTTTTTACTAGTGTTGCTAGTTAAAACAATTGTATTAAAATCTTGAGCATCAACTACTGGGTCTGTTCCTAGAATAATACTAAACTCTCCAGCTGCACTAGGATTTGTAGAACCTGAAGAACCAAAAGAAGTAGATTCTGCTATATCTTCAAATTGCGTACTAGAGACATCTGTCATATCTATTCCAGCAGAAGAATCTAACCATCCGGTAATATCTGTACCAAACCTATCTTCAGTAGATACATATTGAAGTTTTTTAAAATTATCTCTTCCCGCAGTAGCGCTTACTGCAAGTTTATCAGAAACATATAAAATACCATCTACAAAATAATATACAGGTTCAACAGCTCCTGAAACTTTCATATCTATTTGAGTGTTTACTCCTTCTTGAGTAAAATTTCCAGTTGAATCAAAATCTCTTCTGTAAAACTGTATTACAGTATTCCCAGTATCTTTGTCTATAGGATAAGCTATTGTTTGACTTGGGTCAGTTACAGTACCATCAGTGTTAACATTGAATTGAGAATTAAATATAAAAGCACCATTACCATTCTTGGTATGAGTTAATGTTACAGCTGAACATTTATTTGTAGCGCTAGATGATGATTGTATTAAACCAGGATTTGATAAAAATACATTCTCTGCACTTTGAACCTGATTAGGTGCAATATCCCTAGGAGAGGACTTGGTATTAAGTCCTCCGCTAAAGTCGTTTAATTGTAATGACCTTCTAGGCATCTATTAACACCCACATCCACATTCGCAGTTCATATTCTCTCCTTATTTATTTAAGGGCTTTTTTAACTTCAGCCCAGATTTCATCGTCTAATTTATTATCTGATTTCTTGATGAAATAATCACCAAGTTTTATTAATACAGCTTTTAAAACTTTTTCACTTAATAAGCCTGTTAATAATTTACTGATTACAATGTTCATAGTGTCTCCTATTTGTTTAGCATTTCCATCTTTTACGCGCTTGTCTTATTCTAGAATTAGGATTATTCCTAGTTTTAGCAGAACTTCTTTTTAGTTGTCCTAAAGACCTTGCGCAGTAAGACTTTCTTCTTTTAGCTGCCTTGCTACCTTTCTTAACTTTACCAGTAACAGCAGTTTTTAATTTACTTCCAGGGTTAGCTTTCCTATAAGCCTTAACGCCTTTTTTTGTCATACCAGCGCCTTTCTTTGTAGGCCTGTAATTAGCGTTTTTTCCCTTAGTTGTCTTTCTAATTGCTTTTGTTTTTTTTCTTGGCATTATTTCTTTATCTCTTTTCTAATTGAATTTAGTATTTCTTCTTCTCTAAACTTCATAGATAAATTAGCTTCAAATCTTTTTACTTCTTTTCCATACTCAAAAATAATAATAGTAGGAACTACTTTAATGTCCCAATCTTTTTGTATAACTGCACCTATGTTTTTATTAGATATGTCTACATATCCAGTATAGCAGTTTTCTATTTTTTCTAATGGTATTTTGTTTGCCCAATTCCAAGAAGCATTCACTTCTATAACTGCACAAAACTCGTTTTTCGTTAATTGAATATCTTCAAAGCTATCTAAGTTGACTGATTGTGAGTGCAGCCAAGATAGCGACGAGAATAAAATTAATACCAAGAATGATATAAATTTGTTGTTCATCTGTAAACCTCATTAATTATTATTCATTTTCAGTAGAGTATCATTAATACTTCGTGTGTCTTCTTTAATATCATCTACTTTATCTTCAAGTTTTTCTACTTTTTCTTCAGTGTTTAGAATAGAGTTACGAATCATTTGGTCTTTTAAATCATATTCTGTTCTACTGATTGGAGGCTCTGGTAATTGTTTAGCTTCTTCAATCTCAGCTTGCAAATTAAACCATAAACCAACAACCATAAATATTGTAACTGCTATACTGATAAGCGTTTCAATACTCAATGTAAATTTACTATCTTTACTTACTTCCATTGTTGCCCCTTTATCTCATATCTGCTGGTGCCACAGCTCTAGTGCCACCTACTTTATCATTCTTTTTCATACCGTATCTGCGTACAGCTTCTTTGTAGTTAGCCATACATTGTTGTGCGGACGCCATTCTAATTTGAGCTAGATTACCATCTGTTGCTCTAGCTGCTGCATCCATCAAAGCTTTTCCTTTTACATAATCTATTAACGCAGGCTGTAATACATTATCAATGTCTATTGTATCAATAATGCTTGTAAGTTTATCTGGCTCTGCATAATAAGAGATAACAATACCATCAGAAACCACATTTATTGTTTTTATTTCAGAGTCGTCTGCGTGAGTTGCTGCCGTAGTATCTCTATATCCTCTTGTAACAGTCAATGTATTTGTGCTTATAGCTGTAATCAACATTATTTCATCGTCTATTTGAATCATTTCATTGACTGAAAATTGACCACCTTCATCCACATCTACTGCCGTTTCTGTAGTATCTAGAGCTTCGTTGAGCAAATTCTTAGGAATAGGGTCTCCAGAAGACTGGTAAGAAACTTGAGAACCTAATTGAACTGCTTTTAGTTTGCTCTCTGATGTTTCTGTAGTTCCTCCGTCTCCAAGGTTGGTTGCAATAGCTATTCTATCACCTTCTATCCACCACACAAAGTTATCACTAGGGTCTTTATACGTACTTGATATTACTGACATTATACTTCACTCCATACGAATACATTACTTACTGATGTTTCGCTGTAAAATTGTTTTATTCTCCCACTGCTTAATCTAGGAATATCTATATACTCTCCACTTGTATTTTTAATAGAACATCTAAACACCTTGTTAACTGTTATGCTCTGATTATCATCTAAATCATACCACAGTTTATTATCTAACAAATCTGTTTTAGCATTCTCTATTTGATTAGTATATCTACCCATATCAATCAATGCTTCATTAATTAAGTTGATTACATAGTTCTCTGATATATCAGGCACTGCCTGTAGCACTCTGCTATATATCTCTTTACCTGTAAATTCTATTGCAGCCATTACGAATTCTGTCCTGCTATCATAACATTAACTTTAGCTTCAGTTGTTCCACCACTGTATGTAACTGTGTGAATACCTACAGAAGTGTTTGCTTCTCCCATTTCCATAGGAATTACTACTGCCTGACCTACATCTAACACTGCAAATATTTCTCCACTTACTGTAACTGATACAGTTCCAGGAGAGCCAAGAGCACTTACATACTCTACTGCTACTAATTTTACAGTTGTTGGTATTGTTCCAGCAGTAGGATTTGAAGCATCTGTCCAACCTGAATTATTTAAAAAATCTGCACTTCCAATTGCTGAAACTGCTACATTTTTCCAATACGCTACTGCATCACTATCGTAAACAGCGTTCATTGTATAACTACCGCCCCAAGTTCTAGAATCTGCGTGCACATCTAAATTTAAATTTGTGTAATCTCCAGCTGTACTTCCTTCGTCAGTAACGCTATTGTCATTAACAATTTGCACTGAAGTTTTTACTCTAATTTCGTTTGCCATTATCTACCTTCTCTTTGTTTTTCTATTTCTAATTTATCTACACCTATTAATTGTAATGCTTCTACAAATTGTGCATTTATCATAGCATATTGTTTTTCATACCAACTGTATTCTACAGTAGCTATTTGTAACGCTGACTGAAATTCTTGTACCTTCTGTTGTAAGTTTGCATTATATTCTTGTATTTCTTTACTTACATCCGTACTATATGAGTTTATATCTTGTGAAAACTTTGATAACTCACTGTTGTTCTTAGCTATTATTGACTGCATCGTTTGTATTGCATTCTGTAATGCTAAAGCTTGGTCTTGTGCTTTGTTAGAAATATCTACTTGCGTTGCCTGCGCTGCATCTTGCTGTGCTTTAGCTAAATCAATTCTTGCTTGTTCAATATTGCTTTGTAAATCGCTATTATGTTTTTGTACCTCACCTTGTATGCTAGCTTGATACTTAACATTTTCTTTATTGAACTCATTTAATTCGTTTTGTATATCTGCTCCAAATTTATCTATATCAGCTCTGACTTTAGTAGAGTATATACTTAATTCTTTTTGCGTACTTTGTTGATATGCTTGAACTTCTTTTTGAACATTTTGTGCATACTTTTGTATATCATTAGAGTATTCTTGTATTTCCTGTGCTTCTTTAGCAGATGTCAATTCTGCATCTTTAATAGACTTTTGTAACTCTGCTCTATAGCTTTCTACGCTTTCATTGAAGTTTGCTATCTCATTCTGTATATTAGATTGATATTGGTCTACTTCATTGTTTAACCTACCAAGCTGTAATTGTGCTAACTCTGTATCTTCATCTGTTTCTAAAAATGTTTCAAACTGACTCATATCTACTGTCAATACAGGTGGAGTAAACTGTGGTACAGCTTGTGAAAAACTTACACTTGCTGAACCTACTGTTATGTCAGCTGGTGCACTAGCACTTATGTTCAAATCAGGTAATCCTAATGTAGTCAATGTAAGGCTTGGTTTTGTATACGTTGGTGCACTAGTATCTACATCTATCTTAGCTGGAGTTACTCCTAAAGATACTGTAGATTGAACTGTGCTTGAAGCGTCTGCATTTGTAGCAGCTGAATAGCTTACTGTAGTTATTGCTGGGCTTACAGGAGAAGTTGCAGATATAGATAAGTCACTTACATTTAATGCTGATACAGATGAATCTTTTAAGTTCATCAATCTTAGAATTGCATTTCTTGCTGCAAACAACACTATTGCATTTGTTGCTTCTTTTGGAAAGTTTTCTACAGAAGTGTCATCATAAGTTAAATTAGTTCTATCTTCGTTGATTTTTATTAGTTTACAATCTTCGTCACCACTGTTTGTTGGTGCAGTAGGGTGGTCAGGTAATACAAACAATTTCTTATTAGAAACATAATATGCTGGGTCTGTAGATGAAGCATATTCCATATAGTTTGCATCTATAACTCTACCTATTTGGTCAGCATGAACTTCTCTACATGGTTGATACACTACAGGACTTGCAGTAATATCTTCTGCTCTTAAAACATGAAGTATTTTAGAATCTTCTACTCCTACACCATCTGCTGGATTAGTTGTTTTTATATTTCCACTATGAAATAATTCTTCTTCAGACATTCTGTCTAGCTTAGACATTGGTAGAACATCAATGATTTCTCTAGCACCAGCTTGTAGCCAATCGTTTATATAGCCTTGTTTGGTAGCATCTCCTGTACCAAAACCTGTTAATGCATCTATTTGTGTTTCAAAACTAGCCATTATCTTCCTTGTCCTCTATACTTTTTTGTATAATTTTTATTACTCAATTTATTCCCATACTTAGTACTTTTACTAAGACCTTGTCTTGTTTTCTTCTTTCCGTTAGATATTCTAACTTGTGTCCCAAATGCTGGTCTTCTCATTTCTTCTTCTTTCTTCTGGCAAAAGTTCTTACATTTGTTGGTTTACCACCAACTCCTTGTTTCTTTGCTCTCTTTCTTCTTACTGCACTCTTTTTTTGTGAGGCGCTCATACTTGCTGCTTTAGAAGCAGGAACACACTTAGGGTATTTTCTTTTGCTTCCCTTAGCTTTTTTACGTCCACACTTTTTATGTCCTCCGCCTTTTTTCTTAGAACCGATATCAACCCAGTCCTCGCTAAACCATTTTCTAAGTCCGCCTCTGTAAGCCATTACTTCCAGCCGCCACCAGCTTTTTTGTACTGCTTAGATGCCCAAGCATTTGCGTAAGCACTTGGATATACATCAAACTTTTTCTTTGCTTGTGATATATAATAAGACCACTTGCTTGGATTAGTCGGTGTAGGTTTACCGCTTTTGTTATTTTTTTTAGGCATTATTTCTTCTTCTTATTTTTATATGAAACTTTTTTACCAGCTTTTTTAGCTTCTTTAGTTGCTTTTTTTATGCCTTCCTCTGTATAAGCATAACTTTTTCCATTTACCATTGGCATTATAGTATCCTTTGTCTTGGTCCCTTACGAGAAACTTTAGAAGCTCCTTCTTTAAGCTTCTTCATTCCCTCTTTTTGGGATATAGTATTAATATCAATTTGGTCTTTTCTAATAGCTGTTGCAAAAGGGTTGTTTTCCCTTACAACAAATTGAGTACTCCATCTAGGTGCTGCTGCTCTTTGACCACAAGAGGTGCAGTTAAACATTCCCTCAGGATTTGGCTCTTTACAATGTTGACAATTAGCCATATTACATATAAGTTACTATATAAACAACTCTTGACCTATCTAGTCTTACTGTGTTTATAGAAAGTATTGTATTATCTGTTAAAGTTGCTATAAATGTTTTAACTTCATTTGCTAATGAACCGCTTACGCTACTTGCGTCTGCGCTCATATCATTAATGATAACCTTTACTTCTGCTCCGCTATAATTCGCCATTTTATTCTCCTATTATTTTTAAAATTCTTTATAGGTTTCGGAGTGAGACTAGCCCACTCCATAGTACCTAATAACTATTATTACTGGTCAGCAAATACGATTGCAGTATTTGTAGCGGAAACAACTGTTCCGTTTAAATACCATTTTGTACCATCACAAACGAATTTAACCATAGTACCACTCTCAGGTGTTAAAACACTAACTTTTGAGTTACTGTTTCCATCTGAGTATACTACTGCAGTTAAGTCACCGTCAACATCACTGTGTGCTAAGCCACCTACAAAGTAGTTTGCATCTGCGCCAGTGTCAAATTGCCAGTCTTGAACGTCTGCTGCTGCACCACCATACCAGAACTCGTAACTTAATCCGATTTCTTCTGCTGGTAGTGTAATTACAATATCCGCAGTAAGGTCAGGACAAACGTGAATTATACCTGAGTCTTCTGCTAAAATTGTATAAGTAGCTGCATCTGGAACAAGCACAACATCTCTGTTAGCTGAACCGTATGCACCACTATTTTCGTTGATTCTATCTGTCTTCATCTTAAATTCCCTCCACGTTGTAAAGAGCGTGAGATTCTGGTAATGTGATTTCAAGACCTGCTTCTGTAAGAATCATGTCTTTTCTCAAATCTTCATCTGCACTTTGTACATTTGTCATGATTTGAGTATCACGGTTAATACCATTACCTACTAAAGGTCTGTATGCTAACTGACTCATATCAGCCATCAACATAAATCCTTTTGCCATTCCTCTAAATAAAGGTTGTTTAACTAAGAACATACTTCCGTGCACAGTATTAATTTCCATTAATTTGTGTCCAAAAGCACCTTCTACGTTATCCATATTTACTCTGTAAGGACTTGCTGATTGACCAATAGATGCATCAATAAATGCTCCATCGCCCATCTTGTTAAAGAATGAAATTACAGGTAAAGAAGCCATAACAAGTTTTTCACTTGCTCCGCCTCTTGCTGGGTCAAATATAACCTCTAAGTCTGATAGTAATTTATCGTAAGTTAAATTAGCTTTTTCAATACTTCTATGGTAAGCTTTACCAGAAGAATAAGCTAATGCATTAGCATCTGTTTTTTCAGGTGCTACATTTTTTAAGATATTTCCTACTAGACCTTCAGTATACTGAACGCCTTGGTAACGAGCTTTTTGACCGAAGAGCATAGCTCTTTCAATGTCAATTTTGTGCTCGCGTAATTTCTGAGCCCATATTCTATCAAACTCATTCGCATATCCACGATGACGTGTTGCGATTGCTGTGTTTGTTAGTTCACAAGCTGTTTTAAAGATTTGTGTATAACCAAATCCGTCGTCTAGACTATCTGAAAAAGTATCTGGTGATGCTGTTCCTTCTTCAAATGATGTACCAATAATTTGGCAAGTATCATTGTTTGAAAGCACGTCATAACCAGTTGCTGTATTAGCATCAGATAGACCAATTACTCTACCTTGGAAGGTTGAATCTGCTGAACCAGCTGATGGTCCAGATTCAACTCTTACAATAGCTTGAGTATAACCGTTTGCGTCGTCTAAAGTGTTTACTGCAAATACCATTCCTTTGGTAAGAAAGTTAACCGCTCCTGCTGAAGCTGTGTCAACTTTGAATGAGTAAACTACGTCTTTAGAAACTGATGCTCCGCCATTAACGTCATCTGCTAATAAAAAGCTTCTATCTGTGTGATTGATTTGACTTCTGTTTTCAAGAAATCTGAAAACATTATCATCAGTCGCAACTTTAGAAACATTAGCCAAGTAGGTGAAAAAAGGTGATTCTTCTGGAGTTAATTCCGCAACTCTATCAGAGAAATCATACAGTTTTCTTTGGTCTGGGGCCTGCCCGTAACCAGCACTTGTTGTAGCAGCTGTAATGTTGGAAGCTTTTAGTATTCCGCTATTTATAGCCATTTTAGTCTCCTAACTATTTATGATTGTTTAGTTAGCCTACCACGAGTCCCAGCGCTCATAACTCTATCCCATACTTGGTCAGCCTCAGATTTTTGTGGTTGTTCACCACCCTGAAGCACACCTGCTGGTTTAGGAATTGATTTAGTTTTCTTTACTGCTTCCATATTTTCACTTACTTTAGCACCTTTGCCTTCATTTTCTTTCCACACTTTAATAAGTGTTTCAATAGGAAGATTAGCTTTTGGTGTTGTTGCAAATTGTAAAAATCTTTCCGCATCATCTTTTCCAAGATTATGTTCTGAAACCAATTCTGTTTTTAAGTTGTTCATCGCCATTTGATTCTGTAGTTTAGCTAACTCATTATCTACTGTTTCGTGTACAAGCTGTTTTTCTTGTCCTACTCTAAATTTGTAAGACTCTGATTCTGGCTTGTAATAGGCGTCCCAAGGGTCAAAGTTTTCTGGGGTTGTACTTCCCTCCGATTCTTTGCCCTCAACTGATTCTCCAGAAAGTCCTTTTTCAATCATATCTACTAATTCGGGTTTTTCAGATAATGCATTTCTTAACTGAAGTAAGTCTTGCGACTCTCTTGTAAGATTTTCATGCTCTGCTGTCTTCTTATCGTACATTGATTGAAACTTTTTAGCTTCTTGTTCCCAGTCTACAGCTTCAGATGTTTCCACACCTTCTTCTACGGCTTCTTCTTGTAATGAAACTGTTTGTTCCACTGCAGAGTCCACAATTGGGTCTTTCTTTTCAACCTGTTGTTGTTCTTGTTCAATTGCCATGTTTTTCTCCTTTCGCGATTTAGTCTAAGACTCTGAACCACGATTGTTATTTTCTTCAGCCTCCAAAGATTGTCCCATTTGGTCTACCAAATTACCTAGTTGCATTACCTTTTCTTTTTCTTTAACTTTAGTGGAAGAAGAAATCTCATTTAATGTAGACTTAAACTTCTCAACTTCTGTTCGTTTTCTAGCAGATACCTGCTCACGTTCAGACGTTTGTAAATCACCACTTAGTTTCTTTACTTGATTTTCAAGCTGTGTAATATACTGTTGCATTTGTGCCATACTTCCTTTTCTTTGAAGAACACCTTCTTTGTCAAAGATTTCGCTTTTCTTCAAAACCTCAACATCATCTACCAGACCTAACTTGTAAGCATCAAGGTACATATTATATTCTGCTACCTTATTGCTTGGTAAAGTTGAACCTGATATAATTCGAATGTCATGTTGACCTAATTGAATATCATTTTCAATAGTCATCATTTCTTTTCGCTTATCATCATACAGTCTCATATTAACTGAAAATTCAGTAATATCATTATTTGGTTGTACAATTCTAAATGTTTTTGCAAATCTATAGTGGTCTTTACATAAATTATAAACTACTTGACCGACTTTTGATAAACTTGCTTCAATATCTCTTAATTTTGATTTACCTCTAGACTCACCCATTTCTGATAAAAGCATCGTACCTCTAACAGTCTCTGGACCTCCGTCTTTAAATCCTTGTAATAACTCAGGTATACCAAAATTTAAATCTATATATTTTTCTACCCTATCAATTAAATAATAAAACTCGCTAGTTAAAGGAGCTGGTTGAGGGTAATGTGGCTCTCCAAATTCTGGATTATATTCAATAACCGCATTTGGGTTAGCCCAATCTTTTTCTAACTGACCAACATTATCAACACTTCCCTCTGGAATTAAAAGTTTTAATCCAGCTGCAGATTGAGCGTGTGACAAGGTTAGAGAGAATAACTTATTTAAAAGTCTTTGAGAGTCTTTAACCTTGTTCACATCTGATTTTGGATAGGGAGTATTAGTCCAAATGTTTGCAAATGGAACAATTGGATATATATCAGTGTTAAGAATACGCTCATAAAGTAAAGTATCTCCAATGCTACTGCATTGAGCAATTCTTGTTTGTTGTATTTCTTCTACTTGTATAGCACCGCTTTCTAAAGCTTGAACATTTTCTTCTTCTTGAAGTATTTCTGCGTACACTTCTGGGTCAATAATTTTTTCTTGACCAGATACTGTGTTAAATAATCTATAATAAGGAACTTTTACTTTGTAAAATCTATCAAGTATTTGATATTTTTGATTTACATTATAATCAAGGTCCTTTGCTTCAGCTGGGGTTAAAACATTGTTACTATTTTTTAAAGTAGATGTTGGATAATCTTCTCCATACAAGGAATTAACTCCAACTTCTATATTGTCAATAATTTCATCTAACTGAGGATAAAGGTCTAAAACTTGCTGTTTGGTTAAAAAGGTAGACAATATAATTCCAGATGCGTCATTAAAAAACCTATCTCTTGACGCTGGGTCTACATATACCCTAAAAGGGTCTACGTGCGTATATTTGACTTCGCCCCTTCCATAATCTGATTCAGGGTCGACATATACATACATATATCCTAGTCCAGTAACAGCATAATCGTGAACAACTTGTTTAAATGTAGAGTCTCCATTCGAGATATCCCATACATACTCAAGTATTGTTTTCCATACATTAGAAAGTTTAGTATCAGAATCTTCTCTTGCAATAGCAGAAAACCTAGCAGGTCTAGCTGTAAGCAATGATTTTAGTTTATCTACAGCAGCATATACTCTATCTATGACAAAGTCAGCTTGCCCTACAGATTGTAAAGCATCTGATTCATCTTTAGTGTAATGATTACCTAAAGTAAAGTCTACTGCATTTCTAGCTTCGGCATCCCATTGTTGCCTTGCATCTCTCCATCGCCTAAATAATTCTTTTGTGATTTGCGGCTTAGATTTATTTTCGTCGTAATTAGCCATATACTCCCAATTAGTTTTTAGTCTAAAAATAAAGATTTTTGTCTACTAAAGTCAAGAGAAATTTTATATTTTCTGTCCAGTAACCCAATTAACGACTCTTTTAGTACGACTTTCTTCTAGTTTAGTTATCTTGTCTTCTAATTTATCAGAGTCTATTGCTCCACTTTTAGGAGGCTTAGCTGTTGTTATAGCATACCAAAGACCATCAAGAAGGTCATCGTTTCTACCTTTTGGAAATTCAAACATCTCATCCACAAGGTTTGCATGTTCTTTTTTTATAAACAACTTTCTTCTATTTACTATAGGACATAAAAGAGCTTCTAATCTATCTTCTTTTTTAATTCCATGAGGAGGTCTTACACCTTGAGACAATCCAGGAGCTAATTTTCTATCTTTACCAGCTAGTTGATTTACATAATCTTTTACCAACCCTTGAGCTCCAACTTTCTCAACATTAACTCTTCTTACTGGATGATATCTTCTTGCCATATCAACAATTGTTTTAGGCATATTATATAAAGGAGAATGTTCTCTGTAGTAGTCAACAACATATACATTTCTATCTCTATCCATAGCAATAGTCATTATAACCTGATAATCGCTTCTAGCATTTGACTCGTAAGCTAAGTCAACTCCCATGTATACGTTAACAGGAATAGCAGACTCATCAACCATCATATAGTTGAATCCGTTTTTGCTAACCAACTCTCCTTGGTAATAGTTTAGTCTATCTATATGAAATTTAGCACTTTCTAAATCTCTTGCTTCATTTAAGTACTCTTGAGCAAACTTATGTACTAATCCCATTTCTGTAAACCTTCTTCTTATGTCCATAAGCTTTTCTTTTGTAAAATAACTAGGCCATAAAGGAACATCGTCTACTATAGCTTTCTTGTATAATACTTGCCAAGCAGACTTTCTTCCTTGTTTTTCAGCATCTAGCCATCCATCATATACGCCTTGAAGAAAAGAGTCGTAGTGGACTATTGTACCAATAAGCCATATTGACCCTTCGTTTTCTTTGGAGTTTTCTAATGCGGGTTCTACCGTAGACATTACCCATTCTTTAATCTCTCTTCTTCTTTCTGGTGTTTTAGTATTTAATTCTGATTCAAAGTCGTCAAGAATTATGTTTGTATAACGCAGTCCTAACTGTGAACGACCACGCAATCTTTGACTTGTACCTTTTGCTATGATTCTATCTCCTCTAGCAGTAGTAAATTCTTTCTCTGTCCACTTACTTCCTTTTAAGTCTCCAAAGTAATATTGTAATGCAGGATTTATATCTATGTGATTTTGTATGTATTTAATATGGTCAATAGCCTGAGACTGTTCTTCTGATACCCAAGCAATAAATTGTTTCTTTTCTGGAGGAGCAAAGTATAGTTGATGTAATAAAGCAGTCTTAGCTAAAGTAGACTTTGCGTGTCCTCTAGGGAGTATAATACAAACACGCTTTTCATCTCCTAGCAATATGTCGCTCAACTCATACTGATAGGGAGAAGGAGTTGATTTCATAAAGTCTTCTGGTAAAAACATCTGACCAAAAGTAACTATGTCTTTCTTTGCAAGCTCTAATGCTTTCTCTTTCTGAGATAGGTCAGGAGGTATGATATTAAAGTTATCTGGCTTCTTGGTATTCTTTTTCATAAACTCTATCCATCATTACTAATGTTTTAGGTGAAAGCCAGTCTCCGTCTGGTACTTCTGTAAACATACTAGAGCTTTGCCAAAGCAATGGTCCAGCTACATAGACCCAACACTTTTCTTTCTCGCCTGTATCATCCATTATAACATCTACTGTTGTCCTTATATAAAGACCGTCTTTTATAGACTCGTACATATCATACATACCTAATTCTTCTTTACTTACTTCTAGAACCTCTACTACAGCTCCTTTTCCTTTTTTATTTTTAATTAAAGCTGGAAAATGCTTGTGACCAGGAAATACTAAACTGAAATCTTCTATTCTTCCAGTTTCTTCAAATCCTCTTCTAAGAGTTCCATATACAGCTAATCTCATGATTCACCTACCTCTCTTGGTATACCTACGTCGGTAATTCCAAATGATTTATTATATACTGTTAAACAGTTAAAACATTTTATATGTGTAGTGTCTTTCTTTTTAGCACTCCATAAGAATATTGCTGTTTTCTTTAAATGGTAGTGACAAATTAAGCAGCGATTACTTTTCGCTATCTTTCTTAACTTCTGCCAGTTTTTTGTGTTCGGACCCTTGAATTGCATTTAATTGCTCCTTTGTAAAACCTTGAAATAATGTTAAGGACTCTGTAGTCTTTTCTGTATCCATCATTCCAGATATTTTCATTAATGTTGTTATCGCTGTAATCTTATCTCTATCTGAAGAGCCACCTTTGTCTATAATGTCTCTCATTTCTTCTAAAAGATAGTTCGGAGTAATTTCCGCTTCATTCAAGTATTTATCTATTTCTTCTCTAATCAAGTTTTTCACCCTGTCTGTTTTTAACAATAATTTTGCTTGTGATTTAGCGTAGTTTTCATTTTTACTAGGAAATGCTTTCATATATGCTTCGACCACATCATCTCCTTTTGCAACGTACTTGCCAAACAAAAACTCTTTATCAGTAGCGTTTTTTCTATTTTTCTTTCTAACAGAAGGAGATTCACCTGCAGTAGAAAAAGTGTGCATGTTTGTTTTCATGTCACCTGTTATTACTACTTTAGGACTACATATGTAAGAACCCATTATTGTTCTTATAAAGGTAGTTTCCTTCTTTCTGTCGTGTTTTTTTAATACGCCTAGGTGTAACACTTGACATACCTGACCATCGTCAGTCAATATCCAATCTCCCTTGTTTGAATGTCTCCAATTAGTTGATAGAGATATATCTGAATGATATTCCCTAAACTCTTCTTGACTTTCAAAAAGCAGGTGTGTCACACCTTTTACTTTGCGTTCTTTCATAATCTAACTATTTTTCTTCTTTATCGTCAACTTCTTTTTCAAGTTCGTCGATAACAAACCGAATATAGTTATTTGCTAGGAATCTTACTTCGTTAGCTTGTCGGTCTATTTGCATTAATTGACCAGCAAGTTCATTGGCTCTAGCATATTGAGCTTTAGCTTCATCTGATAAGTCAGACATAACAAACTCAATTTCTTTGCCATCATTCATGATTACTAGCTTTTCTTCTTTTTTATCTACCATAGTCTCTCCTTATAATGGTCTCACCATAGGTGGTGCGTGTTCTTCTAGTTTTCTATGTAAGTCTTCTAATATTTCAACGTCTGCAATATTGTGTTCGTATACATATTTTAAAGACTTTTTATCGCCCCAACGAGCTTTTTGCCAATATTCTGGTTTAATTCTAGTTTTACCATCAATACCGAAAAACTCTGTTGCTGCCATTAAAGATGAACGATGTAGCTTTAATTTAGACCTTACCACATAATATAAGTCTTTATGTGACTTTTGTCTATACATTGGAAAATCTATTCCATGATATAAAGCTCTTGTTCTAATAAAAGGAATATCAAACCTAGTTCCGTAATAAGTAAATATGACATCATACTTATTCATTTCATCAACTAAAGACTGTGTTATTCTTTTATCTTGCTTATTAGACATAATCTCTTCTCTTTCGATAACATCTCCAGCGACCTTCTTAATTCCTCTGCCTTTGATACACCAAGAAAGCATTAAGTCAATATTAGCACTAAAACCAGTAGATTCTATGTCTAGGTATCCTATACTTAGTTCATGTCCAGTTTTATATCTCTTAGGCTTTCTAAACCCTAAAGATTCTATTTTTCTAGTTACAGCTTTATACGTTCTATCGTATCCAGCTATCCTAATTTCCTGGTACAGTTGAAAAGCAGATTTGTTTGTCTTTTCGTACTGATGTAATATTACTACTTCTTCATCTGTCCATAATTTAGCTTTCGCCATTATTTGCCCCATTTCTGGTTTTTGACTATCAATGCCATAACTGAATATATAGCTATATCTAAAAATGCGTCTTCTACGGGCTCATTCTTAGCCTCGAAGTCGTGATTAGTAGAAAGATTGACTAGTCTGTTTATCTTGTCATTTAGCCTTACAATTATACCAAATAAGGCTGTATTGACTTCTTTTTCGTTTTTCAACGTGGTACCCATAGCAATATTGCCAGGACCATAATCAAACTGCTTCTTACAAAATGTTAAATACATTTCATTTAAAAGGGTTTGAAATTCTTTTTCTGTAGAAGGGTAGTTGTCTTTTATATACGATACTACGTCTTCTGCTGTGCTAGTTTTCTGATTCATTTGGAAAGTCCTCTTTATCGGGTTTATCTTCTAGTTTTCTTAAAACATTCAACTCTTTTTCATATCTATCCCAATCAAGGTTTTGACGTATTTGTTCTAATACATCTAGCTCTTGCTGTAATTTTTGAACTAATTCGGTATTACCTTGTTTTTTTGCTTCTAAGATTGCTTTTCTGATATTTTCCATAGATATTCTCCTACTCCTAGTTGAAATAATCCATTACTTACAGCTTCAATAGCTCTCTCATCGTGCTCTAAGCCAGTATTATAGTAAATTGCATGTAATACCTCATGTATAAAGGTTTCAAGCTTTCTAGACTCTTCTATATCTTTATTAATAAGTATAATATTATCTTTTACAAGATGTCTTCCATACAGTTCTTTATCATTATCTTCGTGTTCTAGTGGTAATTCTATTATTTTGTAGTTATGACCACCAATATTTAATTTCATTGCTTTTTCTTTTGCCATTGTTCTCCCTAAACGTTGTTGTGTATGCAACTTACATAAAAAATACTACACAAGTCAAATAAAAAAGGTAAAAATGTTAAAAAAACCGCACGACGTCCCAATGTTCTAGTTTCTAATGCTCTTGAAATCGCTAGAAATACAAAAATTAACAAAATGTAAAAAAGATATTGACCCAAGTAAAGCAAACAGAGTAACTTTGACAGTTCTAAGGACGAAAAAAAACACTAATGTTCGATGTTCTTGAATAACTAAGAATATTAAATCTATATCTTAAATAATGCTCGGTGTTCTAGAGAGGGTCTAATCGAAAAATTTTTTATCAAAATTATTCTAGTCGTCGAATTTTGCCACCTCACCAGTTTTACCCCAAAATTTCAAAAACCGTTTAGTTTTCCACAATATTATCCACATATCCACAGACGCCATCTCAAAAAATTGGCTTAGTTTGTGTGCTTCTTTTCTTCGCGATGAGGGGTCGGGTCTTTTTCCTATTAGAAATTCCAATATTTGGTTGAAAATTCGGTTTTTTGATATAGTGTTAGTTTTTGAAAAAAATATCTATTATTTCCTAGTGTCAACCCTCTAAGCAAACTTTTTTTTGCTACTAAGTCTAACAATATCAACACTTACAGACACGCCAAAAAAAACTTATAAAAAACTATTGACTTTTATAAATATTCTTCCGAGCTTGTTTATGTATTATTTGAAAATTCGGAACTATCAGACACTCGCGGTGGGAGCCTCGTCCCGCATAACGCGTCACAATTTGCTGAGTTCAAAGCTTAATTTTTCTACTATGTTTGCAAAGTTTGGCGGTTCTCTATAACAGAGATTTAATACAACGCCAATTAACGAAAGGGACAATATAATGTCTAATAAAAACACGGATGTAGTTAAACAAAAACAGGGTGTAGTAACTCGCGATGTCTATGACAGAGCAATGAGTACTTACCAAACCATGGCCAAAGATGGTGTAATATCTCAGGATATCGCGCAATCATTGATTGACAAGTATGCCTCAGACCACAGAGTCAAGGGTACTAGAGCGCAATCAAACTTGGCGGTCATCTCAGACCTTAAGAACACGCAACGAGATATGCAAACAATCTCAGAGCTTGTAACCAAAGTGAACAAGCAACTCGCGAAAGACAGGGTCAGAATGAACAAGCGTAACTCTGAGAAGAAAGGGTTACCTCAACTAGGACTTAAAGTTGAGATAATGGTATAACACAACCAAACACAGAGAACGGGGCGAGCAATCGCCCCTTCTCGGAAGGAAAAAACAATGAGTAAGCGATTAAAATCAGTTGCTGATTATCTCAGAGTAAAAGAGCGAAAGCTTCAACGAGAAAATCTAAGGCAACGAGAGTTAAGAATAGCAGACCTTAAGCGTCAATTAAGATTGATGAATAAAGAGAAGCTTAGAGAATGGAAGCGAAAGCATCCAAATCAACGAAAGTTCATCCAAGAAATGGAAGATTGGTCTAATAAGGTTAACGGAAATGATTGGTGGGCTTTAGGAAATAACGAGTAAATGAGTAGATGGCGCCCTCCTATACCTCGGGGCGCCTTACTC
>Ga0222716_10001387_pt1 | contig 20247 bp, 30 predicted proteins | sample C33_13DmetaG_FD_165044 | JGI IMG/M metagenome (GOLD analysis project Ga0222716, IMG submission 165044) | Estuarine water microbial communities from San Francisco Bay, California, United States - C33_13D | ecosystem: Environmental > Aquatic > Marine > Unclassified | place: USA: California... | reverse complement strand
GCAGTAGTTGCAGTAGTAGCAGTTGAAGCATTACCTGTTAAATCTCCAGTAAAATCAGGAGCTGTTACCGTGTGAGAAAAATCAAATTCATCATTAGTCGCATCCCAAAGCATTGTTGCATCTGTAGTTGAATTAACTGCATCTTGTATTGTTATACCTGAGCCATCTGCAGTACTTGAAGTATCATTAGAGGCGTGATAATTTAATACTATGTTATTATCTTCTACCTGTAAAGTAGCTGTATTTAAAGTTGTAGTATCTCCCTGTACAGTTAAATCACCAGTAAGTGTAAGATTTGCACCTTGTGCTGTACCTGTAAATGTAGGAGCAGTTAATGTCTTATTGGTAAGAGTTTCTGTCCCTGTTAAAGAAACAAAGCTATCTCCTTGTAAGGCTGTATTAAATTCTGTTAGCGTACCTGTTAAAGTGTTAGAGTCTAAGTCTATAGTTTTATTAGTAAGTGTTTGTGTGCCTGTAAGAGTTACTACTGTAGAATCAATAGCTATATCATCTGCATTAGCATCTATACCTGTACCACCAACTACATCTAAAGTAACTTCTCCTGAAAAGCCTCCACCAGTAAGACCAGCTCCTGCTATAATTTCATGAATGTTTCCTGTTTCGTCCGTTTCCGATGACAAGGTAGGAGATACCTGTGTAAATTCTTGTTCGTATACAATACCATTTCTTTTTTCTTGTTTTATCAACTTGCCTTTCTCAAGAAAAGAAACTGTTTCACCCTCTCTTATATTTGAATTAGATGGACGGACTCTAAAGAAAGAGTCAATGTTGTTGACTAAGTGTTTGCCAGATTTAGGCATTATGAGGCTCTCTTATATTTTACTCTGTATTCTATCGTAATATCGTTTATAGTTAATTCGTTTGTAGTGTCTGCTCCCTGTAGTCTTAATTGTATAGATTCGCAATCTTGGTTTACTGTATATACTAATGTTTTGTACGAAGAAGAATCTATGTCGACTGTTTCTGTTGTAGTAAAAGAACTAGGATTTCCGTTTAAAGAAGTTTTCAATACAATTCCTGCGCTAGAGCCGTCATCTTTTGCAGTAACATATACCTTGTATATTTTTTTAATTTTACCAGGTTCTCCAAAATTAATATCTTTCGTTGTTATATCTAAAAAAGAACCTCCTAATTCTCCAGAAGACAGGCTTCTTATTGATTTATCGTTTCCTGAGTGCGCATATTCAGAAAAAAACATACCACCAACTGTTGAAACTAAGTTTGACATACCTTTCATTCCATCTACGCTAACAACATTTTGTCTGTTCTGAAAAAATATAGATTTAGTATTAAAATCATATACCATAAAAGCATTAGTCCCATCTGTGCCAGATTCTGTATTTTGAAAAACAACAAGCTGTTTATTTATATTGTTATATCCTATAGAAGGAATTTTTCCTAAAGTAAAAGAGTTCCAATTCTCATCATCTAACTTTAATGTTAATTCAATAGGCGCTTCTCCGTTAAATAAATAAACTCCATATTCATTTGTCCAACATACACCAAATGCTGTTTTTACAATAGCTTCAGGATGTTTACAACCCATACCTTCATACTCTGCTTCTAAGTACCATCCAGCATCAGAGCTTGATGATACATTAATAATATATAGTTTGTTTTGCTTGAATGCTAAAATTCTATTACCTACACTTGATAGCGCATTAAAAGAATCTCCGTCATTTATACCTATGTCTAAAAAGAAAGAAGTAGGAAATGTTTTAAATCTATTTACAGGGGTGTAATATATTCTATCATCAAAAATTTCATCATCTATTCTAACATTACAAACCCAAGCTCTTCTAGAACATACAGCTGCCCCTTTAAAGCCTCCGATAGTTCCAAAGCCTAATCTGTCTTCATCTTGAGAATATCCATTGATACTTTCATATGTATCTAAAGCAGGAGATTCTGCGTCTATACCCGTTACTTCAGATGTGTTTGTTCCGCTTCCAGCATCATAAGTTCCTGTATTACTCCAAGCTACGTATTCGTCAAAAAGATTAGTTCTAACTCCTCTTTCGTAATCTACGTCAAGTAAAAGCTGATACCTTTCATTGCTGTTTTGAGCTCTTACATATACTCTTACACCTTTTTCGCTTTCTCTGAATGCATTGGTTGTATTAATTTTAAAGCCTATGTCTTCGAAAAACTGACCAGCAGTTAAGGTGCAAGTATGAGGACTAGAAAATACATGAGGAAGAGTTTCATCTCCTGTATAATCTACAAAAGTATATGTAAATTCATATGTATCTGCTTCCCAACCTCCGCCTGATGCTCCTTTGTCATATATAAATTCAAACTCTCCATCTAAATTCAAAGTTGCAGAAAAAGAATCTGCGTCAGCAAAGTTTGCAAGATTAGTTGACGTATCTGAGACCTTAGCAGAGCCTGAAATAAATTTAGCTACACTCTCACCAAATCTGTCTTTTGTAACAAACTGTAAAACTTTAGGATTGCTATTAGCGGTACCAGAAACAACTTTTTTATCTGACACATATAAGCTTCCATCAACAAAATAATATACAGGTTCTACATTTGTAGAGCCACCTAAAGCTATTTGGTTATCAGTTCCTTGGTGTGTAAAATTGCCTGTAGCATTATATGCTCTTGTATAGAATTTTATATTAGTTCCGTCTGGATATGCCAATACTTCTACTGAAGATTCATAATCTTCTCTAGCTCCAGTTGTTCTGCCAATATCATATTGTGAATTGAAAGAGAATAAACCATTACCTCTTGCTGCATGATTCAAAGAGGTTGAACCAGATACGATATCTGTAGGAAATTTAGCTGTTCTTATTAGTCCTGGAACATTAACAAGGGCATTTGTCATCCCTGCTAGCTCATTTAGCGCAATATCCCTAGGAGAGGACTTGGTATTAAGTCCTCCGCTAAAGTCATTTAATGTTAGCATTTGTTTAGGCACTTAACAGCCTCCGCATCCACATTCGCAGTTCATATCTTTTCTCCTTATTTTTTATCTAATGCTTTTTTTACTTCTGCCCATAGTTTGTCATCTAGTTTGTTAGATGATTTAGCTACAAGCCAATCTCCTAGGTGCATAATGATAGCTTTAATAAGCTTCTCTGTACCTAAACTTGTAAGAACTTTACCTAATATTGGTCCCATAATTCCTCCTGTTTACCATTTAACTTTATCTGCCCAATATGCAGCAGACATCTTTCCTTTGGCAATATTTCTTCTATGTCTTGCCTTAAAACTTTTTCTTCTAGCTTTTTGTCTAGCAGATTCACCAGCTTTTGGTTTACCTGCAGTCTTAACGCCTTGTTGACCAAAGCGTATAGTTTTAACTTTACTTCCTTCTTTAGCTACAACAATGTGTGATTTTTTAGGATGGCTAGGTGTTCGTTTAGGTTTATTATAACCAGATACACCAGCTCTAGCTAATCTAGGGTCTCTTTTACTTTTAGTACTTTTCTTTTTTGCTGGCATTATTGACCTATTTCTTTTCTAAGACTATTTAAAATTTCATCTTCTCTAAATTTCATAGACAAATCAGCTTCAAATCGTTTTACTTCTACTCCATATTCAAAGACGATTATAGTAGGAACAACTTTAATATCCCATTCTTTTTGAATAACTGCACCTATTTCTTTATTAGAAATGTCTAAATATCCAGTATAACATTTTTCTATTTTTTCTAATGCTACTTTGTTTTGCCAGTTCCAAGAAGCGTTGACTTCTATGATTGCACAAAACTCATTTTTCATTAATTGAATTTCTTGAAAAGTATCTAAATTAGTTGACTGTGAGTGCAACCAAGATGATACAGAGCAAAAAGTTAATACCAAGTATGATAAAAATCTGTTGTTCATCTGTAAACCTCATTACTTATTATTCATATTTAGTAGAGTTTCATTAATACTTCTTGTGTCTTCTTTAATATCGTCCACCTTGTCTTCTAATTTTTCTACCTTTTCTTCAGTATTCAAAATAGAATTACGAATCATTTGGTCTTTTAAGTCGTATTCTGTTCTGCTAATTGGTGGTTCTGGTAATTTTTTAGCTTCTTCAATTTCTGCTTGTAAATTAAACCATAACCCAACAACCATAAATATTGTAACTGCTATACTGATAAGCGTTTCAATACTAAGTGTGAATTTGCTGTCTTTTCCTAGTTCCATTATTGCCCCTTTATCTCATGTCCACTGGAGCTATCGCTCTAGTGCCACCCACTTTATCGTTCTTTTTCATTCCATATCTACGTACAGCTTCTTTATAGTTAGCCATACATTGTTGTGCAGACGCCATTTTAATCTGAGCAAGACCTGGGTCTTTTGCTCTAGCTGCTGCGTCCATCAAAGCTTTTGATTTAACATAATCTATTAATGCTGGTTGTAATACGTTGTCAATATCTATTGTACCAGTAATGCTTGTTAGTTTATCTGGTTCTGCATAATAAGATATAATAAGACCATCAGTAATAGTATTTCCAGAACCTAAGCTTACTGCTTTAAGCTGACCTTTATCAGTTTCGTTTGTTCCTCCGTCTCCTTCTGTGGTAGCAATAGCAAGCCTATCTCCTTCTATCCACCATACAAAAGTATCGCTAGGGTCTTTATACGTACTACTTACTGCCGCCATTATACCTCCGTCCAGCTAGTATTAGATGATGTACTTGATTCATTGTAGAATTGTTTTATTTCTCCATTTGATAATCTAGGAATCTTAATGTATTCTCCATCTGAATTTAATATCGTACATCTAAATAACTTGTTTACTGTTATTGCTTCATCGTCATCTAACGCATACCATAATTGATTATGCTTTAAATCTGTTTTTGCATTCTCTATTTGATTGGTGTATCTACCCATATCAATTAATGCTTCGTTAATTAAGTTTAGTACATAGTTCTCTGAAACATCAGGAACTGCTTGTAGCACCCTACTATATATTTCTTTACCTGTAAATTCTATTGCAGCCATTATCTTGCCTCTCTACCGTCTTTAATTGTTTCTGATTCTATTTTATCTACACTTATTAATTGTAATGCTTCTTGAAACTGAGCATTAACCATTTGATATTGTGTTGTGTACCAATCATACTCTCTACTATCAACTGCCAACCTAAGATTTACTTCAGTTCCATATCCTTGAACAATATTAATTTTAGATTGTATTTCAGTCGCATATCCTTGAGCAGCTGCTATATAAGAACCAGCAACTGTTCCTTGAGCACTTACTTGACCAAGTCTTGAAGCAACTTCTGCTCCATATGTACTCACTTCATTTGCTCTAGCTTGTGCTTCTGCTAAAAATGAATTACCAGCGTTAATTCTTGCTTGTGCTTCTTGGTAATAGCTTTGCTGTATTGCAATAGCAGATTGATACTCAGCTATTTTTTGTTGTAAGTTTTGAGAATATTCTTGTATTTCTTTATTTATATTGTTTTGATATAAATTTATTTCTTGTAAAAACTTTGCTACTAAGTCATCATTGTTCGAAATCGTTGCTGCCATAGTTTGTGCTGCGTTTTGCAAAGCTAAAGCTTGGTCAGCCGCTTTGTTAGCTAAGTCAACCTGAGTTGCTTGCTGTGCTTCTTGTTGAGCATCTCTTGCATTTATTTCTGCTTGAGTTATTGCTTTTCTTAAATCAGAATTATGTTTTGCAAGCTCTGCTTGAATATTTGCTTCATATCTTTGATTTAGCTGATTAAATTTATTTAATTCATTTTGTATATCAGCTTGATATTCTCCTAACTCATTATTTAATCTACCAAGTTGTAACTGTGCTAATTCTGTGTCTTCATCTGTTTCTAAAAATGTTTCAAATTGTGTAATATCAAAAGTTTGTGTTGGCTTAGTATAGCTAGGCACATCTCCAGATATATCTGCTTTAGCTACAGCGTCAACAGTAATTGCACTAACATCAGATGCAGATGCGTCTGCATTAGTTGCAGCTGAATAGCTTACAGTTCCTAGACTTGGAGCACTAGGAGCAGAAGAAGAAATACTTAAATCAGATATAGATAAAGCACTAACTGCCGCACTTCTAGCTGCTGATATTGGAGAAGTTGCAGTTCCTGTTACTTCTACTGCTACCTCATCATACTCATCATTAGCCAACCCTATTGCAGTATTAATTTTATCTGCTGCTGTTTTCATAGCAGCTAAAGCTGTATCTACGTTTGCATCTACATTAATAGCCATTTCTGCTATCTCTGTAATAGCTGCATTTACTTGAGTGTTAATCAAGTCAGCTACTGCTTGAGTTTCACCCATTTCAGTATTTATAGCTGTTAAACCAGTGGTTATGTCTGCGTTACCATGTTTTGCATTCATAAGTCTCATTAAGGCATTTCTTGAGGCATATAACACTACTGCATTTGTTGCTTCTTTTGGAAAATTATCTATAGTATCATCAGTAATAGTAATCGTAAAATCTTCGTTAATCTTTATAAGTTTACTATCGTTTGAAGAAGCACTTGCTGGTAATGTATAAACTCTTTTATTTTCTAAATAATATACTGGGTCGGAACTAGTAGCAAATTCCATATAATTTGAATCTTGTGCCATTCCAGACTTACTTGCGTGTATGTGTCTACAAGGCATTAATCTATCACTATTATTTTCATCTTTTCTTAAAACGTGTAATATCTTACTATCTTCTACACCTTGAAAATTTGTAAATTCTTGTATTTCAGACATTCTATCTAGTTTAGACATAGGTAAAACATCAATGATTTCTCTAGCACCAGCAAGTAACCAGTCTGCTATAGCAACATCATCAGTGCTACCAAAGCCTGTTAGATTGTCTATTCTTGTTTTAAAATCAGCCATTATCCTTGTCCTCTACTTCTTTTTATATAATGCTTACTACTTAATTTATTACCATACTTAGTATTATTGCTTTGACCTTGTCTTGTCTTTTTTTTACCATTAGTATGTCTAACTTGTTGAGTTCCAAAACCTGTTCTTTGCATTATCCTCTTCTCGCTTTTCTACTTCTTTTAGCAAAAGTAGCAACATTTGTTGGTTTTCCACCAACTCCTTGCGCTCTTGCTCTTTTTCTTTTTACCGCACTTCTTTTCTGTGATTCACTCATCGTTCTAGCTTTAGCCGCTGGAACACATTTAGGGTATTTTCTTTTACTACCCTTGGCAGACTTACGACCACATTTTTGATATTTGCCTTTCTTTTTCTTAGAACCAATATCAACCCAGTCTTCTCTAAACCACTTTCTAAGTCCACCTTGATATGCCATTAATATGTACCACCACGTTTTTTGTATGTTTTTACTAACCACGCATTTGCATACGCAGAAGGATATACACTAAACTTTCTTTTCGCTTCAGACTTCACTCTTGAATATAGAGATTTGTTCTTTGGCGTTGGGCTACCTTTTTTTCTAGTAGTCTTTTTTTTAGTAGACTTTTTTCTTGGCATTTTTCATCTTCTTTCCAGTTTTTTTAGCATAAGCTTTTGCTTTTTTCTTCCCAGCTTTTGTATATGAAAACTTTTTCTTTCCTACCATTGGCATTACATTACCCTTATTCCCTTCCCACTTGGTGTGGGTTTTGCATTCTTTTTACTTTCTTGCATTTTTTTAATACCATCGTCCATAGACATATGGTTTATATCAATCAAGTCTTTTCTAATTGCTGTTGCCATAGGGTTTCCCTCTCTGATAACAAAATTAGTATTCCATTTACTAGGAGCTGCTCTGAGCCCACATGAAGGACAATTAAAGTATCCTTCTGGATTAGGCTCACTACAATGTTGACAGTTAGCCATTATCCTTTGTGAACTATAATATATGCAATTCTACCTCTGTCAAGCTCTACAGCTTGTATATCTATAATTGCTCCAGTAGAATCATCTAGTGTTTCAATATAGTCTGTAATTTCTTTAGCTAAAGAACCAGACACAGAATCTGCATCAGGGCTTAAATTCCCAATAATAATTTTAGTTACTACGTTATAATTTGCCATTTTATCTCCTATTATTTAAAATTCTTTATAGGTTTCGGAGTGGGACCTGCCCACTCCATAGTACCTAATAACTATATTATGATGTGGTTACCGCTCCATCTACAGCTGTCATACCGTTGACGTACCATTTTGTACCATCACATACGATGTCAAGATGGTCACCTTCATCAGAAGTTGTTCCAAAAATTACATTTGAAACTCCTGTCGCGCCAGCTGAACCTGGTGCATCGTCTGATGTGTCAACTTCTCCTTCGACAACTTTACCAAAAATAATTGCTGAGCCAGCTGCGATAGTGACTGCTGCATTTGGTGAGTCTTCGAAGATAAGTTTGTACTGAGTACCAACTTCTAAAGTTGTAGGAAGTGTAATGGAGTATGCACTACCAGCATTAGCAACAACAAAAATCTTGCCGCTATCAGAAACTGCATCTAAAGTCTTAGCTGCAGAAATCTTTTCTACTGGTAATAAATATCCACCATTACCACTATTTTTTTCTAGTATACTACCTCTTGCCATTTTATAATCCCTCCACGTTATATAGAGCGTGACATTCTGGAAGTGTAACTTCTAGACCAGCTTCAGTAAGAATCATGTCTTTTCTCAAATCTTCATCCGCATTTTGTACGTTTGTCATAATTTGAGTGTCACGATTAATACCGTTTCCAACTAATGGTCTGTATGCCAATTTAGACATATCAGCCATAAGCATGAAGCCGCTAGCAATTCCTCTAAATAGAGGTTCTTTCACTAAGTACATAGAACCGTGTACAGTGTTGATTTCCATTAGATTGTGTCCAAAAGAACCTTGTACATTGTTCATATTTACTCTGAATGGAGATGATGATTGACCTACAGAAGCATCAATGAAAGCACCGTCGCCCATTTTGTTGAAGAATGTAATTACTGGCAATGAAGCTAATACAAGTCTTTCACTTGAACCGCCTCTTGCTGGGTCAAAAATAACCTCTAAGTCAGCAAGTAATCTATCATAGGTTAATTCAGCCTGAGTTACACTTCTGTAATAAGGCGCACCTGATGAATATGAAAATGCTGAGTTGTCAGTTACTGGAGCAACATTTTTTACAATGTGTCCAACAAGACCTTCAGTATATTGTACTCCGTTAACACGAGCTTTTTGACCGAAAAGCATAGCTCTTTCGATGTCTACTTTGTGTTCACGTAATTTTTGAGCCCAAATTCTTTCGAACTCATTTGAATAGCCACGGTATCTTGTAGCTATTGCTGTGTTTGTTAATTCACAAGCTGTTTTAAAGATTTGAGTATAACCAAAATCATCTTCTAGTGTATCTGAGAAAGTATCAGGTGAACCTGTTCCTTCTTCAAAAGAAGTACCTACAATTTGTGCTTCATCATTATCTGATAAAACATTGTAGCCACTAATGCTAGAATTTGATAGTTCAACAATTCTACCTGAGAAGGTAGAGTTTGCTGCTTGAACGTTTGGTGCAGACTCAACTCTAACTAATGCTTGTCCATAACCGTTTGTGTCATCCACAGTTTTTACAGCTATTACCATTCCTTTGGTAATAAACCCTGGTGCAGCACCAGCGCCGTCATCTACAGTAAAATCATAAAGATTTCCTGCAGTTACGCCACTGCCGCCGTTTACGTCGGCTGCTAAGCTAAAGTTACGTGCTGTGTAGTTTGTGACAGTTCTATTTTCAAGATATCTGAAAATATTATCGTCAGTAGCTACTTTGGCAACTTGACTTAGATAGACGAAAAAAGGTGACTCCTCTGGCATAAGTTCTGCAACTCTATCAGAGAAATCATACAGCTTTCTTTGGTCTGGAGCCTGTCCGTATCCAGCGCTTGTTGAAGCTGCTGTAATTTGTGATGACTTTAGTTGTCCTTTGTTAAAAGCCATTTTAACTCCTAGTTAGTTTTAGCTATCTTACCTATTCTTCCAGCGCTCATAACTCTATCCCATACTTGGTCTGCTTCAGATTTTTGTGGTTGTTGACCACCTTGAAGTACACCAGCTGGTTTAGGAATTGATTTTGTTTTTCTGACTGTTTCCAAGTTTTCACTTTGTTGTACACTCTTGCCCTCATTTTCTTTCCACACTTTAATAAGTGTTTCAATAGGAAGGTTGGCTTTTGGTGTTGTAGCAAATTGTAAAAACTTTTCTGCGTCATCTGCACCTAAATTGTGCTTACTTACCAATTCTGTTTTTAGGTTATTCATCGCCATCTGACCTTGTAGTTTAGCTAGTTCGTTATCTACTGTTTCATGTACAAGCTTTTTCTCTTGACTTACTCTAAATTTGTAAGATTCAGATTCTGGCTTGTAGTAGGCGTCCCAAGGGTCAAAGTTATCTGGGGTTGTACTTCCCTCCATACCTTTGTCCTCAACTGATTCTCCAGAAAGACTTTTCTCAATGACGTTGACTAATTCTGGTTTTTCAGATAAGACTTGTCTTAACTGCATCAAATCACTACTGTCTTGTTTTAAGTTTTCGTGCTCTGCAACCTTTTTGTCATACATTGATTGAAACTTTTTAGCTTCTGTTTCCCAGTCTATAGATTCAGATGCTTCCACACCTTCTTCTAGGGTCTCCTCTTGAAATGAAACTTCTTGTTCCACTGTAGATTCAACAATTGGGTCTTGCTGTTCAACCTGTTGTTGTTCTTGTTCTTGTGCCATATTTTTTTTCTCCTAACCCTGATTTAGTCCTAAGACTCTGAACCAGGCTCGTTATTTTTTTCTTCCTCCATAGAAGATTGCATTTGGTCAATAATGTTTCCTAGTTGCATTACCTTTTCTTTTTCTTTAACTTTAGCGGAAGAAGTAATCTCACTTAAATTAGATTTAAACTTCTCAACTTCTGTTCGTTTTCTAGCAGAAACCTGCTCACGTTCAGATGTTTGTAAGTCACCGCTTAGTTTCTTAACTTGATTTTCAAGCTGTGTAATATACTGTTGCATTTGTGCCATACGCCCTTTTCTCTGAAGGACACCTTCTTTGTCAAAGATTTCAGTTTTCTTTAAAACCTCGACATCATCTACCAGTCCAAGTTTATACGCATCAAGATACATATTGTATTCGGATACCTTGTTGCTAGGCAAAGTTGAACCTGATATAATACGAATGTCATGTTGACCAAGTTGAATATCATTCTGTATGGTTAACAATTCATTTCGTTTATCATCGTACATTCTCATGTTTACTGAAAATTCAGTAATATCATTATTTGGTTGTACAATTCTAAATGTTTTTGCAAATTTGTAATGGTCTTTAGCTAAGTTGTAAACAACTTGACCAACCATAGCTAAACTTGCTTCAATATCTCTTAACTTTGATTTACCTCTTGATTCTCCCATTTCTGATAAAAGCATTGTACCTCTAACAGACTCAGGAGCGCTATCTTTAAATCCTTGTAATAGCTCAGGTATACCAAAGTTTAAATCTATATATTTTTCTACCCTATCAATTAAATAATAAAACTCACTAGTTAAGGGAGCTGGTTGTGGGTAATGTGGCTCACCAAATTCTGGATTATATTCAATAACCGCATTTGGATTAGCCCAATCTTTTTCTAACTGACTAACACTATCAACACTACCCTCTGGAATTAAAAGTTTTAATCCAGCAGCAGATTGAGCGTGTGACAAGGTTAGAGAAAATAACTTATTTAAAAGTCTTTGTGAATCTTTAACCTTGTTCACATCTGATTTTGGATAGGGAGTATTAGTCCAAATGTTTGTAAATGGAACAATTGGATATATATCAGTGTTTAGAATACGCTCATAAAGTAAAGTATCTCCAATGCTACTGCATTGAGCAATTCTTGTTTGCATAATTTCTTCTATTTCTATAGCACCTCTTTGTACAGCTGCTATTGTTTCTTCGTCTTCTATAATAATATTATAGGTATCAGGGTCTATAATTTTTTCACTTCCATCTATAGTATTAAATATTCTATAGAAAGGAACTTTTATCTTGTAAAATCTATCAAGTATTTGATATTTTTGATTTACATTATAATCTAAGTCTTTTGCTTCAGCAGGAGTTAAAACATTATTACTGTTTTTTAAATTAGATGTTGGATAATCTTCTCCATACAAAGAATTTACTCCAACTTCTATATCATCAATAAACTCTTCCATTTGAGGATATAGGTCTAAAACTTGCTGCCTGGTTAAAAAGGTAGACAATATCATTCCTGATGCATCATTAAAAAATCTATCTCTTGATGCTGGGTCTACATATACTCTAAAAGGGTCTACGTGCGTATACTTAACTTCACCTCTTCCATAATCTGCTTCAGGGTCAACGTATACATACATATATCCCAGTCCAGTAACAGCATAATCGTGAACAACTTGCTTAAAAGTACTATCTCCATTTGAGATATCCCAAACATATTCAAGTATTGTTCTCCAAACATTAGCTAGTTTGTTATCTGAGTCTTCTCTTGCAATAACAGAAAATCTTGCAGGTCTTGCTGTAAGCAATGATTTTAATTTATCAACAGCAGCATATACTCTATCAATAACAAAGTCAGCTTGCCCTACTGATTTTAGTGCATCTGATTCTTCATTACTATAATGATTTCCTAGAGTAAAATCTACTGCATTTCTTGCTTCAGCGTCCCATTGTTCTCTTGCGTCTCTCCAACGCCTAAACAATTCTTTTGAAATCTGAGGCTTTGATTTGTTTTCGTCGTAATTAGCCATAAACTCCCAATTCAGTTTTTAGTCTAAAAATAACTAATTTTATCTCTTAAAGTCAAGTAAAATTTATATTTTTTGTCCAGTAACCCAATTTATGACTCTTTTAGCCTTACTTTCTTCTATTGTAGTTATTCTGTCTTCTAGTTTATCTGCGTCGATTGCAGAGCTTTTTGGAGGTTTTGCTGTAGTGACGGCATACCAAAGTCCGTCTAGAAGGTCATCGTTCCTGCCTTTTGGAAATTCAAACATCTCATCTATTAAGTTTGCATGTTCTTTTTTAATGAACATTTTTCTTCGATTAACAATAGGACAAAGCAATGCTTCTAGCCTATCTTCTTTTTTGATACCAGCAGGAGGTCTAACGCCTTGAGATAATCCAGGAGCTAGTTTTCTATCCTTGCCAGCAAGTTGATTTACATAATCTTTTACCAGTCCTTGAGCACCAACCTTTTCTACGTTGACTCTTCTAACTGGATGATACTCTTTTGCCATATCTACAATTTTTTTTGGCATATCATATAAAGGTGAATGTTCTCTATAATAATCTACAACATATATGTTTCTATCGCTATCAATAGCAATAACCATAATTACCTGATAGTCGCTTCTAGCATTTGCTTCATAAGCTAGGTCAACTCCTAGGTATACATTTACAGGTATTGCAGTCTCATCAACCATCATATAGTTAAATCCGTTTCTTTCAACAAGATTACCTTGGTAATAATTTAATCTATCTATATGAAATTTAGCACTTTCTAAGTCCCTAGCTTCGTTCAAATACTCTTGAGCAAACTTATGTACTAATCCCATTTCAGTAAACCTTCTTCTAATATCCATTAGCTTTTGCTTGGTAAAGTAGCTAGGCCATAAAGGAGTGTCTTCTACTATAGCTTTTTTATATAACACGTTCCAAGCAGACTTTCTATTCTCTTTTTCTGCTTGCAAGTATCCATCGTATACTCCTTGTAAAAAAGAATCGTAATGTACTATTGTTCCAATAAGCCATATAGAACCTTCGTTTTCTTTAGAGTTTTCTAAAGCAGGCTCTACTGTTGACATTACCCATTCTTTAATCTCTCTTCTTCTTTCTGGTGTTTTTGTATTTAACTCAGATTCAAAGTCATCAAGAATAATATTTGTATATCTTAGTCCTAATTGAGAACGACCACGTAAACGTTGAGATGTACCTTTTGCTATAATTCTATCTCCTCTAGCAGTAGTAAACTCTTTTTCTGTCCACTTACTTCCTTTTAAATCTCCAAAGTAATATTGTAAAGCAGGATTTATATCTATGTGATTTTGTATGTATTTAATATGGTCAATAGCCTGAGATTGTTCTTCTGATACCCAAGCAATGAATTGTTTTTTTTCTGGTGGAGAAAAATATAATTGATGTAATAAAGCTGTTTTGGCTAATGTTGATTTAGCATGACCTCTAGGTAATATTATACAAACACGCTTATCTTCTCCTAAAAGTATTTCACTTAGCTCATATTGATAAGGCGCTGGAGTTGACTTCATAAAATCTTCTGGTAAGAACATTTGACCAAAAGTGACAATATCCCTTCTTGCCAACTCCAATGCTTTTTCCTTTTGAGATAGGTCGGGTGGAATTATGTTAAAATTTTGAGGCTTCTTCATACTCTTTTTCAATAACTCTATCCATCATAACTAGTGTTTTAGGTGAAAGCCAGTCTCCATCTGGTATTTCTGTAAACATACTAGAACTTTGCCATAGCAAAGGTCCAGCTACATATATCCAACATTTTTCTTTTTCTTTTGTATCATCGAGAATTATGTTTGCTGTTGTTCTAATGTATAAACCATCTTTAGTAGATTCATACATGTCATACATAGATAACTCTTCATCTGTTACTTCTAAAATCTCTACGACAGCACCTTTTCCTTTTTTATTTTTGATTAAAGCTGGAAAAGACTTTGTACCAGGGAATACAAGACTAAAACCTTCTACTCTTCCAGTTTCCTCAAATCCTCTTCTTAGAGTTCCGTAAACTGCTAATCTCATGAATGACCTACCTCTCTAGGTATACCTACATCTGTAATACCGAAAGATGTGTTGTATACTGTTAAACAATTAAAACATTTGACGTGAGTAGTGTCTCTTTTCTCCTTGCTATACAAGAATACTCCAGTTTTACTCAAACGGTAATAACATATGTGACAACGTTTATTTTTCGTTATCTTTTTTAACTTCCGCCAATTTCTTGTGTTGGGACCCTTGAATTGCATTTAGTTGCTCCTGTGTAAAACCTTGAAACAATGTTAAAGACTCTGTAGTCTTTTCTGTATCCATCATTCCAGATATTTTCATTAATGTTGTTATAGCTGTAATCTTATCTCTATCTGAAGAACCACCTTTGTCTATGATGTTTCTCATTTCTTCCAACAAGTAGTTTGGAGTAATCTCAGCTTCATTCAAGTATTTATCTATTTCTTCTCTAATCAAGTTTTTCACCCTATCGGTTTTTAACAACAGCTTTGCTTGAGATTTAGCATAATTTTCATTCTTACTAGGAAATGCTTTCATATATGCTTCAACTACATCATCTCCTTTTGCTACATACTTCCCAAACAAAAACTCTTTATCTGTTGCGTTTTTTCTATTTTTCTTTCTAACAGACGGAGATTCACCATCTGTAGAGAACGTATGCATGTTGGTTTTCATGTCGCCTTCCATTCTTACTCTGGGGCTGCAGACAAAAGAACCTATGATTGTTCTAATAAATGTAGTTTCTTTTTTTCTGTCGTGTTTTTTTAAAACACCAAGATGCAATACTTGACATACTTGACCATCGTCGGTTACAACCCAATTACCTTTGTTTGAGTGACGCCAATCTGTTACCAAAGACACACTTTCGTGATACTTTCGAAACTCGTTGACGTCATCATATAAGTAATGAGTAACACCCTTTACAATACGTTCTCTCATAATTTAACTATTTTTCCTCGTTATCGTCAACGTCTTTTTCAAGTTCGTCAATAACAAAGCGAATGTAGTTATTAGCAAGGAATCTTATTTCATTTGCTTGTCGGTCTATTTGCATTAATTGACCAGCAAGTTCATTAGCTCTAGAATATTGAGCTTTTGCTTCATCTGACAAATCAGACATCACAAACTCAATTTCCTTACCATCATTCATTATTACTAGCTTTTCTTCTTTTTTAGACATGGTTCCTCCTAATTATAATGGTCTTACCATTGGTGGTGCATATTCTTCTAATTTACGATGCAATCTTTCTAAGATGACAACATCTGCTACATTATGGTCGTAAACGTATTTCATTGCTTTTTCATCGCCCCATCTAGCTTTTTGCCACATTTCTGGTTTTACTCTGGTTTTACCAGCAATACCAAAAAACTCTGTAGCTGCCATTAATGAAGAACGATGTAGTTTTAATTTAGATTTTACTACATAATATAGGTCTTTGTGTGACTTTTGTTTGTACAAAGGAAAGAATGTTTTATGATGCAATGCACGTGTTCTGATAAAAGGAATATCAAAACGAGTACCGTAATATGTAAATATTACATCATATTTATTCATTTCTTCTACTAAAAGCTCTACAATGCGAGCATCTTGCTTTTCAGACATTAGCTCTTCTCTTGTAATTTTAGCTCCAGCAACATTCTTATCACCTCTACCTTTAATACACCAAGACAACATAACATCGATATTAGCACTAAATCCAGTAGATTCTATGTCTAGGTATCCGATAGTCATTTCATGTCCAGTTGTATATCTGGTAGGTTTTCTTAATCCTAAGGATTCTATTTTACGAGTTACTGCTTTATATGTTCTATTATATCCAGCAATACGTATTTCTTGATAGAGAACAAATGCAGACTTAGCAGTACGTTCATACTGGTCTAATATTCTGATTTCGTCTTCTGTCCATTTTACTCCAGGCATTATTTACCCCATTTGTTTTGTTTGACTATCATTGCCATTACTGCATAAACTGCAATATCTAGAAAAGCATCGTCTATTGGCTCATTCTTTGCTTTCATATCGTGATTGGTTGACAAGTTGATTAGTCTGTTTATCTTATCATTAAGCCTTACAATTATACCAAATAAGGCTGTATTGACTTCTTTTTCGTTTTTTAACGTGGTACCCATAGCAATATTGCCAGGACCGTAATCAAACTGTTTTTTACAAAATGTTAAGTACATTTCATTTAAAAGAGTCTGAAATTCTTTTTCTGTGGTAGGGTAGTTATCTTTTATATATGATACTACGTCTTCTACTGTACTAGTTTTCTGGTTCATCTGGAAAATCCTCCGCATCGTTCACATCTTCTAATTCTCGTATTAATTTTTCCCAATTAAGGTTTTGACGTATCTTTTCTAATTCGTCTAGTTCTTGCTGTAATCTCTGCACTAACGCAGTATTACCTTGCTCTTTTGCTTTTAAGATTGCTTTTTTGATGTCTTCCATAAATAGTCTCCTATTCCTAGTTGAAATAATCCGTTTGATATAGCGTCAATTAAGCCTTCTTTGTGTTCTAGTCCATAATTATAGAATATAGCGTGTAATACCTCATGTATCAACGTTTCTTCTTTTCTAGATTGATGTATATCAGTATTAATAAGTATGATATTGTCTTTTACCATATGTCTACCATACAATTCTTTACTTTCATCTTCATGTGTTAGTGGTAATTCTACTATCTTGTACAAATGACCACCAATAGTTAATTCCATTGCTTTTTTTTCTTGTTTCTTACTCATAATACTCCCGTTTTATTTTTTATAACATTGTAATGCGAATAACTAGGTAAGCTGTTTCCAACTATTTTATCTTTCTGTTTGCCACTTATCAATCGGGACTAAATACTCAGTTTTCTCATCAATTTTGTCTTCTATTTCTATTCGGATACCCTCTATCTCTAAGCTTTCTGTCTATAATCATCTATCCTCGATATACATATATTCTCCATATGTATTCCCTATAGCCTTTAGTTACTAACTATCATTGAGCGGTTATCTACATTACAATATTAATTAATTGTGTATGCAACTTAGGTAAAAATTGCTACACAAGTCAAATAAAAAAAGTAATTTAGTTAAAAAAAATCGCACGACGTCTCAATGTTCTAGTTTCTAATGCTCTAAACATCGCTACAAATAAAAAAAATATAAAAAAACCTTGACCCAAGGAAGCAAAACAGAGTAACTTTAACAGTCCGAAGGACGAAAAAAAACACTAATGCTCGTTGCTCTTGAATAACATAGAATATTAAATCTATTTCCTAAATAATACTCGGTGCTCTAGAGAGGGTCCAATCGAAAAATTTTTTCCAAAATTATTCTAGTCGTCGAATTTTGCCACCTCACCAGTTTTAACCCGAAATTTCAACCTTTGTTCAAAAAATCGCATTATTTTGTGTGTGGCTTTTGTTTCCATAAAGCCGGCCGGTCTTTTTCTAGATTGGAAATTGTAAATTTGGTTGAAAATTTGGTTTTTGGTTATATATGTTAAAAATTATAATTAGACCGACCAGTCGGTTTGTGCGTACTGTGCGCACTTATATATATTTTTTTAATTATTTTGTAAATAATCCTTGCATCTTTTGTTTATACTATGTAATATGTGATATGATATTTAATAACAAACCGAAAGGAAACACAATGACTAAGAAAGACTATGAGGCAATAGCCAACTGTTTTCACCCATTCACTGAAAAAGCGGATGGAATAAGAATGATTGGTTCGGCTACGGCTTTTGCAGCTATGTTAATACAATACTTTGAGGATGACAACCAAAGATTTGATAGAACCAAGTTCTTGAAATTTGCGGGCTTCAACCTTGAACAATGTGAAGACATCAGCGAAATGATAGATTGGAAAGATGAAGAGAGAGAGTAATAACAACAACGGCGGGGCTTCGGCCCCGTCACAACCGAAAGGAATATAAAATGGGTTTATTAGTAATGTATGCAGTGTTTATGACTGTTTGGGCACTTGGTATAACAATAGAATATACAAAGGCTACGAGTTATAAAGAAGGCTATGACGAAGGTTATACCGATTCAAAGGAAGTTGAAGAGCATTGCGGACACGGGCAATGTTGTCGATAAACAAAGATGCCCTGGGTGTAAAAACCTGGGGCTTTCTTTTTTTGGTATATATAAAAAAATAACCAGCTCTAGAGCTAGACTATCGTTCCTCAGTCTAGCTCTAACCCCCGACGATTCTAAGATTATAGGGGCTAGATTCCTAGCCCCTAGAGGCACCCCCGCCGACTAAAGCGGGGGCAATTGGATTATACTTCTACCGATTCTATCTTGATAGATAGTCTTGGATAACAATCAACTTCTTTTTTTTCTTTGTCAATTGTTTTCATTTTGGAATATACAAAGTCGTCTTTGTACTTGATGATTAACTCATTACCTTCGGCAACGTTTAACACGTCTTTGTTGTTTACGATTTCGACTAGGCGGTTCATATCTTTTTGTACCGCTTTGTCTTCTTGAGATGCTAAAACCTTCGACGCATTCTCAAGTATGCGCCCTTCGTTTGAAGATGCTTCAAGAACTTCAATTCCCATGGATTTGAGTTGTTCTTGGCTTAACCCTGTTTTAGCTAAGAGTTTTGCAAAAGCATCTGTTTTTAACTTGTTAGTCATACCCATAAATTGACGATAAATAACGAGAAAAACAAGGATTATTCGCATATTTATCAAGATTTTTTCTTGACCGACCGACGACCAAATTTTTTTGTAAAAAATCAGAGCTAGACTCTAACTCTAGAGCTAGACTAAGTCTAGTCTAGCTCAGTTCCCCCGACAAAATAGTCTATGCTAGACAATTCAGTTCTTGGTATTATCGCCAGAATTTCGTAGATTATGGTATGAAAGTATATCCGACGACGACCAAGCCAACGACGATTTCAGGCACAACGTCGGGAGAAAGGAAATAATATGAAAACAATAAAACAGACAATTAGTGAACCTTGTCCTTGTTGCAAACAACGTTGGACTAGAGAGGTTGACGTACCTGCACCAATAGACGGAATGACATTCTATGTCGTTATGGGCAGTAAAAGTAAAGTAGACTTGACAATAGAGTATCACGACGTAATAGATACTAGTCTTAATGGAGACACAGACGTAGTAACAGACTTGACATTCAATAATGCAATAGTCTTTATCTCTGTGTTCGCACAGCAACAACTAAAAGACAATACATATCTACGTGTCGAGTCCAATATTATGGACACTTATGAGATAAGTGACAGACGTATTACCCTGGACGCAACCAACATACAAGACGCATTAAAGACACTACGCAAAGCATATCGTCAAGCACGTAGAGTCTGGACGCCAGGCAGGTTATAGACGATAGTATGTTTATAGACGATAACAGATTTTTTATATTTTTTGTAAACAAGAAAGCTAGACTAATAGTGTCTAGGAAAGAAAAGAAAAATGATAGAAGACAAAATAAAAACGCATAGACGCAATTTGCAAATGATATCAGGTATTGATAGACAAATTAAAGAATTGCAGTCGGCGATTTTCAATTTCTATACAGAAAATGAAGTCGTACAAGATA
>Ga0222716_10001384_pt1 | contig 20273 bp, 12 predicted proteins | sample C33_13DmetaG_FD_165044 | JGI IMG/M metagenome (GOLD analysis project Ga0222716, IMG submission 165044) | Estuarine water microbial communities from San Francisco Bay, California, United States - C33_13D | ecosystem: Environmental > Aquatic > Marine > Unclassified | place: USA: California... | reverse complement strand
TCGGTCCAACTCAAAATCGTCCGTGAGAAGAGAGCGAGAGAGGCAGTTACCCTTGAGGAGAGGGCCGACGAGGTGGTCAGTGGAGAGAACGCGCGTGCCACGACCCACGGGAAGACCCGGACGGGGGATCGGAGCGGCGATGGCGTACAACTATGTCGTGACGGTACGTACCCCCGGCTCTCAGTGATCCCGACGACGCCCTCGAGCCCCGGCCACCGCGCTTAAGCAGAGGCGACCGGGCTCCCGCGCTTCTCCCGCACATCCAACAAAACGATGAACCCTACTGGCGCTGTGCCGACCCACGATCTGACCGGTCCCGACCCCCGCCCCGTCTCCCACAGGCGCAAAAGCCCACGAGCGTGACGCACAGCCTCGTGGGTAACTTCACCCACGACAACGAGCTCAACCTCATCGTAGCGTGAGTCCCAACCCCAACGCCCGCGACGCGTCACCACCCCACCGACCCAATCATAAACAACAATTGCAAAAAAGCGCGCGATCTTCTCGCACCCCCTTCTCACCCTCCCTCCTTCCCACCAACCACCACGATCATCTCCGCAGTAAGTGCACGAGGATCGAGATCCACATGCTCACCCCAGACGGCCTGCAGCCCATGCACGACGTCCCGCTGTACGGGCGCATCGCCGTCCTCCGGCTCTACAAACCGCAAGGCGAGAAACGCCAGCTTTTATACATCGCCACCGAGCGGCTCATGTTCTGCGTGCTCGCGTACGACCAAACCACCGGATCCATCGTCACGCGCGCGATGGGCGACTTGACCGCCCGCATCGGCCGGACGTGCGAGCACGGCTTGATCGGAGAGGTCGACCCGGAGTGCCGACTCATCGGAACGCAGGCGTACGACGGGCTTTTCAAAGTGGTCCCGATGGACCGAACGGGACAACTCCGCGAGGCGTTCGACATGCGCCTCGAGGAGAACAACATCAAGGACATAAAGTTCCTCCACGGCTGTCCCCGTCCCACGATATGCGTCCTGTACGAGGACACCAAAGAGGCGAGGCACGTCAAGACGTACGAGGTTGACGTGAAGGAGAAGTGTTTGGTCGACGGGCCGTGGGCGCAGAACGACTTGGAGGGTGGCAGCTCGTTGATCATCCCGGTCGCATCGCCGTTGGGCGGCGCGATCGTCGTGGGCGAGAGCGTGATCGTCTACCTGAACAAGGACGGCGGCAACATGGGGGAGATGGCCGGCGACCGAAACGTTCCGGGAGCGACCGGAAGAGATCCGGGCAGCTCCGGCGTCAACGGCATGATCGTCAAAGCCATCGCCATGAAGAGCGTCAACGTGATGGCGTACGGCGCCGTGGACGCGGACGGCAGCAGGTACCTACTCGGCGATAGCTCCGGGATGCTCCACCTGCTGGTGCTGGTCCACGACGAAGCGCGGGTGCACGCGCTGAAGCTCGAGTCGCTCGGGCAGACGTCAATCGCGTCATCGTTGTCCTACCTGGACAACGGAGTCGTCTACGTGGGCAGCGCGTACGGGGACTCGCAGCTCGTTCGGTTACACGCGCAGCCCACTCGGTGCCCTGTGGACCAAACTCCCGCCACCCCCGACGGTTTGACCTACGTGGAGTGCCTGGAATCATTCACGAACCTCGGCCCCATCGTGGACTTTGCCGTCGTCGACCTCGAACGACACGGCCAAGGGCAGGTGGTGACGTGCTCGGGGGTGGGCAAAGACGGGTCACTTCGAGTAGTGCGGAACGGCGTGGGGATCCACGAGCAGGCCGCGATCGAGCTCCCGGGAGTCAAAGGAACGTGGAGCCTTCGAAGCGGCGACGCGAGCACGCACCCGAGCGACACCCACCTCGTGGTGTCCTTCGCGAGTGAAACCAGAGTTCTCGCGATCGACGACGAAGACGAGCTCGCGGAGGCTGAGTTCCCCGGGTTCTCCGCCGAGGAACAGACGCTGTGCGTGTGCAACGTCGACGGCGGGTACGTCGTGCAGTGCGTCGCGTCCGGCGTGCGTTTGGTCACCGCCGGGACAGGGGAACCGAGGGCGACGTGGACCCCTCCGGGGGGCGCGGCGGTTTCGGTGGCGGCGGCTAATAGGACGCAGGTGCTCGTCGCGACGACGGGCGGTGCGCTGTATTCGCTGAGCGTGGGCGCTGGTGGTTCGAGCGGTGACGACGCCATGCAGATCGACGGATCGTCGGGTTCATCGGGTGAGCTGATCCGCGAGGTGGCGACGACGACGCTCGGAGACGGTTCGGAGATTGCGTGTTTGGATTGTACTCCTCTGTCGGACCCGGGGGATCCCGCCGCACAGCTGTGCGCGATCGGGACGTGGACCGCGGAGGTTTCGTTACTCACCATGCCGGACCTGAAGCCGGTGACGACGAGTGCGCTGGGCGCGAGCGGCGGCGGCGGCGGCGGCGCGTCCGGCGGCGTCATCCCCCGCGCCGTGCTCCTCTGTTCTTTCGAGGGTAGCCCTTACCTCCTCGCCGGGCTCGGCGACGGGCAGTTACACACGTTCGGCGTCGACCCCATCGCCGGTACCCTCAAGGACGGCAAGTCCCTGAGCCTCGGTACCCAGCCCATCACCCTGCGCACGTTTCGCAGCAAAGGCACGACGCACGTGTTCGCCGGATCGGACCGACCCACGGTTATTTACGGCAACAACGGTAAGCTCATCTACTCCAACGTGAACCTGCGGGAGGTGCTGCACGCGTGTCCGTTCAACTGCGACGCCTTTCCCGACTCACTCGCGCTCGCGTCCGAGTCCGACCTCACCATCGGCGGCATCGACGACATACAGAAGCTGCACATACGCACCGTCCCGCTCGGCGAGCAGCCGAGGCGAGTCGCGCACCAGCCGCAGTCGGGTACCTACGCGGCGCTCACCGAAAACTTTGACGGACGATCCGAGACTTACTTTGTCCGACTCTTCGACGACGTCACCTTCGAAACCTTGCACAAGTTCAGGCTCGAGCCCAACGAGCAGGACAGCAGTGTCATCTCGTGCGTCTTCGCGGACGACCCGTGTGCGTATTACGTCGTGGGCACGGGGTATACGATGCCGGAGGAGCCGGAACCGACGCGGGGTCGAGTTTTGGTGTTTCGAGCCGAGGACGGTAAGCTTCAGCTGGTGGCGGAGAAGGAGGTGAAGGGTGCGGTGTACAACCTCAACGCGTTCAACGGGAAGCTGCTCGCGGGGATCAACAGCAAGGTTGAGCTGTTCCGATGGGTCGCCCGGGGCGGCGGGGTAGTCGCCCATACGGACGGTAAGCAACAAGAGGGCGGTTCTACGTACGAGCTGGCGAAGGAGTGTTCTCACCACGGGCACATCGTTGCGCTGTACGTGGCGGTGCGTGGTGACTTCATCGTCGTTGGTGACCTGATGAAGTCGGTCTCTTTGCTGGCGTACAAGCCGGAGGAGTCGGTCATCGAGGAGCGCGCGCGCGACTACAACGCCAACTGGATGACCGCCGTCGACATCCTCGACGACGACACCTACCTAGGCGCCGAGAATAACTTCAACCTCTTCACCCTTCGCAAGCAATCCGACGCCGCGACGGACGAGGAACGGAGCCGGCTGGAGATCGTCGGCGAGTACCACGTGGGCGAGTTCGTCAACAAGTTCAGGCGAGGGTCACTCGTCATGCGTCTTCCCGACCAAGAACACGCGGACGTCCCGACTCTGTTGTTCGGCACTGTCAACGGCGTCATCGGCGTTTTGGCCACCCTCCCGCGGGAGCAGTTCGAGTTCCTCAGCAGCCTTCAGGCGGCGCTGAACAAGACGGTGAGCGGGGTCGGGGGTTTGAGCCACGACGCGTGGAGAAGTTTCCAGAACGAGCACAGGCACAGGTCCAAGGAGGGCGCCAAGGGGTTCGTGGACGGCGACTTGATCGAGTCGTTTTTGGACTTAAAGCCGGAGAAAGCGGCGGAGGTGGCGGCGGCGGTGAACTTGGGCGTGGATGAGCTGACGCGCAGGGTGGAGGATCTGCAGCGGTTGACGCACTAGTTAGCTTTTCATCGACGTGTACGAGAGACTGGTGTACGTGTTATGACATGGGTTCTCACGCGCTGATGGAGCTGGCGTGTTTCAGCATCTTCGCGATCGTTTCGAACCTCGTGTACACATCGTAATTAATGCCCTCATCAAGGTCCTCCTGCTCGCTTTCTGACAACATCGCGTTCGCGAGGTCCAACGCGGAGACACCATGCTTGTTTGCCTTATCAACGTCTGCACCTGCACCGTAGCAGAGCAGGACATGTGTGGAGATTTGACGTTCGTACATAACTGCATACATGAGAGGGGTATAGCCGTCGAAGTCCGCGAGGTCCACATCAGCACCCGCCTTTATGAGCTCCGTGGCATTAAACGTTTGCTCGCATTCAGAGGCCAAGGACAGAGCAGTGCGGCCTACAATGTCCTGCTTGTTGATATCGGCCCCTAGCTCGATTAGAGCTTTCAATTTCGCGGGTTTATCAACGCGACTGCAGCAGTGGAGAGCTGTCCAGCTGTTTTCATTGAGTGGCTTGTTCACGTCCTCCCCCGACTCCAAAAGGGCCCTGACTGCGGGGATGTTGCCGTATCTTGCCGCCAAATCCATCGGTTCAGCGCTTAGAGCGCGGTGTGGAGCGCGCCTCAACGCCGCGCCGTACATCTCGAGCTTGGCCTTCATGGACCGAACGCCATCCACGCTCCACACCGCGTCGTTGTGCCACTTGCTAACCTGCGCCAAGTTGAGCGTAGCCTTCAAGTCGAGTGCCGCGACGACGTGCGTTCTGAAAACCTCCGGCAGGGCCTCGGCGACCGCCTCGACCACCGACATCTCGCCACTGCGGATCTTATTGACGATCGTATCGGCTTCGAGCCGCTCGTTTCCAGTCTGCATGGCCGTGTGTGAAGTGGCGAGTCGCGTCTTTGTGCTCCTACAAAAAAGCAAAAAGCTGAGGTGGACGGAGCGATGATTAGAGCGATGACGTGGCTCAATCTCCAGCCCGATGTTTCGATAACCAAAGCCAAAAGGTGCTCACCTCCGCGGGGAACCATCACCGCCGGCACGCACACCCGCCGCCGATACACCCGTCAAGATGCTCGCGATGACGACCACGACCGTCTCGGCCCGCGCGCCCGTCCGCGCGCGCGCCGCCGCCCTCTCCTCCCGCGTCGCCGCGCCCTTCACCGCGCGATCGGCCGCGACCTCAAAAACGAAGCTTCCGATGAGCATCACCCGCGCGGGTCCCGAGGAGTTCTCCAGCGCGCCCGCGCCCTCCCTCGACGCCGCCCCCGCGCCCGGCGGCATGTCCAAGACCGCTCAGAGGAAGGCTGCCGAGAAAGCCGCCAAGAAGTCCGCCAAGAAGCCCAAACAGGCGCAGAACCAGAAGCCCAAGCGCCGCAAGGCGCCATCGGGCGAGAAGAAGGTGGACATGCCCCCGACCGAGGCTGAGCTCGCCGCGGCCGCCAAGTACGACACCATGCTCGAGGACGGCGCCAAGGTGTACGAGGTCTTCATCCGCGCCAAAGGACCTAACCAGTGGTTCCCCGTCGGACCCATGGCCGTCAAGCAGGACTGGATGATCGTACCCGAGATGTGGAAAGCGGAGGCTGACATGAAAAAAGCGGGGTTCAAGATGTACCCAGCGCTGATGAACGCTCCGTGCTTCGGTAAGGTTGAGTACGGGTACCGGGTCCGGGACGACGAGAAGAAGGTGACGGAGGAGGAGATTCGCGAGGCGGGCGGCAAGCTCAACCCGTTCGAGGACGTCGTGCTGCTCGAACGGGCGGCGGACGGAAGCGACGGAGCCCCGGCGGAACTCGGGTGGAAGGAAAAGCTCGACAAGTGGATGAACCCCTACGGCAAGTGAGCGCGTGCGTGTGTTAGTGTTTAGAGCGTGTGTTACAAGTAAGTTATTGTGCATCACGAGGATACGACGAGTCGAGAGGACAGATCGTGGCCGGCACTTCGGTGTCTAGAAACCGACCAGGCACTCGAGCTCGGAGCAGTTGTACGTGGGTAGTTCGTAGTGCCCCATCCTGGCGAGCAGCGCCGACCCGTAACTCGCCTCCGCAAACTCCGACGCCGTCACCGGGATCCCGCCGTTCGCCCGCGACCGAATCGTGCTCCACTTCGCGTTCTTGGCACCCCCGCCCGCGGTGTACACCCTCGCCACCTTCGACGAGCCCATGGCGGCCATCTCCGCGTACGAGCGCGCCTCGACGCCCGCGACGGAGCCCAGGATGGCTGTGAATAAAACATGACGTCATTACAATTGCCCATAAGAAAATAAAAAGAACTCACCGCGAAGGTAATCGGCGTCCGAGTCTGGTCTCGGAGACAGCGCCTCCGTCGCCTCTTTCACCGTCATACCAAAGCCCATCAGGACGCCGGGGTAGTAGTCCGGCACGTCCTTTTCCTTCGCGGCGTCGTTCAAGTCGATCAAGTCCGTTAATTCCACGAGCTCGTCGTCGGAGAAGTTTGAACGGAGGAGCCATCCGCCGAGGTTGCTACTCCCGCCCACCAGCCACGATCCTGTAAACAAAACGTTCAGCTTGTTCTAATTGCCCGTACGTCGGAAATAAAAATAAACTTACCGCACAGCCTGTGCGAGTAAACACCCTTCGCGCTGTCGTCCACGCGCGTCTCGCTCACCAGCTTGAGCGCGAGCGAGCTCCCAAGGCTGGTCACCGCGTCCCCTACGTCCGTACACCTCGCGGCGACGAACGCGGCGATGGAATCAGTCGTCCCCGCGATCACCGCGCAGCCCCCCGGCCGCGTGAAATATTTCATCGCCGCCTCGGTAGCCACCGCGCCGGTCTTGGTCCCCGGCGCGCGCACGTTCGAGGGCAGCATGGACGCGTACGGCAGCGACTTCATCCATGCCGGGTAGTCCCCGTGTGGGCCCAAGCCCGGGTCGAACCCCAGCTTCAGCGCGTTGTTATGGTCCGTCTCGCCTTGCAGTCCGTGGAGTAGGTACGCGATCCAATCGGCGTGATGTAACAATTTGGCGTTCCCGATCGTTTCCCCGTTGCCAAGCCACCAGCTGTGCAGCTTGCACAGCGCGCTGGACGGTGTCCGCACGGTGTGCCCCTCGGGCGCCATGGCGCACACGGCGTCCATGGCGTCGTTCCGTTTCTCGTTGTACAGCATTGGCGGGTAGATCGGTTCGCCGGATGCGGCGTCGACGATGAGGACGGTGCCCGAGGTTCCGTCGATGGACACCGCCGCGATGCGTGATCGGACGGTTGTTTCGTCGAGTTGATCGAGGAGGGACCAGAGCGCGCCGCGCCATGCCTCGGCCCATCCGCCCGTCGGGATCCCGTCGCCGGCCTTACCGCCGTCGACGATGGGAGGGTACTTGGCGGTGGTCTCGACCAGGATGACGCCGTCGGGTCCCACGACGGTGGCTCTCGCGCCGGAGGTGCCGAAGTCGAGCCCTAGGAAGAGCGCGTCGTCGTCGGCGGATGGGACGGTGGCCGCGTTAACTGACGGTGCCATCGCGCGGATGGTGAACGCGGAGAGGTCGCCGGTGCGGCGCGAGGAAAGAGATGCTCGGGTCGGGCTCGCTCGCTCCGAGACGACACCGGTACGCGTGTCGGGTCCGAGCCTGGGCCTCGCCGCGCTGGGAATCGACGCGCGCGGAGAGGAGACGCCGCGGCCGGTCGCTACAGATGCGAGTCCGGCGCGCGCGACGATCGACGATGCCGCGACGACGAGCATGTGACACGACGAAGTGGCGAAGACGACGACTCGCATCGATCGATTTGGATAAACCGAGGCGCCCGCGAGAAGAAGGCCGTTGCCGAAAGATGGAAAGCCTCGGAAGGATGGCGCCCATCAGTCTACCCCGCGCTATGCAATACTCGCAGGGGGCGGGAGTTAGCAGCCAGATGTCGGTGCCCTCGGGTGCCTGGGAGGAACTGCGCCGCGAGGTACGCGCTCACCGATCCCCCGCGACGAACCCCCCCCTCCCTCCATCACCGCGCCAACATCGCGAGGCACCCCCAAACTCGAGATCCCCCGCGCTCCCCGTGCTCACCGTCCACACCTCCACCCTTGTCACCCAGGCGCGGTCGCTGGAGTCAGAGATCGACGGTAAGCTCGCGACGCTACAGAGGGCGGCGAGCACCGCCGGCGTCGGCGTTCGCGACGCCCTCCTCGCGGGCGATTCCCTCGACGCGCAGGTCACCGACCTGGAGTCGCTGCTGCAGAGGCTCGCGGACGTGAGCACCGCCATGGCGGGCGCGGTCAAGGGCGGCGTGGGTGACTCGCGCGCGCACACGCTCGCCAGGCATAAAGACATCTACGCCGAGTACCAATCCGAGCTGAGGCGCGCCAAGAACGCCGTGCAGCAGAGCAGGGAGAGCGCCGAGCTCTTAGGGAGCGGGCGGGTATCAGGCGGGCTGAATGGGAATGATCACTTCGGAGACTCCTCCGCCGGGTCGCAGCTCATGCGCGAGCGCGGGACGATCATGAGCAGCACGTCCAAGGTGGACGACGTCATCGGGCAGGCGCAGGCGACCGCGGCGGCGCTCGTGAACCAACGGGGGATCTTCCAGAACGTTAACCGGAACCTAGACGCCATCGGGGGACGGTTTCCCATGGTCAACAACCTGCTCACCGCCATCAGGCGGAAACGGTCGAAGGATACCATGGTCCTCGCCACCGTCGTCGCCATCTGCACCGCGTTCACGCTCATATACTGGCTCTCTAAATAGGCATCCGAAGACTTAGCATCCTCAATACACAACACACTACTAGAGTAGGCTTTCGCGACACTCGGCTCGGCTATCGGCTCGGTTTGTTTGTTTCTCACAGAGTTTTTTGGTTTTTTTGGTTTTTGGAGCTACGAGGTGGCCGCCACACTTCCTGTTGTGTCACCGCCCCGAGCGCGAGACGCGGGTATCGGCATCCATGCGCCCGCCGCCCCGTGCGATGCTGACACTCCTCGCCGCCGCGCTGACGCTCGCCGCCGCGCCGCGCCGCGTAGCCGCCCGCGAGGTGGCCACCGGCGGTGTTCAGACCGCGGCGGTGGGCGACACCGGCCGCGCGGCTTCGCAGGCTGCGTACTTCGACCCGCGCCCGCCCGTGGACTGCCGCGCGCTCGTCTTCACCGGCATCGCGGGCGACTGTAACCTCGACGCGGGGGGAACGTACGACTCGTGCTGCGGGACCCTGCGCCGCGCCGAGGCTGCGCGGTGCTTCTGCGACCGAGGCGTCGTGAACGCGGTACGGTCAGTGATCGGAGAGGCGGGACTAGAGTACTTCCGCTCGTTCGCGCGGTCCAAGTGCGGGTACGCGCTGACGGAAGGCGACGCGTGCGGTGTCGCGGGGAGTGCCACGGCGCTCGGGGAACGCGAGGTGACCACCCTGCAGCAGCAGCAGCCGGGGCAGCAGCTGCCGCAGCAGCCGGGGGTGGAGGAGGAAGAAGAAGAAGACTACGAGGCTACTGAGTTCCCTCCTTTCCCGCCCGAGCCGGGGATACCCCCGGCGCCCACAGCGCCGCCGCTGACGGACGGCGCGAACGCTCCAGAGTTTCCGCCGATCCCCGACTCCGAGCCACGGGACCTACCCCCGGTCCCGGCCTTCCCGGCATTCCCACAGGTCCCGTCGATGCCCCCGGAGCCGGCGCCGCCGCCGCCGCTGACGCCGCCCGCGCCCGCTCCGCCGCCGCCGCTCGGGACGCCCGGAGCCGCGCCGCAGCTCTCCATCCCGCCCCCCGCGCCGCAATCCCTCGGCGGGTACCTCAACATACCCCCGCCGGCAGGTGACCCGGTCCGGCGTAAACCCCCGAACCTGCCGAGCATCTGGGACAAGATCAACGACGACAAAAGTGACTTTCAGTTTGGATTCTTCGCCGACGCGGTGGTGGCGACGGGACTGAAAGGTCTGTTCCAATCCGCCGGGCCGTTCACCGCGTTTGTACCCACGAATCGCGCGTGGTACCGCGCGCTGGTGAGCCTCGGGGTGACCAAGGAGGACGTGTTCGAGGATCCCTCCTTGACCGAGGTCATCATGCACCACATACACAGAGGTGAGGTGTACGCCGAGCAAATGTTTTTTGGTAAGAAGATTCCCACGATGCACATGTCCGCGCCGAACGTCGCGAGGTCCGTGCGCGCCGCGCTGGAGTCCGGCGCGGACCCGATCGCGGTCCGCGCGATGATGACAGAGGGCTTGGAAATCGAAACCTTCCAGACGATGTTCCGGAAGATGTACTACGTGGACGGGTGCGACGTGAAGGCGCACTCCATGGATTTAGTCGCGAGCAACGGGGTGAGCAACGTGACTAAGCGCCCGTCTCTCGACCCGAACTTCGAATACCGCACCAATAGTGCTCATCCGATCCTTCCCATCTATGATATAACAGGTGATTCACGCGGTGGACTGCGTTTTGTTCCCGCCGTCGCCGCAGCCGCTGCCCGCGGGACGGACCGTGGCGCAGGTCATCGTGGAGAGGTTCGAGCTGTCCATATTCGAGCAGGCGCTCACGGGCGGGGGTTTACTACAGGCGATCAGTCAGGCGAGCCCGACGAACCCGCTCACGGTGTTCGCGCCGACGAACACGGCGTTTGTCAAATTCATGGCGTCGAGCCCTTCGTTCTTCATCGACACGCAGGCTGAGCGGGTGGTGAATCCGGGGTACCCGGGTTTGCAGGAGACGCTTCTGTACCACTTCGTGCCGGCGAGGCTCACGAGCGGCCAACTGCAGACGCACAACGCGCGGACGCTTCGCACGTTTGAAGGTAAGGAGATCTTCGTCGAGTCGTTCGGTTTGGGCGGGAAAAGGCAGTCGAATTACGTCAACCACTTGCTGGGTCAGAAGCTGTACGCGAACGGGTGCAGGCTGCGGCAGGTTGACTTCATCTGCGTCGACGGGGTGGTGCACACCATCGACTGCGTGCTGCAGCCAAACTTCCGTGACGACCGAGATAAATGGTTCGGGGACACGGAGTGAGTACTCGTAGCTCGTGTGATGATAATAATTGTCGGATTTTCAAACTCAACGCGGGCCTGCCGAAGTGTCATCTTCAACAGCCCCTGGGGCGATTTAATTCGCCCCTTATATACAAAATACAATCAGAACACCTTCTGCTTCTCGAGCTTGTTGCCCGGCCGACCAAACTTGCCCATGAGGAACCTGAACCTCAGGTGATACTCCCGGATGTACATGGGCACCTGCGTCGCGGCGAACATCGCGCACCGCAACATGAGGTCCTTCTCGGACCGAAACATCTCCATCCCGCCGAGCGCGAAAAACGACCCGAACCTCACCCACGCCACGCACCCGCACAGAAAACTCGTCACCAACTGCTCACCGAAGCGCAAGGGCATCAGGTGAGGCAAAACGATCGTCGTCATGACGAAGAACACAGCCGTCTTGACCCCGAACTGATCGTTAAACGCGTCCGGGTCGAACGCGCTCCGGGTTTCGTTCGGGACAATCGCGAATCCGTCGGCGTCGAACGTCAAATTTTCATCGTCGAAGAGGGAAGACCCGTACTTGACGGACACCGCCGCGAGCGCCAGCCTGAAGACTAAGATGCACCCCATGCGCGCGCGATGCGAGATACCGACGCTCTGGAGTACCCCCATGATCGCCACGGGGGCCATGATCATGGTCATCAGCAAACTGAAAGGCAACGACGGGAATTCCGTGTCGCGTCCGGAGACGTACATCTCCAGCAACGTGAGGTACCCGGCGGTGGCCACGCACACGAAGATGAGGAAGCACGCGGCCAGTAGCCCCGCTCGTACCTGCCTCTGGAACTGGAACACACCCATGATCGCCACGGGGGCCATGATCATCAGCGAACCGAACGGCAACGACGGGAATTCCGTGTTGCTGTAAAACTCAAGCGTCGTGAGGTAACCCGCGGTCATTGCGCACACGAAGATGAGGACAAACGCGGCGAGTAGCCCCGCGTTCACCGCCGGCGCCGTGATCTCATCCGCAAGGGATCTAAAAGCATCCTCGACGACGGGGTCCTCGAACCGCATCAACCCCCGCGTGTTCCACGGGGTCTGGCACACCAAAGGCTCGAGCCCCTTTGTCTCCTTGAGCCTGAGCGCAGAGACGGCGACCACCTCCTGGCGGTACTCCGCCTCGGCGACGTCGCTGCACATCTCAGACGCGGCTCCCTTGGAAGCCTCCGCGGCGTGCGCGGGGCTATCCCCGATGGGCGAGTTTTCCAACACAGCCCCGCCTTCGCCGGTTCCTCGGTGTGGTCCCGTTCCGGATTCAAAACCGAGGCATCGCATCGTCGCGTCCACGGACTCCGCGAGTGGAAACGCCAACCACACCTGCGCTGGTCCCCTGGTCAGCGAATAGACGTAGCTGAACGTGGCCCAGCACTGGTCGTCTTGTAAGATCAAGGATGCGATGTAGGTGAGCGTCGGATCGCGCCCGCACGTGATGACCCGCTGGAGCGCATTCTCCAGCACCGTCTGGTTCAACTCGATGAAAAACGGCTCGGCGCACGCCGTCGCCACCGCGCCGAGCGCGGACACCGCCAGCTCCGCCGCGCTCTCATAGAGATCGTGAACCAGGTGGCGGGTATCGGCGCCGGCGAGGTCGTGCGGCGGCGGCGCCAGGCCTTTCATCGATCCGAGTGGTGGCCTTTCATCGTCCTGACTGCGCTGGTCGCGGGACCCTTCGGTGTCCTGGTCGGAATCCGTTTGTGAGAGCGTTTGCCCTTGGAAGCCCGCGGAAGCCCGGTACTGCTCCGCGCGGAGCCCTTCGCCATCCCCTTCATCGTCGACCACCTTGGCCACCCCTTTCATCCACGCGTGCGGGTCCTTACACCCCCCGATCATGGCCTTCACGAGCTCGGCGGCGGCGCCGCCGGTTGAATCCTCGCCCTCCTCTGCCGACGCCGCCGCGGCGGTGTGCAGCGGCGTCCACAGCTTGTCATCCACCGGCATGTCCACGCCGCCGAACAGCCGTTCCCCGAGGTCACCTTTGGCGTCGTCCGCGTTGCCGATGAGTTCGAAGAGCTGCCAGAGCGTATCCGGGCATCCGTACGCGGCCACCTCGTTCATCACCCGGCTCTTTCCGAACCTCCTCTCCGTCAGAGACGTTTTCAGCGCTTGATCGATCTCGTCGCCGGCGTCCGCGTGAATCTCTAGAAGCCTGCATGCGAACGCGTTGAGAAGGTGGAGCAGGCCTTGACCGCCCGCGAGTTCGCATCCGTCCATCAGCGCGTTGGCGTCGCAGTCGTCCTCGAAGAGGAGCGACGCCAGATCTACGAGCGCGCGATCCTCGCAGTCGTCCGCGCTGCTCCTCGTCGACCACCTGCGCTGCCGCTCCTTTGGGGTCGCGCGCTGCTTGCGACGACCCGACCTGGTTCGCGCGGCGATCGAATCCTCGCCGATGTCGTCATCCTTCGCGTCCAACACAGCTGTGTTTTCGTCGTGATCATTCTCGCGATCATTCCCGTGTCGATCGTCGTGGTCCGAGCCGGAGACGCTCGAGCAGTGCCCCGAGGCGCGCTGCGATCGTACCTCCCCATCATCGCGGTTCCCGAGGAGTATGTTCCCGACAAGCGTCCGAATGTTTCCGACCATGCCCATCACGGACGGCCCATCACGCGCGCCCCGAACCCCTCGTTGAACCGTGCACGTCAACCCTAAGTACAGCGCAGCCTCTTCGCACAGGACGGGATCTTTGAGGTACAGCACCCTCCGCGGCGGCCCGGCTGGATCGACCGGCGCCGCGGGCCCGTCATCCTCGTTCACCCAGAAGGGTCGCACCACGAGCACGCCGCTCAGGCCCGTCGGTGGGATGCGTATGGAGACTCGCCCCGTGAGTCTATTGGTCCATAACTGTCCTCGGATCCAGCGATCTCCGAGCTTCGCGGTGAGGGTGGCGGCACGGGGTATCGGCTCCGGCCACTCCACCACGGTCGCCTCGGTGCTCAGCCGGACCATGCTCTCGGCCTCGACGAGCGGTAGCGCGAATCCCGACATGGATGTACAAAGATAGCGCCCCACGCTTCGCTCCCCTCCACTGTGTCGAACCCCCGCCCCACGTGGGAAAACTTGTCGTCTGTGTACCTCTGTGTGAGTCATATTCATTATCTTATATGGCTTTCCAGTCTGCATTTTAGTGAATTGTGCATTTTCGAGGAGTCGCGCTGATAACGCGTTCAAATAGACGACAAAATTTTGTGCGCACACCAAGTCCTGACCGGTCCTGACATTGGCGCCATAGGGAATTTATGCGTTATGAATTTTATGCGGGATTTGGTGACTAGATTTCCAGCAGACTCTCATCATCCACGAACCGATCTCGATCCGACTTGCGCGCAACTTCAAACCATCGGACCCGCAGAAGAAGGGGGGTGCCCAAAATCGAGAGCGATGGGACGGCGCCCTTCGGGGGGCAAGTCCCTCGATGGAGGCGGCATGGCCTCCCTCGCCGAGTTCGGGTTCAGCGGCGTTCCGAAAGCGCGGGCGAGCGCGGAGGGCGAAGGAGGGAGCGGGTCGGGCGATCGTCGCGCGTCCGGGGGTCGCGCGGGAGGAACGACGACGACGACGACGACGACCGTGGCACCCGCCGGACGCAACAGCTGGGGCGGACGGACCAACAACAACCGCAACAGCTGGGGCGGACACAGCCGGGGAATCGTCCCAACGCCGTTCAACGGAGCCTTCGTTGGCGCCGAGCTCGCATCACCCAACTCCTTGCTGCTCTGGTTCCACTCCGAACGCGCGGAGCGGATCGAGAACGCGCTGAGCGAGAAACTCTCGGATGCGCTGCTCCAGCCCTTGTACGCCATAGGCAGGCTGCACGAACGCAGGTGCAGCTACAAGGACCTGGAGGAGGAACGCAAGCGCCGGCGTGATCCCGCGCGGAAGGACGACAGGTCGTTGGAGCCCGCACCGCCGGTCAAGGCTGCCATCGACAGCGTCGCCGCGATGAGATGCTCGCGTTGCACCCAAGATCCAGAAAACGGCGAACCCGGGACGATCGTCGCGTGGCTGCTTCAGTTCAACGACACCAAGGAAACCATCGAGGGATACGATAAGATCGCGAGGTGCCTCTACGAATGCGACCTCGTGAACCCGGAGGCGCCGCCGTTCGCGGCCAACAGCCACCTCAAAGAGTGGATCCCGCAAGCCACTCGCTCGGTTTTAACAAACACGAAAGATTTGGCGAAGGACGACGCCGTTGACGACTCGATGCGAAAGATCCCGCGCAGGCTCGCACTCGCCTTGTTCCCTTTTCAGGAACAAGGCGTTCGTTTCGGGTTGAAGCGGCACGGCAGGTGCCTGATCGGTGACCAGATGGGCGTGGGCAAGACACTGCAGGCGCTCGCGCTGGGTTCGTGCTACCTGGACGAAGGCCCGCTGTTGGTCATCGCTCCCAAATCGATGCGACTGACTTGGGCTCGGGAGCTCGAGCGTTGGCTCCCGGACTTACGGCCGAAGAACCTGCTGGTGTGTGATTCGCAGGCGCAGGCGACGGCTCCGCTGAAGCTGTTCGCGCGCGCGATGCGGATTCGCGAACGGTTGCGGGCGATGGGTGAGTTTCTTTTTAATTCTCGTACGGGCGATTAGACTGACGTCGTGTTTTGTCATCAACAGGTGAGTTGAACGGAGAGGAAGACGAGGTGGGCGGCGTGACTGACGCCATCCAGCGCATGGAAGACATGGAGACGGCGCGTAAGATCGTCGAGCAACCCCGCGTCGTCGTCGTCGCATACAAGATGTGCCAGCTGCTCACCACCCACATCCGAAGCATCCAGTGGGGCGCGGTGATAGTCGACGAGTCGCACACGCTTCGAACGACACCGAAGGCTTGGGAGGGCGACGACTGCGAGTCCGAGCAGACGGCGTCGATACTCCGGATGCTCCGCGGGTCCAAGCCGGAGTACGCCAAGAAGGACAGGAGGGAGACAAGGGGGCTGGCGCCCGTGTCGGCTCGAGTGATTTTATGCAGCGGAACGCCGAGCTTGACCAAACCTTTCGACATGTACAACCAGGTGGACGCGTTGCACCCGGGGCTGTTGGGCGATAAGAACACCTTCATGCACGTCTATTGCGACTTCAAATCCGACAAGTTTGGAAACCAAAACTCACGGGGCGGTAAGCGGTTCGCGGAGTACCAGGTTTTGCTCAAGAACGTCATGATCCGCCGGCTTAAATCTGAGGTCGCCGCCGATTTACCTCCCAAGCAACGCGAGAAGGTGTACGTCGACGTGACCAAGGCGGATATGTCCGAGGCTTGGAGCGAACTGAGCGAACACCGCGTGAACCTCGAGGACGACGGCGTGGACTGCGAGGGTGAGCCCAACAGCGCGGGCGCCATCGCCAAGATGCAGGCGATCGGCCTAGCGAAAGCTAGGGGCGCGAGCGAGTGGATCCGCGACTTGTTGGGTATCGAGCAAGGCGGCGGCGACGTGACTGCGCGGGACTGGCGGGACATGTCCGAGGAGCAGCAAAAGGACCACGCGGATTCCCTGCAGCAGATGCCCAAGACGGTGATATTCGCCCACCACCGATCCGTGATGGACTACGTCGAGGACAAGGTGCTGCGACAGATGCCGCGGGACTGGGGCGACGAGAAGAGGCTTCCGTACATTCGCTTCGACGGCGGCACCAGCGGCGAGGAACGTGACGTGGGGATGGAACTGTTTCGCAACGACGACAACTGCAGGGTCGCGCTCGTGTCCGTCACCGCCGGCGGCGTGGGCATAGACTTCTCCCGCGGTTCCGTCGTGATATTCGTCGAGTTGCCGTTGGCGCACCTGGTGGAGCAGGCTGAGGACAGGGTACACCGCCAGGGCGTCACTGACCCGGTGACCGTGTACTATCTCGTGGCGAGGGGCGCGGGGGAGTGGCACGACAGGAAACGTCTGGAGAGTATCGATCTGTCTCTGGATACGACGCGGCGCGCGCTCGGCGACCACGACGCGGCGGACGCGCGAGGTTTGGACGTTCGAAACAGAAAAAGCGCAAAGGCCGAGGGCGACGGAGACTCTTTACTCGACGGAGACGATTTGAACGTAACCGACGCCGATGACGGCGACGGCGACGGCGACGCTCCGCTCGACTGGTCCACGCGTACCGACGCCCATCCTGCACAGTTCGGCGAGGAGGAGGAAAGGTCCTACGTCGTCCCCGCGCCTCCAAACGACTTGTGGTTCGAATACAGCGGAGCCACTCAACGCGTTCACCTGCACGAAGCCCCCGACGGGTCCGCGCCCCTCGGCCAGTCCTTCGACCCGAACGACGTGCTTCGGGCCGAGCGACGCATACGCGCCGAGCTGGACCCGAATTCACCCGACGACGTCAAGCGTCGGCGGTGGTCCAAGCCGTTGGACGTCCGCCTCTCCGACGCCGCCTCGGACGATTGCCTCGTCGGCGGCGACAAGAGGAGCGGGTTCTCGCGGAGTTTCGCGCCGAGGCTCTGGGGCGACGTGAACGCGGTGTTCGCGGCCGCCGCGTACGTGCACGAGCTCGACGCGCTCAAGGCTGAGGATAAGAACACGATCTCCAGGGTCCACGCGTGCGTTCGCGGCGGCATCAAGGATTACATCCACGGTAAGATTGACCCGATCGTCACAACTCAGTCGAAGGAACTCGGGACGGGCTCGACCACTCGACACGGTACCGGCCGCCGCGCCGATATCCCGGAGCACGCGGAGTGGCGCCCGGTGCTCATCAGGCAGGTTCGCGGCGGTGAACCTCGCCCGGCGAAGGAGCCGGTCAGCTTAGGGTGGGAAGACGCGTCGCTCGACGGGAAGAAAAAGACGTCAATCGCCACGGGCACGCCGCTGTGCCTGAAGTGCATGAGACCGAGGGATTTCGCAAACCCCCTCGGAGAGGACGCGCTGGACCTGGACCTAGACCTGGACGTCGTCGAACGCCACGTCCGCGCGTTCACCCAGGCGATCACGCAGGGTCCCAAGCTCATCGACTCGATGGCGGACTTATTTTGCAGCGAAGAGTGCGCCGTGGAGGACCGACAGAGCAGAAGCGCCGGGGCGCTGCGCGAGGCGTGTCACAAAAGGGACCGCGGCGTGTGCGCCGAGTGTGGGCTGGACTGTCACGATTTGGTCAGCAGGATCAAGGTGATGAGGAGCCAGGACGCACGGCGCGCCGCTGTACTCGCCGCGTGGCCGGCGATGGGTAACCACGGTAACGGTTCGAGGCTCAACGCGCTGGTGCAAAAGGCGGCTTCCGGATACGCTTGGGAGTGCGATCACGTGCGGGCCGTGTACGACGGCGGCGGGCAGTGCACGGTCGATAACTGCCAGACGCTGTGCGTGTTATGCCACAAGCAGCGGACCAGGACGCAGGCGAAGGACCGCGCGAGTCGGCGCAAGGCTGAGAAACTCGCGGCGAACCCCGAGAAGAAGAAAAATACCATCCGAGCGGGTTTCGCGGCTGCGCACCTCGCGAACTGCGTGGACCTGACCGATTTACCCGAGTTTGTCGATACGGATAACGATACAGATGATGACGTCCTCGGCGATGACGTCCTCCACATCGTGTCTCCCTCGGAGACGACGGCGGCGGCGGATGACAAAGCGCTCGACAGAGCCGAGTTGCTCGTCGCCGAGGACTCCGACGCCCTCGACTCGGACTCGGACTCCGTGGTGCCCGAGACGGACGATGAGGCTGACGAGAACATCGCGCCGACGCAGGAGTTCCCGGTGTTGCCCGTGAAACGGAAGGCGTCGTCGCCGATCGCCGACGACGGCGAGGAAAACATTTAGACACAAACGTTAGAACCGAGAACAAAGGCGCGACTTATTAGTCTAGAGCGCCGCCACTACGAGTACGTACGTCAGGGAATAAAGACTGATATATTACACAGATGGCCCTTCGTCTTTCTCTAAAGCTGGTTGATGCGCTTGACCACCGGCCCGTCCCACTGCTTGACCTCGATGTGCCCCGGGCTCGGTTCTGGCAGCGAATCCGGCGACCTCGGCTCCTCCGGCTCTTCGACGTCCGAGCCCAGCTCCACGCCCCTCGGCGGCGTCTCACACCCAACGTTCATCGCTTTGAGCGTCTCCGGCGAGTACGTCTTGACACCCACGTCGTCGCTGACGCCTTCAACCCCCTCAGCCGCATCGTTCACGTCAATTTCTTCCTTCCCGAAAGTCTCGAGCGTGGGCGCCACGGATTTGTTCACGCCCGCGAGGTCGACGTCCCCGATGGCCCGCGCGAACCGCTCGTAATCAATCTTACCCTTCGCATCCGGCCCGCGGAGGTCTGTATCCGCGGCGCACTGGCTCAGCGCCCGGTCGATCGCCGCCTGGTCCACCTCGACGTCGCACGCCACGAGCACGCCCCGGATGTCCTCCTCGCTGAGCGCGCCGACTTGCGCTTTGTCAACCGTCTCGAAGGACTCGCGAAGCTTGTTCGCGTCGGGGCGTCGGACAGGCCCCGGCGCGAGCGCGCGGGTGAACTGCGCCACCGTGATCGTGGACGCACCGTCGGTGATCTTGGCGAAGAGGGCGTCGGCGTCGGACGCTTCGACGGCGCCCAGCCCGACGGAGCTCAGCGCTCGAGTGAACACGTCGATCGTCACCGCACCGCCGTCACCCGTCTCCATCAACTGCCCGTAGTACCACGTCGCGGCTTTCCCCGCGGGAACCTTGGCGCTGAACTTCTCGCTGACGACGACGAGGAGCTCGGCGGTGGACATCTTCTTCGCGAACCCCGCGTCGGTGAGCGCGACGGGGGCGACGTAGGAGTTGTCGCCAAACTTCTCCGAGACGCCCTCTTTTTCATACCCCGCGGTTTCAATCGCACCCTCCTCCGCGGCGCGAACGATGGACACGATGGACTGGATGTACTTGGCGAGCTCCACCCTGGGATGCTCCGCGAGGTGTGCGTCGATGGACGCGGCGTCCGCGGCGTGGTGCGCGGCGGACGGGGGTAGGCGGACCCTGGCGTCCTTCGCCGCTTGCTCTGCGGCTCGCGTCGCTTCCGACCTCGCCACGGATCCGGACACGCCCCCCATCTCCTCAATCTCGGTCAAAAGGCCGGTGAGCTCCATGGTAAACCCGGCGATCTTGGCGTCTACGACTCTGGCCTTCTTGGCGGACGCCGTGGGGTAATCGTCGGGGAGAAGCTTGTCGGTGAAATCTTGAAACGAAATCTTACCCCCGCCCGAGGAGTCGTACTTGGCCATCAAGGAGTCCACATCCTCCGGCCTGAGCACCAGGTGGAAGTGATGCAGGGCCTCGACCATCGCGTCGCGGTCGATGAACCCCTTGTTCGTCTTGTCGAAGATATGAAACGCCTTTCGCCGCTCCGCGGCGCCGCCCGCCGACTTAGAGGCGA
>Ga0222716_10001383_pt1 | contig 20273 bp, 15 predicted proteins | sample C33_13DmetaG_FD_165044 | JGI IMG/M metagenome (GOLD analysis project Ga0222716, IMG submission 165044) | Estuarine water microbial communities from San Francisco Bay, California, United States - C33_13D | ecosystem: Environmental > Aquatic > Marine > Unclassified | place: USA: California... | reverse complement strand
CCAGAAGCAACAGCTTCAGCAAGTGCGCTAAATTCGCCTGTTGGTGTTTGATAAAAAGTATCTGTAAAAGTTGAAACAAGACTTATTGAAAAGTCACCAATATTTGTTTCAAAATCATAGTAAATAGCAACATCAGTACCCTCAACTTCTCTTGTAGCAAGGTTCAAATACTCATCATTTACATAGTCAACTTTTCCTACAGGACAAAGCCCAAGATTAGTAAATAACGCAACTTCATCCTCATCAAGGTTTGAAGCATCATTTCTAATCACAGCTGGATTACCAGCACTACAATCAGATCCACCCCTAATTCTAGCTAAAAGATCAGCAATAACATGATTATTTCTTCCAAATAAAGCAATTGTATTTTCTTTTTCAATTGACCAAGTATCAACGGTAATTGTTAAGCCCTCAATACTTGGAGGTGTTAGAACAAAACCAAATGAAGAGTTAGTTGACTCTTCAGGTTTTAAATTTTCTGCACCTTGGGCATATCTTATTATAGTGTAGTTACCATCCAAATCACCCGAAGTTGGAACTGATAAGCCATTTTCTATACGAACATATTGATTTAACATGTCATTTCTAGAACCCGTTCTAGCAACCTCTTTTTGATTAACTTGAACAAGATTAGGAGCTCTAAATGCCGTTGAGGCAGATGCTCTTAATTTTAACCAATCATTTGCATCGTATCCTAATGCAATTTTTCCAACTGATGCAGCATCAGAATCAGAGAATTGTTCTATACGTTGAGCAAATTGAGCATTTAATTTATCTGTTAATGGAACCTGGAATTCTATAAATGCAGATCTTACTCTTTTATTACCAGTTGTATCACCTGTTGCACTAGATCCCATAACTGCTGATCTAAAAGGATAGGTGTTTGTCGTGCTTACACCAGAAAGCCTTATAGTTCCATCTAATAAAGGATCTCTATCATCGGTATAAGATTCTTTTCTATATTCAAAACCTACTAACATTCCAACCGGTCCTGCGGGAAGTTCAAATACCTCTGGGTTACTAATTTTATAGTCTATAGATGCAAGTCTTGAGGTGTCTTTCCTAAATACATCAGACAAAATTGCAGCTGAGTTATTAGTTGCAGGATTTGGATCAAATATATTAAAAGCTCCGGATGATGGATCATTTAATGAAGCTTCGAATTTAGGAAAAGAAACTCTTCCGCTAGTTACGTCCATAGCTTTTGCTTTTGAAAATAAAACTGCAGTTTCCCATGACCAGTTAGACTGTGTGACGCCTCTAAACCCAAGAAGGAATCTGTAATCATCTTTATTGACTCTTGTAGTTCTTCCCATAGTTACCGGTCTCCAGCCATCTATTCGAACTGAACTAGTATTAGATGATATTCCAGAAGATTCAGGTAATTGAGAGAACCAATAATAATCCGCAGGTATATTAATTATTCCAGCAGTAAAACTACCATTGTTATCTTTTTTAACACTATCTGATTCATATCTACCAATTTCAGCAAACATTTCATTACCATTTTTCATCTCATGGTTAATAAAAATGAATAGATTTGTTCTTTGCATGTCGCCTCTATATTGTCTACCAGCCTCGGAAGGAGAGTAATAATAGTTAGTATCAGGAACTAAACATGAGCCCATTCCTGTATCTATTGCCCCTGAATTAGAGCACTCTGGTGATCCTGTTGGGAATAACTGTGATTCGCCAGAACTATCAGTCCAGCCATATTTGCCAGTAAAATCTATCTGAGGCATCCCGTATGTATATCGATTATCAAAAGAAGAGTCACCTGCCCATGGGGAATCTTCAGGTATTAATCTTCTATAATCTGCATTTGCCCACTTTTCATCTTCTGTTAAATCGATCTTTTCTCTATCTCTATGAGATAAAGAAACATTAATATTTGTTCTGCCCTCATTTAGATAGGTACCATATTTAATTTTAAGATCTGTATCATTTGCAGCAAAATGTTCATAGCCATTAACCTTTGCAGATACTCTTAGACCTTCATAGTCTGTTTGAAGAACATTATTAATAACACCAGCAACAGCATCAGCACCATATATAGCTGAAGCTCCATCTTTTAAAACTTCAAGCCTTGAAAGTGCATTGGTTGGAATTAAGTTTGAGTTTACTGTCATAGTTGGGACATAATCATCACCAATTAATTCAGTCTGATAGCCTGCATTATTTACCATTCTTCTTCCGTTTAGAAGGACTAAAGTATTACCTACACCCATACTTCTCAAATTGTAAGCTCCTACGTCTCCCCTTGCAGCGTTAACACCACCAGAAATCTCTTCAGCTTCATTAAAGAAATTTAAACCCTGTTCCACAAGGTTGTTAATCAATTCATCTCCATCACTAGTAGCAATAGCTTCAATATCGTCTGCGCTTAATATAGTTACAGGAAGAGCTCCGGTTATGGTAGCTCCTTTAATTTGTGAGCCAACTGTTACAACTTCTTCAACTGACTCATCCTGAGCAAAAGTATAAGTTGTTATAACTAATGGAAATATTAAGAATAATTTTTTAAACATGTTTAATCCCCTAAATAATTTGTAAACATTAGCCATTAATATATCATCAATATGCTATATGTCTATTTAATTTGTATTATTATATTAATATATACATAACCTGAGGTTATACATGTTATCGTCTAAACAAATTGAAATTTTTTATGAAGTCTACAAAAACTCATCTATGACTGCTGCTGCAAATAAGATGCAAATATCCCAGCCTTCTATAAGTAAAACTCTAGCAGCTGTTGAAAAAAATCTTGGGTTTAAGCTATTTTTGAGGAAAGGTAAGAAATTGATACCTACAAATGAAGCTGTAGAGCTATTCGAGCAAGCTTCGATAGTAACTAATCAGCTCAAAAACTTTAACTATATTGCTAATACATATAAATCAAGATCATTGGATTTTATTAACATTGGAACAACCCCAAGTCTTGCAGAGACTTTGGTCCCTAAAATAATTAAAAAATATAATCTAGTTAAACCAGATGCTAGATTTAATCTTATAAATCTAAATAGTATCGATCTTATTGAAGAGAGGTATAAGCCTGATATAGATATAACCATTTGCTTTAATGCCAGATCACCTTCAAATTCTAAAAATATAATTATTAAAGAGGGTAAACATTTTTTAGTTTCGCCAAAAAAATATAACTTAAAAAAAGAAATTTATTTGAAAGATGTATTACATATTCCATATATTGAAATAACAAATCTTTTATCTCTATATTCTGAATCAAGTATTATGAATTATTTTATAAAAAATGAATTAAGTATGAATTTCTATTTTAAATCAGATTCATATTCTGCAGCCCTTTCCATAATTAATGAAGGTATTGGGATATCTATTCTTGATGATAATACTATTTCTAAAGCAGATAAGAATCTTGTGAATATCTCGAATATTATTGATACAGAATTTACATATCAGGTTAATGCAATCATAAAAAATGACATTGCAAGCACTTTATGTAATGATTTTTTTAATTATTTAAGTGAACAAAGTCAATTAAGTCATTAATTCTTTTAATAACCTCATCTTTTTCAAATAAAAACAAGGTCATGCCAAGAGATGGTGAATTTGTAGATCCTGTAAGAGCTATCCGAATAGGTTGATTGACTTTAGGGACTGCGAGATCTTTTTCACTTCTATACTCTAAAAGAACTGCATCAAGTGATGACTCTGTCCATGTTTCTAAATTTGCAAGCCTGTCTTTGAGATCATCTAAAATCTCAACTGAATTACTAACAAATTTTTCAATAGCTTTTTGATTATAGGCTGAAATGTTTTGGTAGTAGCACATTAAATTAGATGCAACTCCTTCCAAAGTATTTGCAGAAGATCTCATTGATTCTATAAGCAATTCTGCCTTTGGATGATTTTCTACTTGAGCACCTTTGCTCTCAAGAAAAGGCTTTAAATGATCTATAAAGTCATTTAAGTCTAAATTTGACATATGTTGAGCATTTAAATAATCCAACTTTGTAATATCAAATATAGCTCCAGCTTTTTGAACCTCGGTTATCTCAAATTGTTTGATTAAATCATTAAGGTAGAATATCTCGTTTTCGCCTTTTGACCAGCCTAGTCTTGCTAATGTATTTAGTATTGCTGAATCAAGATAACCCGCCTCTTTATATTCTTCAAGACTTGTTGCAGCATGTCTTTTGGAAAGTCTTTTCTTGTCTGGTCCTAAAACCAATGGTAAGTGAGCATATTCAAGCTCTGGATATCCCAAAGCTTTTTGAATATGTATTTGCCTAGGAGTATTACTAATATGGTCCTCGCCCCTAATTACAGTAGTGACACCCTGCTCATAATCATCTACAACATTGCATAGATGATAGGTAGGGGTACCATCACTTCTTAAAATTATTAAATCATCAAGTTCAGAATTATTAAATACTATATCTCCCCTAACATAATCTTTTACAACAACCTCTCCGTCTAGGGGTGTTTTTAGTCTTAAAACAGTATTATCAGATTTTTTAAGATTTAAATTTCTACACTTTCCATCATATTGAGGTTTATGACCTTTTGATTGTTGCTCTGCTCGCATTTTATCCAGTCTTTCAACAGAACAATCACAATAGTATGCCTGATCTGAATCAATAATTTTTTGTGCAGCTGCTTTGTATATATCCCCTCTTAAAGATTGATTAATAGGATCTTCGTCAGGTGATAAGCCAATTGAATTAAGACTGTCCAAAATATTTTTTTCAAATTCTTTAGTAGATCTCTCTTTGTCCGTATCTTCAATACGAACTAAAAATAATCCGTCATATTTTTTTGCATACACATAATTAAATAATGCCGTTCTTACTCCGCCAATGTGAAGAGTTCCTGTTGGACTTGGTGCAAATCTTGTTACAACTTTTTTCAATGTATTTCTCTCCATAATGTTTTAACAGAGTTCCTTTCTTCTATATCAAGAAGTCTTGCTTCGTGTTCTTTTAAATCTTGTCTATCGGCTTTGATTAATTTTAATTTAAGGCCATCTTTAGATATTTCATTTCTAGAATCGCTATTTTGGATATTTGAATTCATAGAATTAGAGCTAAATTCAAATTTACTTTGTCCACCTGTTAACATCATATAGACATCGGCAAGAATATTTGCATCAAGTAGCGCGCCATGAAATGTTCTATCATAGTTTGAAATTTCAAAACGATTAGCAAGAGCATCCAAAGAATTTCTTTGTCCTGGAAACTTATCTTTTGCAATTGCTAAAGAATCTTCTATTTCACATATGTCTTGCAGCATAGGATATTTTGAAGATGCTAGCTTGAGTTCATTATTTAGAAAACCTATATCAAAAGCAGCGTTATGAATAACTAGTATTGACCCATCTACAAACTCTAAGAACTCTTCAGCAATTTCATCAAATGAAGGTTGGTCAATAAGATCCTCATTCATAATTCCATGCACTTTTGAAGCTTCTTCATCTATCAATCGTGAAGGGTTTAGGTAAGTGTGGAAATGTTCTTCAGATTTTTTTCTATCATTCATTAGGACAGCGCCTATTTCTATAATTCTATGGCCTTGCAAAACCTCTAGTCCGGTTGTTTCAGTATCTAAAATAATATATTTTTTTGCCATAATTAAAGAGTATCTATACCTTTATTAGCTAATTGGTCTGCTATTTCATTTTTGACATGACCTGAATGACCTTTTACCCAATGCCATCTTACATCATGTTTATCTTGAAATTTATCTAATTCAACCCATAACTCTTTATTTTTAACATTCTTTTTTGCAGCATTCTTCCAATTATTTTTTTTCCACTTACTAATCCATGAAGTGATACCTTGCATGACATATTTTGAGTCAGTTGTTAAATTGACTATACACGGCTCTGAAAGAGCCTTTAGCCCCTCTATAGCAGCCTGTAATTCCATTTGATTATTGGTCGTTTCCTGCGCTCCCCCATAAAGTTCTTTTTTAATATCACCATGTTCAATAAGAACACCCCAGCCTCCAGGACCAGGATTGCCTCTGCAGGCCCCATCGGTATAAATATTTACTGTTTTCATAAATTTAACTTAGAATTCCCATATGGTTAAGATTGAGTCGATTGAAGCATTTACAGATAATTATATTTGGTTAGTGACAACTAATGAAGGGTCAATAGTAATTGATCCCGGTGAAAGCTCAAATGTTATTAATTATTTAGATAACAATCAACTAGATTTAAAGGCAATATTTATTACCCACCATCACTTTGACCATACTGGAGGGGTTGATGAAATAACTTCTTATTATCCTGTTGATGTTTTTGGTCCTAATAATAATGTTGAGACTATCAATAAAAGACTAAAAGATGGGGATAGGGTAAATGTTATTGGTATCGATTTTGAAATAATTGAAATACCTGGACACACACTTGATCATATAGCTTACTTCTCTGAAAATAACGGAAACCCAATTCTCTTTTGTGGAGATACATTATTTGCTGCAGGATGCGGAAGAGTCTTTGAAGGTACATTCGAACAAATGTATGAGTCATTAATTAAATTAAAGAGTCTTCCAATTAATACTAAGATTTACTGCGGTCATGAATATACCCTATCTAATCTAGAATTTGCAAAAGAAGCTGAGCCATTTAACCAAAACGTACTTTCAAGATATAATGAGGTACAAAATATAAGAGAGAAAGGAAATCCCTCAATACCGTCATTATTATCTACAGAACTTAAAACGAATCCCTTTTTAAGATGTGAAAATAATGAAGTTCAAGAAAATATTTCTACTAAATTTAAAACATTAAAAGAACCTAATGAAATTTTTAAAGCGCTAAGACTATGGAAAGACAATTTTTAATACTCTCTATATTTTGTTTGTTTGGTCTTTCAAGCTGCCAATCCAACCCAGCAAAAATAAATAATATATATTTTGAATGCGGTTTAAGTTCTTTAAGTGATGCATGTGTCAAAGAAATTATTCCTCCAGTTGAAGAACCAAAACCAGTAGCTAAGAATGTATGGGATTACATAATTATAAATAATAATTATGACCAAAATATTATCTTGGATGATAAAACTCAAAGTTATATAAATAACCACATAAAAGATAAAGATAAGTTCGATGACTTTCTTAATAAATCATATTATTTTATATATTATGTAATTCAAGAACTTGAGGCAGCTGACCTTCCTACTGAGTTAGCATTGATACCATTTATAGAAAGTAACTATGATCCTTTTTCAATATCTCCATCTGGTGCAGTTGGTCTTTGGCAATTTATGCCTAAAACCGGAAGAATGTTTGATTTAGAAAAAAATTGGTGGAGTGAGGATAGACATGATCCCTATAGGTCTACTCATGCAGCTATAGGTTATTTTAAATATCTACTCGAGAGATTCAATAATGATATATATCTTGCTTTAGCTGCATATAATGCGGGACCAACTTATTTAGATAGGCAAATAAATAAAAATAAAAGAAGAAACTTAGACTATGATTTTTGGTCATTAGATTTAAATAAACAAGTCACTGAATACATCCCAAAATATATTGCTTTAAGAGAAGTTATATTTAATTCTAAAAAATATGGAGTGACTTTACCTGATATACCAGCTGAATCAGTGGTAAAGAAAATTGAGATACCTGGCCAAGTAGAAATACTAACTTTAAGTGAGTATTTAGAAATTCAACCAGAACTTATATATAAACTCAATGCTGGTTACACTAAATGGGCCTCAGCACCAGCAGATAAAAGTATTTTTTATGTCCCGATAGAAAATACTTATTTACTAGATAGTCCCGAAAGTCCTTTTGAAAATGTTAATCAAATTAACTGGATATCTCATGTAGTTGTGTCAGGTGATAGTCTTTGGAAATTAGCAAAAAAATATGATACTGAGGTAAGAATAATTAAAGAAATTAATTATATTGACAATGATTTATTATCAATTAATGACACGCTTTTGATACCACTTAGCAAATCTAAAACAAATAATTTCATACCATACGAAATGCATATAGTTTCAGAAGGAGATACCTTATGGGACCTTTCAAAAAAATATAACATTGGGCTAGATGAATTACTAAGAATCAATTCCATTAATAAAAATTCTTACCTTCAACTTGGTCAGCAACTTACTATAGGCAATAAAAATATTCATCGTAATATAGAATCAAAAAAAAGAACTATCCTTTACTCAGTTAAACAAGGTGATAATTTATATAAGATTTCTGACCTTTTTGATGTGTCAGTCATGAGCATTAAAGAGATTAATGATTTTCAGACATCAGATCTTATGCCTGGCCAAATTATAAAAATTGCAATAAGGGCTTTCTAGTTATCGGTTGTCTTTGGGTCAAGAGCATCTCTTAGACCATCCCCAAAGAAATTTAATGCAAACAAGGTTATTGTAAAAGTTAAACCGGGATAAATTAGCAACCAACTATATTCTTCCATCGACTCAACACCGTCTTTAATAAGAGTTCCCCAACTACTCATAGGAGGTTGAATACCAAGTCCAAGAAAACTTAAAAAGCCCTCAAGAAGCATCACCTGTGGAATTGTTAATGTTGCATAAACAGCTATTGGACCAAGTATATTAGGTAATAAATGCTTCTTAAACATTGCAAAATTACTAACTCCCATTGCTTGAGCGGCCATAACAAATTCTTGATTTTTTAATCCTATTACCTGCCCTCTCACAATTCTTGCCATTGTTAGCCATTCAACAGCACCAATAGCTCCAAATAGAAGCCAAAGATTTCTTCCAAATATAACCATTAATAAAATAATAAAAATAATAAATGGTAGTCCATATAAAACATCAACAATTCTCATCATCACAGAATCAACTTTTCCACCCATATATCCAGCAATTATTCCCCAAGACACTCCTATTACTAGAGCTACAGCAGTTGCTACAAAACCAACAAGTAATGAAATTCTGGCACCATAAAGAATCCTACTAAGCAAATCTCTTCCTAAAGTATCTGTACCAAGCCAATGAACTGAAGATGGTGGAGATGCTCCTAGTTCAAGATTTTGAAAGGAATATGAATATGGCGCAATCCAAGGTGCAAGAGTTGCTAATATAATTAAGACTATTAATATAGCTGCTCCGAACATTGCTGCTTTATTTCTACTTAATCTATAAATTGCATCAGACCATAAAGATGAGTTATTGCTCATCTTGTATCTCTTGATCTTGGATTTAACCACAATGCTGCTAAATCTGATAATAAGTTAAAAAATACAATCATGGCTGAAAAGAAAATAGTAGTACCTAAGATCATTGTGTAGTCTCTATTGAACGCAGCTTCAACATAAAATCTTCCAAGACCAGGAATTTGAAATATAGTTTCTACTACAAAAGAACCAGCTAACAAACCAGCAACAGCAGGACCTAAAAAAGAAACAACAGGAATTAAGCCGCCCTGCATGGCATGCTTTACAACAACTTTTGTTTCTGTAAGACCTTTTGCTCTGGCTGTTCTTATGAAATCTTGGTTAAGTATTTCAAGCATCCCACCTCTACTTAATCTTGCAATATAAGCTGCATAGGCAAAACCAAGAGTGACTGAAGGTAAAATCTTATCACCTGATAACTGTCCCCAGCCTGAAACAGGCAGAATTTCTAAATTAATACCAAAGATTAATACTAATAACGGTCCCATTAAAAAAGTTGGAACACATATTCCTATCATAGCAATTGCCATAGGAATAAAATCTAAATAAGTATTTCTTTTGAGTGCAGCCAATACTCCAGATGAAACACCTATTAATAAAGCTATTAATATTGCATAAAAAGCTAATTCAAAAGTTATAGGGAGTCCTGTAGCAATCATTTCTGAGACTGATCTGCCTGGATATCTAAAAGATGGACCAAAATCTCCTACAACAACACCCGACATATAATCAACGTATTGCTCCCACTGGCTGGCATCAAGATTGTATGCCGCCTCTAAATTTTTTAATACTTGTGGCGACACTGCTCTATCAGCGTCAAACGGTCCACCTGGAGCTAACTTTATTAAAAAAAATGTTAAGCTTGCAACTGCTAAAAGTACTGGGATTGCAAGCAATAATCTTTTTAAAAAAATAGCTAGCATTTAGTATTTAATCTCTTTCTAGATAAATATATTTAGGATGGTGATGGTCTAAATAGTTTGGATAAAAACCTTTAACGTCGGATGATATCTGATAATCTTTTACATAATTATAAATTGGTAAAATCGGTAACTCATCCATAATAATTTCTTCTGCAGCATTTAAAAGCTTATATCTTTTATCTTGATCCATTGTCTTGTTAGCTAAATCAATTAATCTGTCATATTCTTTATTTACCCATCCAGTTTTATTATTTCCTCTATTAGGTCTAAATAAATCGAGAAACGTATTGGGATCTTCATAATCACCAATCCAGCCGGCTCTTGATATTGAGTAATCACCTATCATTTCTCTAGCTAAATAAACCTTCCAATCTTGATTGACTAACTCTACAGAAATACCAAGATTTTGTTTCCACATTTGTTGAACAGCTAAAGCAATTTTTCTATGATTTTCATTTGTATTAAATAAAATTTCTAAACCTTTGATATCTTCACCATTTTCATATCCAGCCTCTATAAGAAGTTGTTTAGCTTTTTGGGGATCAAAATCTAATGAAGTTTGGGGAAAATAACCGTTTGCACCTGGAGGTGTAATTGATATTGCAGCTTTCTCACCACATTGTGTTACTTTTTCTACTATAGTTTTTCTATCTATTGATAGAGATAAAGCTTTTCTGACCCTTACATCTTGAAGTATAGAATTTTTTGTATTTATTCTATAAAAGTATTGCCCCATGTATGGAGAAGTCCTCATATTGGGATTTGATTCCAAGTAAGAAGGACATTTTTGAGATGGCGTGTCGTAAGTAAGATGTAATTGACCAGATCTAAACATCCTATCTTCTGTCATTATATTTGAAACTGGATAATAGTGAATTTCATTAAGCTTAACTGTATTGGCATCCCAATAATGTGGATTTCTTTCTAGAATAATTTTATTGTTTAATTCCCATTCTTTAAGCTTAAATGCGCCATTGCCTACAAAATTTCCAGGTCTTGTCCACAAACCATTACGGTCATCGATTGATCCATGTTTTAGTACAGTATCTTTATGAACTGGCCAGGTACTGTAGTGAGAAAGCAGGCCTATAAAAAATGGAGTAGGATTCTTTAAAGTAACCTCAAGGGTTAAATCATCTAAAGCTTTAATACCAACTTTATAAAAGTCATCCGTAATACCTTTATGATAATCTTCAGCTCCAACAACATAGTAAAGCATATCTGGATATTGCGATCCCAGGCTTGCAGTTAAAATACGCTTCCAAGACCATACAAAATCATATGCTGTTACTGGGTCTCCGTTTGACCATTTTCCATTTTCATGAAGAAAAAATTTATACACAAGTCCATCTTCACTAATTTTCCATGACTTTGCAGCTCCCGAAACATTCTCTCCTCCCTTTGGATTAGAAGCAGTTAGTCCTTCGCTAAGAGCTATAAGAATATTATGTTCTGGAACCCCAGTTACTACATGAGGATCTAATCCTTGTGGCTCTGAACCGTTTCCAACATGATATATTTGCTTATCAATAGCATCATCAACAGGTGATATCGAAGAAGAGCAACCAATCAAAAAAGCAATAGTAAATAATGTAATCAGTTGTTTCATATTAAAAAACCAAGTTATTAAGGTTCACTCTGGCTGAGTCAATAACCTCTTCATTAATTAGAGATGAAATATTTCTTGAAATTCTTTCTTCTGTGAAATTATTATATTGTTCAAGTAGGTCCTCGATAGATTCAATAGAGGGCTTATTAATACTCAATAAATCTACTATATAAATATCTCCATCTCTTGTGCTAACACTAATAGAGCTATCTAGGGATGATTTAAATATCTCTGAGATTACCTCTTGAGGAAGAAGGGATGAATATCTTTTAACCTCGACAAATGATTCATTTGAAAGAAAATCATATGCTTTTAAGAATGAATCTAATGTATTATTTTTTTTAGCTAAATCTAGTTCAGCGGAAAGCAAAGCTTGTTTCTCAATAGTCTTGCTTTCAGATAAATAATTTGCTGCCAAGTCTTTAACATCATCATATGGTTGAAGTGTAGGTGCTTGAACTGAAGAAATTGATAGAACAATAAGTAAATCACCAAGATCTATAAGGCCCGGAATACCAATTTGAGAGTCAGCTGAGAAAATAAAATCTTTGATTCTTGAATCAGTAATTTCAAAATCATAATTATTTGAGGTTATATTTGTCTTTAGATTTATATTTTTAGATAGCGTGGTTGCTATTGTATTCAGCGACTCACCGGAGAAGATCATTTCATCTATAGTATTAGCATCATCATTCATTAAGGCAACTGATTCTGACTGAATTAACTCTTCAATTAAAACACTCTCAATCTCAGACAATGTCATAACTTCAGGTTTATTAACCTCAGTTACTTTTAAAATGTGAAAAGTATCTTCCAGCTCTACAATATTGCTAAGCTCATTAATTTCTAAATCTTTCAAAGCATTAGCAAACTGCTCTGGAAAAACATCTGCATCAAAATATTCTAAATCCCCGCCATTATCCTTGGAGACAACATCATCACTATAAATTACAGCTAATTCAGAAAAACTTTCACCGTTTTTTAACTTAGAGTAAACTTCAGAAACTGTTTTAAATGCTATTTCATCAGAAGAGTGATTCGATTTCTCAATCATAATATGAGAAAACCTAATTTCATTCCTCCCACTAATTCGTGATAAATAATCAGCATAAGCGTTATCTACATACCCATCAGGAATCTGGACTGAATCTTTATAATCATCTGATTTTAAAACAAAATATTCAAATGACTTTTTCTCATCTGAGAAAAACATAATTTGATTGTTTTTATAGTAATCTTGGAGCTCTTCATCAGAATTTATAATTTGATTCTTTAGAAGCTTTGAATCAAGTTTAATAAAATCAATATCAACAGTTTGTTCTAAAATCTGTGCCAATTCTTTAACTTCAGTTTCTGTAATAAAAGCAGATGATGCAAGCGCACTTCTGAACATTTCAGAAGCTATCATATCTTTAGTCACATCAATATATGAATCTTTTGTATAACCAACTGCATTAACTTGTGCTTCATAAGCACCCTCATCAAAAACTCCATCAATTTGAAAAGTAGGATTCTTGATGATTAATTTTTTAGCTTGTTTTTCAGTATTTTTATTTAGCAGACCTAGTGATCTAGATTCTGATAGTAATACCTTTTGAGAAATTAATTCTTGTTTAACTGCCTCTAACTGAATAGATTCATCAAGTTCATTGAAATCAAAATCATCTCCATAAATATTTTTAAATTTTTGAACAGTTATATTGGTAGCAACTTGGAGATCAGTCTGAGAAATATCTTCCCCATTAATTGAACCAAATGAGTTTTGAAAAGTTGCGCCCAAAGAAGAGGTACCAAGAAAAACAAAAGGTAATGCGCAAGCGGCAATTACAACAAATAATCTAGGTCCAGTTAAAAAATTTCTTAGTGATTCCATCATAGCAATATAATTATAAATAAAAAAAGGGTGCGGAAGCACCCTTTTTTAAAGTTAATAAAACTTAACTGTTTTTAACCTTATCTTTAAGGCCTTTACCAGCTTTAAAACCTGGAACTTTAGAAGCAGCAATATGCATTGATGCACCTGTTTGAGGATTTCTACCCTCTCTAGCAGCTCTATGCCTTACTGAAAATGTTCCAAAACCTACGAGTGACACTGAATCACCTTTACCTAAAGCATCACCAATACCACCTAAAACTGCGTCAACAGCTCTGCCTGCTGAAGCTTTAGAAATATCCGCGTCACCTGCAACTGCATCAATCAAATCTGATTTATTCATATTAAATACTCCTCTGTATAAATTTATTTATATAAATACCCTTCTATGAAAAGCTTTTTAGGGCTAAAAGTCAAGCAAATAAGGGCTTTTAGTGAGCTTGTTTATTTTCTGTTTTTCCTTTTCTGGATCTTGAAGTTTTGTTTTTTATATTTTCTACGGTTTTATTTAGAGGTGTTGGCTCACTAACAAGAGCATGTGAGATAACTTCATCCACCCAATCTACTGGAATAATATTTAAAGATTTAAGAATTTGTTCAGGAATTTCTTGAAGGTCTGCTTCATTTTCTTTTGGAATAATTACATTCTTTATACCACCTCTTTTTGCAGCAAGAAGCTTCTCTTTAAGGCCTCCAATTTTTAAAATCTGGCCTCTTAATGTGATTTCACCCGTCATGGCAGTATCAGACCTAACAGGAATTCCGGTAAAAATTGAAATTAATGAAATAGCCATAGCGCCACCTGCGCTTGGACCATCTTTAGGAGTGGCTCCTTCTGGAACATGAATGTGCACATCATGTTTTTCATAGAAATCCGGCTTTATACCTAATGAACTAGCTCTAGACCTTACAACAGTCAAAGCTGCTTGAATGGATTCTTGCATTACATCACCCAAAGATCCAGTTTTAATAATTCTTCCCTTACCTTCTATATGAGAGGCTTCTATTGTTAGAAGCTCACCACCTACCTCTGTCCAGGCCAGACCGGTAACTTGACCAACAGCATTATCTTTCTCAGCAATACCATATTTGAACTTCTTAACACCAGAAAATTTTTCAAGGTTTTTATTTGTAATATTTGTTGGTTTGTTAAGAGTCTTTTTAGACAATAGTCTTTCTTTGACAACTTTTCTAAGTATTTTTGCAATTTGTCTTTCAAGACCTCTTACACCAGCTTCTCTCGTGTAGTATCTAATTAACGAAAGTATTACTTCTTTATTTAAATTTATTTCTTTTTCTTTTAGTCCGTTTCTTTCCATTTGTTTTGGTAAAAGATATTTTGAAGCTATATTCAGTTTCTCATCTTCTATATATCCAGGAATTCTAATTATTTCCATTCTATCTAAGAGAGGTGTTGGTATATTTAAACTATTAGCTGTACATACAAACATAACCTCTGATAAATCATAATCAACTTCTAGGTAATGATCGCTAAAAGTATTATTTTGTTCAGGATCTAGGACTTCTAATAATGCAGAAGCAGGATCACCTCTATGATCCATGCCAATCTTATCTATTTCATCTAATAAGAAAAGCGGATTTTTAACACCAGCCTTAGAAAGCTTTTGAACTATTTTTCCTGGCATTGAACCGATATATGTTCTTCTATGACCCCTAATTTCAGACTCATCTCTAACGCCGCCTAGTGACATCCTTACAAACTTTCTATTTGTAGCTCTTGCTATTGATTCACCAAGAGATGTTTTACCTACGCCTGGAGGTCCTACCAAGCACAAAACTGGAGCTTTCATTGTTTTAACTCTTTTCTGAACTGCTAGATATTCGATAATTCTTTCTTTAACCTCTTCAAGTCCGTAATGATCTTCTTCTAAAATATCTAAAGAAGCTTTAATATCCGTTTTAACCTTTGACCGTTTTTTCCAAGGAACTTCAACAAGGCAATCTAGATAAGACCTTACAACGGATGCTTCTGCTGAAGATGGTGACATATGCTTAAATTTAGCTAATTCGCTCTTAGCTTTTTTTAGGGCATCTTCCGGCATTCCTACTGTATTAATTTTATCTTCAAGAAGTTCAAGCTCATCTCCCTCTTCACCAATTTCTCCAAGCTCTTTTTGGGCAGCTTTAATTTGCTCATTAAGATAATACTCTCTTTGAGATTTTTCCATTTGTTTTTTTACACGCTCTCTGATCTTTTTCTCAACATCAATAACATCAAGCTGAGATTCAATAAACATTAATACCTTTTCTGATCTTTCTTTTAAATCTGCGATAGTTAATATTTCTTGTTTCTTTGAAGTTTCAATTGGCAAATGTCCAGTAATGGTATCTATAAGTTTTGATAGATCGTCTAACGAATCAACTGTAGAGACTATTTCAGGGGGGATTCTTTTGGTAATACCAATATAATCTTCAAATTTAGCTTTTATAAATCTTACAAGATTTGAGGCATCTGCTTCTTTAAGAGGAATATCATCAATAGATATAACTCTAGCAAGATCATACGAGCCTTTAGCAATTAGTTCTTCTATTAAACATCTTTTATGTCCTTCTACTAACACTTTCATTGTTCCATCTGGGAGCTTGATAAGTTGAAGTAAATTGCTTATTGATCCATTTTTATATAAGTCTTTGAACTCAGGATCTTCAATTGCAGGATCAAGCTGACTAACTAATACAAGTTTTTTGTTTGATGACATTGCAACATTTAAAGCTTCTATTGATTTTGATCTGCCTACAAACAAAGTCGTAACTATTCCAGGAAAAACCACAACATCTCTAAGAGGAATTAAAGGTAAATCTGATTTTATATCTTTCATACACCTAATATAGGGATAGTTATGAGAATATCAATTAGCTGTGGATTTTTTTCTTGTAGTTTTAATCAATTTAATTGGTTCTGATTTAGAAATAACAGTATTTTCATCAATAATAACTTTTTCTAAGTCAGGGTTAGGTAATTCAAACATGGTTTCCATAAGAATATCCTCCATAATAGAACGTAAACCCCTAGCCCCAGTCTTCCTTTTAATGGCTTGTTTGGCTATCTCAATAAGAGCTTCATCTCTAAAATTTAATTCAACATTATCTATTTCAAATAAATGTTTGTATTGATTTACTAATGCATTCTTTGGTTCTTTTAAAATTCTAACCAAAGCATGCTCATCTAATTCATGAAGATTTGAAATCACAGGGAGTCTTCCAACGAATTCTGGTATTAAACCATATTTTACCAAGTCTTCAGGCTCAAGATTATCAACACCTGAGGATATAGATTGTACATTAGACGTTTTATTAACTTGAGCTCCAAATCCAATACCACTATTTGAATTTCTTTGCTCAATAATTTTGTCAAGGCCTGAAAATGCTCCTCCACAAATAAATAATATATTTGAGGTATCAATCTGAATAAACTCTTGTTGAGGATGCTTTCTTCCACCTTGGGGTGGAATGGATGCTACAGTGCCTTCTATTAGTTTGAGAAGTGCTTGTTGAACACCCTCTCCGGATACATCTCTTGTTATAGAGGGGTTATCTGATTTTCTAGCAATTTTGTCTATTTCATCAATATAAACGATGCCAAGTTCAGCTTTTTCAGGATCATAATCAGATTTTTGTAATAATTTCTGAATTATATTTTCTACATCTTCTCCAACATATCCAGCTTCAGTTAATGTAGTTGCATCAGCGATTGCAAATGGAACATTTAATATTTTTGCAAGTGTTTGTGCTAATAATGTTTTACCGCTTCCAGTAGGTCCTAGTAACAAAACATTACTTTTTTGGAGTTCAACAGTATCCTTAATATGATTTTTTTTGAGTCTTTTGTAATGGTTATATACAGCTACAGAGAGAACTTTTTTAGCTTTTTCTTGACCAATAACATACTCGTCTAATTTCTGGAAAATTTCAAGAGGAGAAGGAAGTTCTTCTAAAGAAATATCTTCTTCACTTTTAATTTCTTCCTCAATGATGTCATTACATAAATCTACACATTCGTTACAGATATATACACTCGGTCCAGCTATTAATTTCTTTACATCATCTTGCACTTTTCCACAAAATGAACAATTTAATTTATCAACCGAGGTATCACTTGGCATTAGTTTTATCTCTTTGATTTAGAATACTATCTACAAGGCCATATTTTATAGCTGATGGTGCATCTAAGAAGTTATCTCGATCAGTGTCTTTCTCTATTTTCTTTATAGATTGACCTGTATGCTTTGAAAGAATTTCATTTACAACTTTTTTCATGTGAAGAATTTCTTTTGCATGTATTTCAAAATCTGAAGCCTGGCCTTGGAATCCCCCTAGAGGTTGGTGGATCATAATCCTTGAGTTAGGTAAAGCAAATCTCTTGCCTTTGTCTCCTCCAGCTAATAATATTGCTCCCATGCTGGCTGCCTGACCAATGCATAGTGTTGAGATTGACGGGGCAATAAATTGCATAGTGTCATATATTGCTAAGCCTGAAGAAATGCTTCCTCCAGGTGAATTTATATAAATGGAAATGTCTTTCTCAGGATTTTCTGATTCTAAAAATAATAATTGAGCAACAACTAAGTTAGACATGTAATCATCTACTTGACCAGATAAAAATATGACTCTTTCCTTTAAGAGTCTTGAATATATATCAAACGATCTTTCACCTCTTGGCGTTTGCTCAATTACCATAGGGATTAGTGCTGACTCTATTTCTTTCATGTACATATATTTATTATTTATTTGCTAGTTCTGAAAATTTTATCACCTTATCTTTAGATTTGAGGGCTTTTTCTAAATTTTCAATCAATTGCTCCTCCAAAGCAATCATTCTAAATTGCTCAAGTTGCTGTGGCTGATTTTTAACCCATTGTTTAAATTGTTCAGAATCTTTGTATTTCTCAGATTCTTTTTCAATAAACGATTCTAGAGTTTTTGAATCAGCTGTGATTTCAAAATGATTTATTAATTCTGCAAAAAGTAAATCAAGTTTCACTCTTTTTTCTGCATTTTCCATAAAAGTATCTATTGGAAATAAATCATCTCCTGATTTATCTTCGGTATGTCCTATTCTCATCAGAGCATCTTTTCTCATTAATTCTGCTTGTTCTTTAACAGTAACTTTAGGGACATTAAATGAATTAGTTTTTAGTAAAGTTTCATAAATTGATTCTTTGGTGAGATCTTTTTCTTGAACTTTTACCTCTTTTGCCATTCTCTTTCTTATTTCATCTTTAAAGCCAACTTCATCTTTCACATCCATATCTAGTTTTTTAAATAAATCTTTATCGACATTAGCTTCATGTAACTCTTGAATATTTTTTAAAGTAATTTGAAACTCAGCCTCAACTCCAGCTAGATCACTTTTAAAATAATCATCTGGAAAAGTAGCTTTTATAGAAAATTCTGAGAGTTCTTTATTTAAAATACCATCTTCAAAACCAGGAATCATTGAGTTACTTCCTAAAACTAACTTAAAATCTTTTGCTGAATTGCCTTCAAATTCTTCATTATTAATTTTTCCAATAAAGTCAATTACCACCTGGTCATCTTTCTTTGCTTTTCTCTTCACATCTTTCCAGTCACCATATCTCTTAACAATATCTTTAAGAGCTAAATCTATGTCACTGTCTGTTATAGAAATTGAAACTTTGTCGTAATTTGTCCATCTACTTAGCTTTGGTTTTATCTCTGGAAAGACCTCGAATACAGCCGAATATGATATAGGTTTTGATGGATCTTCACTTTCAAGATTGACTGTAGGAGCTGACGCTGGACGAATTTTATTTTCAGCTAGAGCTTCTGGATAAGAGCTTTGTATTAAATCATTTACAACATCAGCATGAATAGATTTCCCATATCTTTGTTCTAAAACATCATTTGGAACTTTACCTTTTCTAAAACCATCTAGTTTTGCCTGACCTTTTATATTATTTAATTTAGATTGGAATTTTGAATTGTAATCTTCAACAGGAATTGAAACTGTAAGTTTTCTCTCTAAGTCTTTTAATTTTTTTAATTTACTACTCATACTTATACCTAATTTGATGGGGCGAGCGATGGGGTTCGAACCCACGGCCTCCGGAGCCACAATCCAGCGCTCTAACCAACTGAGCTACGCCCGCCACGAAACGAAACATTATAGATTAAAAAATACAATTATTATTAATTTTAATAGGATTCTTATGAGTAATGCATTATCATTTTTTGCAAGGGGAAAAAGATGAGTAATTTTTTAGTTGACACAACAAAATTTGTAAATAAAGCTTTAAGGTTTATTGATATATCTCCAGGGCTTGCTAATAAAATAATAACTTGTAATTCAACTTATACGGTCAGATTTGGAGTTAGGCTTAGAGGAGAAATCCATACCTTTGAGGGCTGGAGGTCTGTTCATTCAGAGCATATGGAACCAACTAAGGGCGGTATAAGGTTTGATTTAGCAACTCATGTTGAAGAAATAGAAGCTCTTGCTGCTTTAATGTCATATAAAAATGCAATTATTAATGTTCCTTTTGGTGGTTCAAAAGGCGGTTTAAAAATTAATCCTAATGATTGGGATAAACTCGAGCTTGAGAAAATAACAAGAAGATTTGCACAGGAACTAATTAAAAGAGATTTAATCAGCCCCTCTCAGAATGTACCAGCTCCAGATATTGGTACATCTTCAACCGAAATGGCCTGGATAGCCGATGAATATAG
>Ga0222716_10001375_pt1 | contig 20337 bp, 22 predicted proteins | sample C33_13DmetaG_FD_165044 | JGI IMG/M metagenome (GOLD analysis project Ga0222716, IMG submission 165044) | Estuarine water microbial communities from San Francisco Bay, California, United States - C33_13D | ecosystem: Environmental > Aquatic > Marine > Unclassified | place: USA: California... | reverse complement strand
ATAAAGATGTTTAAAGATAACCCAAGGGTAGCGGCTATTTTAGAGCAATACTATCCGGGTATGTCAGACGAAGAAATTAATAGAAGGATGAATGAAACTCCAAGGTATGCTGTTCAACCTTACGCACAAACTGCTCAACCTCAACCTTTACCACAACAATACATCCCCCAAATGGATGACCAATACTTAGGTGTACCTGAAGAAGGTGTTGACCCTTATGCTGACTACAGACAGAATGTAGAAACATTTCCAGGAACAAATACATTTAAAAACCCTAACATTCAAACTAGCTTTGATGCTATGCAAGAAGAGTTAGCAAAAGATGATACTGATGACCCTCTAGGAACAAATAAATCAGATAAGATATTAGACTACGTAAGAAACATATATAGTGGTCCTGTGCGTTTATCTGAACAGGAAGGGTATCAAGGACTTGGTGGTGGTCAGTTTACAGAAGACTTTAAAAACTTTGCTAGAGAAGTTGGATTAACTATTACTGATAACATAGCAGCGGATGGACCACAACTTGTGTCTGTACAAGAAGGTAGTCCTATTGCAACAACTCCAGGATATATACCTCCTGCTCCATCTATAGGTGGTTCAGTAGCTGATATAACAGGTAAACTAGCATTTAACCCTGCTTTACCTGAAGGTGCAACAGCCACTGCTGTAGGCATAGGACAATCACCTGACCAAATGTTACAGCAAGGCACAGGTCAAGTGTCAGGCACTGTTTCTGTACCAACAGCAATGGCTTCAACAACTATGGCAGAACAGCCAGGTGTTACTGACGCTAATCTTATGACACCTGAAGCTGTAGCAGGTCAGGTTAACTCATCCCTAGATTCACTCCAAGCTGCTCAAACAGACCCTAATGACCCACGTGCTAAAGTTTTAGCTGCTCAACAAACTAAGTCTGCTGTTTCAGATTTAAATGCTGCACAAGGAAGTGCAACATTAATGGAGAACCCTGTACAACGTGAGATACAGGATGGTGAATTAATATCAGGTGCGGCAGATGCAGAAAAAGCGTCTAAGTTTGCAGAACAGATTGAAGCTGCTACAGCAACTCCTAGTGAGAAGGCTACAGTACAAGGACAACTAGCACAGCTTACCCAAAACTTTGATGCTAATAATCCTCCTCCATGGGCTGCAGGAGCATTACGTGGTATTCAAGGACAGTTGGCAGCTAGAGGTTTGGGTGCATCTTCAATTGCAGGTCAAGCACTTATACAAGGTGCATTAGAATCTGCATTGCCTATAGCTCAAGCTGATGCACAAACACAGGCACAGTTTGAATCACAGAATTTATCCAATAGACAGCAAAGAGCAATGCTTGCTGCACAACAACGTGCACAGTTCATAGGACAAGAGTTTGACCAAGCATTTCAAGCAAGGGTACAGAACTCTGCTAGAATTGGTGATATAGCTAACATGAACTTCACAGCAGAGCAGAACATAGCTCTAGAGAACTCTCGTGCTGTAAATACAATGAACTTGAATAATCTATCTAATAGACAAGCAATGGTTATGGCGGAAGCTTCTGCGTTAGCTAACTTAGATATGTCTAATTTAAATAACAGGCAACAGTCAGCAGTACAAAATGCACAGTCTTTCTTGCAGATGGAAATGGCTAATTTATCTAATCAACAGCAGACAGATTTATTTAAAGCACAACAAAGAACACAGGCATTGTTTACAGACCAAGCTGCTACAAATGCTGCTAAACAGTTTAATGCTTCTAGTCAAAATCAAGTAGACCAATTCTTTGCTAGTTTAAATACGCAGGTAGCACAGTTCAATGCTACTCAAGCAAATGCTCAAAGTCAATTCAATGCAGGTCAAGCAAACACAGTTGAAAGATTTAATGCCGAATTAAACAATCAACGTGACCAATTCAATGCACAGAATCAAATGATAATAGCACAGAGTAACGCTCAGTGGAGAAGACAGATTGCTACAGCAGATACTGCAGCTATTAACCGTGCTAATGAATTAAATGCTACTGCGTTACTTAATGTGTCTAAAAATGCATATGATAATTTATGGCAGTATTATGCAGACACAATGGAGTGGGCTTGGACTTCTGCTGAAAATGAATTAGATAGAATGACAACTTTAGCTGAAGCACAAATTGATGCAGGTGTAAGGCGAGATGAGGCATCAAGTAGAAGGTCTTCTTCTGCTGGTAGTGCCATTGGAAATTTAATTGGTACACTAGGTACTGCATACTTGAGGTTTGGATTATAATATGGAAACTAATTACGCAAAATCTATGTATAAGTTAATGGAACAGATAGAAATAGACCCAGTTGAGCCTAAAACTAAAAAAGGTGGTTTATTGTCTTCATCAAGAAATTCTGTAAATAAGGGTATGAATCAAGAATTAATTAATCAACCTGCTTATAGAATAGCTAAATACGTAAACACAATTAGAAATAAAAGATTAGGATTCAAAAATAATGGAAGAGAAACAACCTAAATTAGATGCTCCTATTCCGGGAATGTCTTTGACACACGAGCTTGGTGCTAGACCTTGGCAACAACCTCCGCAATATCCTACAGTTGAAGCAGCAGTAGACCATTACACATCTAGAATGATGAATGATGAGTTTGCTGACCAACTTGTAGATGTTATGGATATGGGAATACCCTTAACTACACTTGCAAATACTATACAATTGGCAGGTGTGATGGAAGGTAAACACACAACAGATGTGGGTTTATTAGTATTACCTGTATTAATTGAGACAATGATGGTGATAGGAGATTCGGCAGGAATTGAATATGATACAGGTTTAGAAGATGAGCCTAGAACAAATAGAGATTCATTAGCTAAAAGAACTGTTGAAAAGTTACGTAATGAAATGGATAAAAAGTCAGTAGACCCTGAAGATGGGATGGCTGATACTTTGGTTGAAGAAGTTAAAATGGAGTCTGCTTCAGAAGAAGTTGAGGAGAGTCCACAAGAAGAACCTATGGGTTTAATGGCAAGGAGAAATTAAATGGGTATACGGTTCGGTGATTTTGGTTTAGGTCTTATTGAAGGATTAGCAACTTCTGGTGCTAAAGGTGTTCAGAAAGCTATGGATGATTTAGATGGTAAAGTTAGTAGATTATCTGAAATACGAATGAACAAAGCCGCAAATGAGATGCCTAGATATAAAAAAGAATTTAGAGAAAATGAAGAAGAAATAAAATCTTTAGCTGCTGCATTAGGTCCTGATGGTTCTGGCATTTTACATAGCTTGATTACAAGTGAAGGTGGTTATAGTTATGCTAAATCTGTTATACCTGCTGTTGTTAAGAAGATGCAAGATACAAATATGTCTGCTTCTCAAATTCTTAAATATAAGCCTACCGAAGGTTATCAAACACCTTCCACAAAACAATTAGCAGAATTAATTACTGTACCTATGAATATACCAGACTTAGATTATGGAAAGGCTTTGGAAGGTAGTGGCTCTAATATTTTAAATATTTTTGCTTCATCCGAAGATGCTATACCTAAATATATGAAAAGAACTATTGAGTCTGATATGGCATTATCTGGATTGTCTGAAAAACCTGTGAGTTATGGTGAGATAGGGGCAGCAGGAAAGTTGAGTGTAGATAGATTTGAATTATCTTTAACAAATAATTTAAAAGAAAATTTACCTAAGTTAAAAGCTGCCGCAGAAAATGAAACAGACCCTGATAAAAAGAAAGAGTATAAAGAAAGAGCATTTCAAACAGAAATGTCTATACTAGCCCAATCAGATAAACCATTAACAAACCCTCAAGTAAGAAGCTTTGCAGGTTCTTTTTCTAAAAGTGCAGCTGCATTTGCTAATCTTAAAGGAAATATAGACCCATACACAAAAGATTGGATTCCTGCTATTTCAAAATCTGAAAATGCTAAATTGGTTTCAGACCAAGGTCAAGAAATGGCTGACGCTTTAAGATGGTCTAAAATGAACAAAGCTGATTACGGTCTTGGCTATGAGCAAACTGCTAGAGGTTTAGTTCCTAACAAACTTCCTAAAGGTTTTAAAGGATTAGAAGGAAAAGAAGGGGAATACATAACTCCTGATAGATTGATGCATGCTGCTGGGCAGAATGGTTATAAGATTGCAATAGTACCAGCATCGGATAATATACCACCTTATATTACAATTTCAAATGAAAAAGTATCATATACTAAAGACGGTGGAGGCGGTAGTGGTGGTGTTCCTGAACCTGATAAAACAGGTTTTACTAAAACTACTAAAGAAACTATTAGTAAGATTGACAACGACAGAACTATATCCTCAGCTAAAAATAAATTCCTAAATTCTTCAGATTCTACTCAGCAAAAGATACAAGCAAAATCTATTAAGAATAGATTGATAGCTTTACAAGTAGCAGATTGGAAATCTGAATACAAAAGAGTAATGGGTATGGACTGGAAAGAGGAATATAATAAATAATGTCATATAATTATTATGACCCAGAAGATATGACAGAGCAAAATTTAATAAAGGATAAAGACTTTATTGAAGATGCTCGTATTATTTTGGGCGAAAGAGAAAATTATCAACCTAAAAATTCTATTGATACAGAAGAAGGTAAGAAAGAAATATATGACAGGTTTATGGAACATTTCCGTTATCAAAATGTTAATGAAGTAACTGCTACTAGAGATTTGTTTTATGTACAACAAGCAGATGATGTTACCAAAGAAAGATTTGGTAGACTCATGGAAACATTTGATAAGATGGATAGTGACTTAGGTTTAGATGCAGCTCAAGATTATCTAGGTGGTGTATTTACTGCACCATCAACTTATGCAGGTATGTTTTCTTTTGGTGCAAGTAAGGCAGGTGCTATAGCTGCTCAACAGGGAGTTAAGTTAGGTATAAGAGAAGCTCTCAAAAAAGGTGCTACAGAAAGTTTAAAGAAACAAGGTATTAGAGCTACCGCAAAAAGGGTAGCCCAAGAATCTGCTAAAAAGCCAACATTAGGTCAAAGGCTAGGTGTAGCAAAAGAAGGTTTTATTCAAGGTGGCTATAGAACAGCTTTAGGTGCTATGGCAGTAGATGGGGCTGCTAGTGGGTACACTGTGTATCAACAAGAACGTATTAGAGATGATGTTGGTATAAAAGATGGTATTAGCTTAGAAAATATAGCATTGGCTACTACTTTTAGTGCATTAGGTAGTGGTACAATAGGTGCTATAACAGGTACAAGTCGTACATTAAGTTCTAATGTCGCTGAACAAATAAGACAAGTGGCTATAAAAAAAGAATCTGTTAACATTGAATCTGCTCATAAGAACTTTACTCAGAAAGTTTTTCGTTCATCTAAGACAAAAAAAGATGCTAAAGAATTTAAAAATATTATATCAGAAGGTGTAGAACTTGTGCCTGAAAAAGGTAAAAGGAAACTAGCGTTAAAAGAAACTGTTCCTGAAAAGTTAGAAGAAGGAAAGCAGTTCAAAGAAGGTATAGCAGGTGATATAGAATTTAAACAAGGTAGATTTGATTTATCTTTAGAAGAAAAATTACATGAAAATATAGCTGCTGCGGCATCACGTATTATAAACCTAAAAGGTATGGATGCTTTACCTCCACCTATAGCTAAAGAAGTTACTACAAAGAAGGGTGGTAAGGCTGTAGCTACCGAAAGATTTACATCTAGGTTATCTAGGGCTTTAGGTAATAATGTAATTAAAGATGATAAAATATATGAAATATTAAATGAACATGGCATAAGTATGCAACAGCTTTCTTCTTTAATGGTTGAGGAATATAGTAAAGCAGCTAGGTTAATAGGTGGAGCAGGTAGATTAGCTAGGTTAGAAAGAAAACAGCTTTTAGCTGAAATAACTGAACTAGACCAAAAGTTAATAAATCTTGGCGATATAGTTACTCCAGCACAGAAGGTCGTAAGAGAACAAAATGGTGGTATAGGAACTAAGGTTGCTAATGTATACAATAATTGGTTTAATCTTGGTGCTCTAAATAAAGCACGTATAGGCTTTATGACTATTCAAACTGCTACTACTGCACGTAACACAACAAATGGTTACATGAGAAATTACGCATACGCTTTAGATAACTTAGGTGAAGGCTTAATTAACACAGGTATTGGGCTTGGTAAAAAGATAGCAGGGTCTGTTTTAGATGATAATATATTAAAACAAGAAGCAAAAAGAGCAGTAAACCTTGGTATAGCTCAAATGAGAACAGGAGGTCAGTCTGCTTATGGTAAGGATTTATGGTTAGGAACTAAGTCTTGGGAAACAGAGGCTTTAGAATTACTATTTAGAGATGAGAGGTTTTCTAAATCTGATTTAGCTAAGAACTTGTTTAAAGAAATGGGAGATGTAGGAGAAATTACAGGTGCGGAGAGTGGAGTTGTTTGGGTAGCTAGAAAAATGAATTACTTAAATACTTTAAGTGATAACATGTTTAAACGTGCTGTGTTTTCTAGAGAACTAGATAAATATATGTTTGCTAATGGACAAAAGGGTGGCTTAAAAGGTTTTTTCGAGGAAGCCTATTTAGACCCTATAAACGCACAAAAATCTATGGGTAAATTCAGCTTAATAGATGATAAGGCTATAGGTGGTGCTATGGAAAAAGCTATAGATTTTACATATCAATCTGGTAAATTCAGGGAGAGAAGAGGGTGGATGAATACTTTCTTTGATGGCTTTATCCAATTTTCATCAGGCATACTTCCTTCTGCGGCAATACCTTTTCCACGTTATTTAGTTAATCAATTAATATTTCAATATGAGCACATGCCAGTATTAGGTATGGTAAATATGGGGGGTATTCTTAATAAAAGAGGAAAGGCTGGAGAGAAATCATTCATAAAGCTAGACCCTGAATCTTTTGCTAAACAAGCTACAGGTTTAGCGATGTTATCCGCATTCTATGGATTAAGGCATGAATTTGGTGATGAGAATACAGGACCTTATGATTTTAAATTTCAAGGTGAAAGTTACGATTTAACAGCTTCCCTTGGTCCTTTCATGGGCTTTGCTTATCTAGCTGATTGGTTGTATAGACACACAGGTCCTGATGAAAGTTCTAGAAAAGTTGCAGGACTGACATTGCCTCAAATACATGATAATAAAAAAGTTGCTGTAGGTATACCTGGAAAAACTAGAGATTTTATAAATGCATTTACAGGTGGTCTAGGTAGAGCAGGTACAGGTTTATATGTTGTAGATAGTTTAGTTGATAATCTACTTAACATAAATGGAGAAGGTGCTAGTGAGCAAGAATTTGAAGAAGTAACTGCAAGAATAGCTGGTGATTTCTTTGGTACTGCACTAGTAGGTGGCGGCGTATTAAAGGACATAGCTGGAACTGTATTAGACCCTAACTACAGAATAGTTCAAGACACTAATGATGTTGATATGATGGAGTATATGCTCAAAAGGGCAACAAGACCTCTTCCTAAGAAGTATGACGAAGAAGAAGACACCCCTATATATAATCCTAGTAGAGACAGACCATTAAGAAATGTAAATCCTTTTGTTAAAATGCTTACAGGATTTACACAGAAAGAATCAAAAACAATGATACAAGCAGAGCTTGATAGATTAAGGTTTGATTTTAGAGAAATAGCTCCTAGAAAATTTAAAGGTGAAGGTGTGTGGTCAAACTTATCAAAAGGTGAGATGGGTAGGGCTATGGATAACTATATCCTACCTTACATACTCAGTAATGACTATCAAGATTTACCTTCTGATGGTTTAAAAAGAAAGCATCTTAAAGACTTAATCAATGCTTACAGAGGTGTATCTAGGATGAAAGTTATTAAACCTTCTCCTAAAGACACACCACTAGAAAGAAATAGAAAATTTAGAGCTAGGTTTTTTGACATACCAAAAACACAAAGAGCCTTGGTAGAAAGACAGTATAAAAATAGTCCTAACTATGGTAATGGTACAAGCATGTACGATGTCACAGTTGGAGAAGGTATAGATGGTGATTACTTAGGAGCTTTATCTGTATATCAAGAAATGTTCGGTGAAAAAGAATTATTTCCAACAACAGCTAAAGCATTCCAAGAGTTAAACTAAAGCTACCTGTTATCTCCTGACCCATGCAATGTTCCACGTATCTTTCTTCCGTGTAACTTCTTTAAATTATCTTTCATAATATCATTCAATGGAACACCTACCTCTTTAGAAAGCATAGCACAATACCAAAGTACGTCACCTACCTCTGATGCTATGGCTATCTTCTTTAATTCAAAGCCTTCCATATCCTCACCATCACGTATAAGTTTCTTTACCTTACCTGCAACTTCCCCTGCTTCACTCGTTAACCCTAGAGCTAAGTACTCTAGGGCTTTGTGTTCAGGGAAGATAGCTGTCTGTCCTGCTTTCATTTCATAAAACTCAGCAGTCATTACTTCTTCTATAACTAATTTATCCTGCATAAATTTTCTCGCTTCTTCTTCTAGCTTCATCTCGTTTGACCCTTTCTAATCGTTGAAAGTAGGATACATTAAAACCCCTATCCCACTCTCGTGCTTGCATAGTATTGGGGTTATAAGGATTGACAATCTTACCTCTTTTAAAATCACTGAGACCTCTATTGAATTGTATCTTTAAAGGTGCATCGTATTTACTTAGATTTGGATTTCTCTTTCTCTTGTTGTTGATTCTCAATTGCATTCTCATTACTCCTTTCAAAATATTTAGTTAGTACGTTAAGTCTTCCATCAAGATGTTCTAAAGCAGACAACTCTTTCTCAATCGTGTCTATCACAGTTGCTCTGTCTCTTGCACCAACAGGATTATTTAACATAACCTCTGCATTAGCTATATGAGCATTCATCTGCCCTATCATCTTAGTTTTTATCGCATTTATTATCATGTCTCTCATATTATACTCCTTTAAATGATTTTATTACATCAGATGAGAATAACTTCTGCAGATTCAACAAATACATCTTTGATGCATTGTGGTCTCCACCTGAAACTGTTCTCTTATAATCAAGATTCTCTATTATTTGCTTTAAAGAATCTACTTTAAACACTAATGTGCAGAAAGTATCATCTCCTACACAAAGGTTATGAAACCAATAATCAGCTTCTGTGGCATTTATACCACTAGGCTTACCATAACTTTCATATTCTATAGCTATGTTGCCTGTATTTTGCCACATACCTCGTTCACTTTTTACTTCTATCTTTTTGTCTTGCAACATATCTGCTACATGACGTTCTCTTACTTTTCCATATTCTAAGTCTATGTCAAACTTTTTTCTATCTTCTATGCAGGGTTCTAATACATCCATATTATTTCTCCTTTCTTGGAGTTGAGGGTTTAGTTCTTTTAGGCTTCAAGTGTAGAAACTCTCTTATATGTAACTTTCTACCTTTAAAGAACACGATTAAGTTTATTGTAGTATTGATGGAAATGGCGATAAGTAACCACCATTGCCACCATAATAGTTCTGCAGATTCTAGCATTAACTAGCCTGTATGTCAACCATCTCACACGCATCTGCTGTGCAAGCTAGTTCTCTACCACCACTAGTTGTGTCTTCCTTCTCAAAGTCTGCTAACTTAGACCAATCAATAGACATAGGCATCTTACTATATAATTCAGTATACTCTTCTTTATTTATATCTTGGTAAGGAGCTTGAGCATATGTATGGTCACTGAATGGCAAGAAAGATATACCTGACACTTCATCAAAGTTCTTGTATACCCATGCTCCTACATCCATCCATTCATCTTCCTTGACAGACACAGTAACAGAAGGCTTGTGTTCACACCAATGTCTTTGGAACATGAGCCAATACTCTAGCTGTTCAATAGCAGACATCTGTGTTCTAGTGACAGCACCTTCAGGTGACTTCATAGGAAAGCTGAACACAGTAGTGCTATCAGGTTTCATAACACAAGGCTCACTTGGTATACCACTCTCTTTCATAAACTGTGTTAATGGGTCTTTGTTATCGCCACGTACAGTTCTGACGTAGTAGTCATTGTGTCTAGCATGAATACCTGATGCACTGTCAACTAATTGACTAACTGTACCACTTGGCTTTACACAAGTAATAGCAGTTGACTGTGGTATACCTAAGTCTTTAGCCATCTTCTTATTAGTTTCTACCGCTACTTCTCTTAACATAGTAAGTACTTCTTCTGTCCATATATTTGTATCCAAGATACCTGTTAGGGAAACTCCTAATAATCTCTCTTCCTCTGTGTTATCTTTCCATACTTTACGTAAATATTTAAAGTTTGTAAGTGTGGATTGAAATGTACCAAGTATAGTAGCCATACGTACTTTCTCTGTCAAAGATGCTAAGTCATCTGTAGCTCTGCATACAACTTCAGTAAGATTACAGAACTGATAAGGTCTAAGTATAATCTCACTGCAAGGATTACATCCAAAGTAGTGGTCAGCATCTCTCCTACCATTCTCTTGTGCTTTAACTTTAGCTGCTTGTCTATTAAATATACCACGTTCACCTGACTTGGATTCATATAAAGATGTCCACTCTCGCATGAATGTACCCATCTCAGGCTTACCTTTAAATGCTACAGAGTTATTAGCTAAGGCTCTTTGCCCTTCATTCTCCCACCATTGACCTGACTTAGCATGTCTCATTTGGTCATCGCCTAACTTAGATAAAGAGATAAGAGCAGAACGTCTTACACCACCTACAACTACAACCTCACCAATCTTGCACATTAAATCGTGGCACTCAATAGGAAATAGTCTTCTGCCTTTAGCTCCTTTGAATTTCTGTATGCAGAACTGAAACAACTCAACTAAGGGAGCAGGACCAGATGCTCTACCACCAAATGTTTTTAGCCTAGCACCTGCGGGTCTTACCTGTGATACATCCCATTTTGGAACTTGTCCTACATATAACATAGCGATAAGTTCTCTCAGTGCTTTTGCCCAACCTGGTCTAGAGTCAGCGACAGTGATGATAGTAGTGCTGTCCTCAAAGTGCTCATTGACAATAGGTAGCTTGTCTATATTCTCACGTTCAACAGAGAAACCTACACCCGTGCCACACATAAGTATGTACATGCATTCATCAAATGAACGTGGGCTATCTACAGGTATATAGCTACAGTTATATCCACCTACATGACATCTATCCAAAGCAGGACCTGCTGTCATCAAAGCTCTCATACTAGGCATGACACCTAAATTCAATATTTGATGTGTTAGCTTTTCTTTCAAAGCTTTTGTTAAAGTAAAACCATAATTATTATTTAGATGAGTACTCATGTAATTAAAGTATCTATCTACTGTTTCTCCCCAATTCTCTCTTCTTTGTTCATCGTCTTTCCACCTTGCATAGCGAGAGAGTGCTATAAAATTTTGGTAGTCGGTAGGTAAATAGTTGCTAATCATAATCTTTATTCTCCATTGTAATTCTCATGTTCGTGATTTTTATTCCTTCTATCTCGTGTATTAAATCGGTTATATAATCCTCTATTTCTTCGTCTAATCTTCCGTCTGAAGGTATGGGATATTCTTCAGGGTCTACCTTCATTGATATCATCATATTAACTTTTACCATCATAGACCTCAATAAGTTTATTCAGATACCACTGTGCTTTCTTGAGGTCTTCTACACCATTCTTGTATCTGTATCTCCATAAGTACTTGACTATGTTTCCTTGTAAATAATAATCAAACCCATTCGTAAGCATTGCTTCTAATGCATCTATAGTTTCAATACCTGCTTTGTTATAATGGGCAGGACTATTAACCATGTCTTGCTTTTCCATTTTTTTCTCCTTTTCTGATTGGTAAGCCATGTATTCTAAGTGTCTCATATCTTTTGTACTCTTTTTATTAACATAAGTCAATGCTTTGTTTCCTTATTAAAGTCTAAAGTTATTACATTTTCTGTAACATCTTTTATTGTTGGTTTTATAATTTGATTATCATTGTCACTTATTTGTGGTGACATCATAAAATCGTATACTGTATTTTTAAATTCTTCATCTTCCTGCATCAAAGACAATGCCGCACATCCTAATTGGCATATGTGCTCTACTCTGTCAAAGCCATCTTCGGATATATTAATAGGAGTAGCACATATTTGTAAATTAAACATGCCTGTAAATTGACCATCCTTTGTAACATCTGGTATTACTTCTATAAAAAATCTGTTGCCTTTATTATCTGCTTCCATTATTTTCTCCTTACTTTATTACCCATAAATTTTATAAACTTAGGATGTTTATTTTTACCTTTTTCTTTTAACCAATCTTCAGGAATAATCCTATCATAATACCTAAAACCATATTTAATACACCAATCTGCATATGTAGATTTAGCACCTTTTCTTAGTTTACTTCTACTATTTGTAAATACAAATCTTATATCTAACTTTGGATGTTGCTTTTTAATGGCTAGATGTTTTCGTCTATCAAGTGCTAGAAACCTACCTTTTGTTTCTATAATGATACCATTGTTCAACACAAAGTCAGGGGTATAGGTGCGGTATGATAAATCTTCCCATTCTATCTTAATCTTTTCATAAAGATATTTATGTTTTAATTCATCAAGATAGATAGATAACTTATGCTCTAAGCCACTCCTATACCCATGCTTTATAGCATCTCTTCTTATTTTATGAGGAGACACCTAGAAGTTTCGCCAAGAAATAAATGGATTACTATATGAATAAGTATTAGAATAACCTAAGTTCTTTAGCTCTTCTTTTACTGCTTCATCGGCTGCTTTCCTAGCTTCTATAGCATCTCGCAAACCTGCTGTACGCATTTCACGATATTCTTTTTTAGCTTCAGCTAGTTGCTTTTCCATTTCTTCTATATTGGCTTTTAGTTCGTCAAGTGACTTGCTCATTTACGTACTCCTTTCTTAGTTCAACATAGGACACAACTTTAGGGAACTGTGCCTTAGACATTACTGATGGTAATTCTTGTAAGTTTTCCCAACAAGAATGTTTATAGTCACAGAAACTACAATTAATTCCTAAGACTTTATTGCCTGTAGCTTTACCCCTAAATGTTTCCTCTACAGGTTCAAAGCATCGTTCAAAGTTATTTTCTTTAACTTTTTGAACTGTAGCTTTTATTTTGTTCATCTCTTTTGGCTTGTCTACATTTTTAGCTGATACATACTTAAACTTACCATTAGCTTTGTTGACTACCCACCAACCACCTACTTCTTTTTTAGATGCTTCTGCGTATCCAACTAGCTGTGCTATGTAACCAAAGGCATCGCCTTCACTCAAGGTTTCAAAAGATTCAAACTTATTATCGTAAGACCAACTTGAAGCAGACTTTATATCGTCAACTGCACCATCAACAACTAAATCATAAGTACCATTTATTTTTATATCATCAACTTCTAATTCTACATTTTCAGGTTCTTCATATTTAACTCCTGATGCTTTGAGTAAACCCTTAAATACTGCTTCAACAATATCACCTAACATCATATTCATCATAAAGTTGTTAGGCTTACCTGAAGCAAGCTCAGGTTTATTTTTCTCAAACCACAATTGACAAGTAGGTCTACCTAAGTTTGACATACGTAACCTAAAGTCTTTACGGCTATCCTCACTGCCGAACTGCTTTTTTAGTGCATCCATTACATCTTTGCCTACCTGTTCTATTACAGAGTCAGGCATTATTGTTTTACCATTTAATGCATCAGACATATACTGATGCACTAACAGTTCTGCAGGGTGAGTAGGATTAGGCATTTTGTGATTCCATATCCACGTCTATGAAGCTATCAACAGTTTTCATATCATCTTCTGATATTTCATTTTGTCTTTCGTCTACTGCTTCACTCCATTTAGTATTTATAGTATCATTATGAACCTTAATCCAATCCATAAAATCTCCAAATAACTTATGGTCATTTTCGGATATATCTAACTTATTTGTTAAATCCAAACCTACACTAGAAGTATAGAATGTACTACCATTATTACCTTTATGTGGAGCAGGTTCGCCTAAATCTATATTATGTTGTAAGGGTAGCCTTTCCATTTGGGCAAATTTACTAAATACATTACCTAAAGCTTTGTAGTCTGTGTTATTGCTAACTTCCCAAATAACAGGAAAGCTTGCTAACTCTTTCTCTACTTCATTTCCATCAGAAGCTTTTATAGGTTGCAATAATGTTACTGTACCAAAAAGAACTCTAAATCTTTTTACATCTCGTATGGATTGCTTTACAGAGTCAGGCAAAGACTGAAAATCTTCTACGAACCCTGCAGGTTTACCACAGTTAAATGTTCCTGCATCATCTTTTAAATCTATATTTAGATTGTCAGATAAAACAGAGTTTATATAATAGCCTTTCTTTTCTCCCTCTTTAGGGTTCTTGTAGGCAACATATTTTTTATACATGAATCTTTGCATAAAGGGTCTGAATTTAACCTTCTTGGAAAAGTAAAAAGTTGAAGGACTCCCTACTTCTTCTAGCCTATATGAACCACCCTCAACAACTTCAGTAATTATCTTTTTACCTTGACTGTTTGTATCTGTGCCCATAGTAGCTTGATGCCAAAGTCTAAACCTATTTAGTACATTGGTCTTCTTGTCAACAGATGCAGTAGGCAAACCCATAGCTTTCGCCATAGTTGCGTAATTATCTGTATTAATAGTTGTTATTTCATTCATTTGTATATTTTCTCCTTTCAAAAGAATCCTAGTTATATCACGACACGTCTTTTGTGTCAAGCCAATTATCTCCTATCTTCGCTTCTAATAAAAGAGGTACGTTGAAATCAATTTTAAATGTTATATTTATCAAGTTATTCAATGTCCTATTCATATTGCGAATGATATTCAATACGTCTTCTGTCTCATGTGGATGAATATCTATTACTATAGAGTCATGTACAGTATTTACCACACAAGAATTATACCTGTCAAGTGCTTTATCTATTTCTATTAAAACTAATGGCACTACATCTGCAGTCGCAAAGCTTTGTACAGGGTAATTTTTTATTTGTGTAAAATGTGAAACAGTTCCATTCATTCTTCTCTCAACATCAGGAAATAAAAACTGCCTACCTGATGGGGTTGTTATCATACGTGTTTCTAAAGCTTCTTTAGCCAATCGGGAATGCCATGATGCAACTCCCTTGTATTTTTGTGTGAACTGTTCATAATATTTTGCTTCAGCATTCGTTCTCCCAAATCCTGTTGCTCCATATAGAGGGGCAAAGGTATGGGCTTTGGCTTCTTGCCTAGAAGTCTTCTGACCTGATTCCGTAATGACAGAAGCAGTGTATGAATGTACGTCAAAACCATCGTTAATCTCCTTCATTGCTATTTTGTCTTGTGATAAGTAGGCAGCTGTTCTGAACTCTAACTGTGCAAAGTCAGCTTCCAATATCTTTCCACCTTCCCAACGTGATACAAATACTTTCTTCACAGGAAATGTACCACCTCTAGGCATGTTTTGCATGTTAGGGTCAGCACCACTAAACCTACCTGTTGAAGTTCTGTGCTGAAGCAATCTAACGTGCAACCTGCCATCTGATTTCACATGTGTACTGATGCCTTCAACAAAAGATGATAAATAAGTATCCAATGCAGACAATCTTTGTAAGTCAGTTAGAAAGTTTACAGCATCAGTTAAATTATTCTTCTTAGCTACATTACGTAATATATCTAAATATGCTTTATTAGTTGTAAAACCATTAGCACTAATCCACTTAGCATTGGGTGCTGAGAACTTTAGCCCTGCTACATGTTTCGTAGCATTAAATAAGTAGCCATAAGTATTACAATTATTACACCTGTTTGGCTTAGAGTATAAACTACCATCTTTCTTTACCTTTCTTATGTAACCTTCTCCCTTGCACTCATAACATTTTACTGCCTGTGTTTTGTACAATGTATCAGAGTACTCTTTTACTTTGTCTTTATACTCTTGCACATCCATATATGGTGTGAAGTTGTTTGCCCACATTGCTTTGTCTATAGGTTTTCTACTATAGATAACCCAAGACATCTGTTCAGGACTATTTAAATTAATAGGTGTATCACCCATTAGATACTTTACCTGTTCATTTAGCCTTCCCTCAATCTGTTGCTTTTCTTTTTCAAACTCAACTCTAACTTCATCAAGCTTAGAAACATCAACCTTGAATCCTCTCTGATATATTCTACCCAAAGTAACTGCAACTTTGTTTGTTAAGATAACTGTATCCATCAAAGATGCATACTCAACAGTATTTAGTTTTCTATATATCCTGTCAGATAGTTGTTGTGTCGCATGTAAGTCTGCAGACAAATAACTTGATAACTCTTCATGTGGTATCTCGTCAACACCTACACCCTTTTTGAAATACTCTTTCAGAGTATCTTGTTTCTGAGTTTCTAGTTCATATCTCTCAGCACATGCTTCTAAAGACAATGGTTGTTTCTGACCACGTTGCAAGACATATTCGCCTAACATTGTATCAAATACTGAACCTTCGTATTTAAAGCCACACTCCCACAACCACATAAGGTCGTGAACAATATTATGACCTATAAGAATTGTGGCTTCATCTAACAACTCTTGTACACCATCAAAGTTATCACGAAACAAATACTCTTTACCTGTATCTGTTAAGCAACCAACCATGACAAGTTTGTTTGTAGATTCAAATGGGTCAAGATGCATTTTACCATCACGATGAGTAACAGTATTTTCTACATCAATTGTTAATTTCATTATTAAATAATCCTTCTTCTCTTTGAACTTGTGTATGCTCGGCATGACAATTAGCACATAACACTCTACACTTTCTCATTTCTTCTTTTATACTTTTAAAACTATACACACCCATCTTGCTGATTTCTCTAAATTTATTATTTACATCAATGTGGTCAAAATGTAAAGCATCACTACATTTTTTATACCCACAAATATTACAACCAAGATATAGTTTTACCCTTTTAATAAAATTTCTAGTTTTTTTACTATGTTCTCTTTTATCTTTACTTTTGCGAATAGATGTATTTTTCATAGTTTGTGGAGAGTGCCACATTTCGTATATAGCATCACCCCTTGTGTAATAATACTGGAAGACATATCCATCATCTCTTATATCATTTGTTTTAAGAGGAAGATTTAATCTCTCAGCATCTTTTTTGTTAAGATATTTTATTTTCCTCTTATAAATTGGTATATAAGTCACACTTCATACCTTCCTACTTGGTAATTTAAATTACAATGAACGACACCATGCCATCCTGTAAGTTTATTTTTTACCACATTCAAATGTCTTTGTAAATCTTCTTCTTCAGAATCTTGTCTTGGTGGATTCTTAGCTATCAAAATCATTAAGTCAGCTTCAGCAGCTTTACCTGTACGTGAACCTTCCATCATACTTTGATTCAGTAGCACCTTACCCTCTGCATCAGCAGATAGTTGTGACATATAAAAGACTGCACATTGATGCTCTTTAGCAATCATACGAGCATGTATAGCATTAGCTTTTAAGGCTTCATCTGCTCTAGCGAAACCTGCGGTACGTGCAAACTTATCGCCCATATCAAGTATAACAATGTCAGGCTTATAAGATTTACATACACTTTCAACCCATGACATGTCTCTGCCTGTCGCATCTTTTATCTTAATGTTTTTCTTAATAGGTTCATACAAGTCACGAGCCTTTGTAGGGTTTGCTTTTATCTCTCTCATTGTCATACCTGTTGATGCTGTTAAGTATCTTGCACCAACCCTGTGACTACCTTCTTCATTACACAAGATAATGCAACTAGCACCTTGTCTTGCTAAACCATTAGGACCTGCTAACAAACTTGCATGAAAAGAAGTTTTACCTGTGTTAGGTCTTGCTCCTACTTCAATTAAGTGTCCTGCATTAATGCCCTCAACTTGTCTTGTTAAAGATGGCACGTTAAATGTCCATCTAGCTTCTAAATCATTTTTTGCTAATAGTGTATCAATATCCATATCATCCCACTCCACGTTAAGGTTAGGTGTAAAATCATCTCCATACATTTCAAGTATATTACGTATAGGTTCTAAGCTTGAATGAGAACCATTCACATAATCAAATCCAATGTTAGCAATATCTTCGCCAACAACTTGTTGAAATAACTTTGACAATACTTCTTGTGCTACATCTGCACCCATAGGTTGCTCGTTCTTAATTTTTCTGAACAAAGAACTGTAAGCTTGCTTCTGTGCTGTAGTCATCGTTGGATTACTTGACATAAACAAAGCTTCTATTTCATCAGGTGTGACATTACGTTCATACCTACTCATTGCAGTATCAATAGCTTGTTTTATTTTTCTAGTATCTTTACTAAACAATCTGTCAGGACATCTTGCCCCTCTATGGTCATCATAGAAAGACTTATCCATAAGACTTCTTACTAATGCTAATTCCATTCCTGTGTCTCCTTTTGGGTTAAACTCATTAAGTTTTGCATGTCATTAGGCTTACGATATTTTAAATCATCTGTCAATCTAAGTATCTTAATGTCCTTGACATATCCTCGTAACTCTTTTGCAAAGGCTAGTGTTTTTGGCAATGCATCAGGGTCTAAGGCTATTACGGCAGTAGAGAACTGTGATAGAAATCTCTTATGGGAATCTAATAATGACGTACCTAACACAGCTAACCCAACATATACATCATTACCAACAGAGACTGCACTAACACAATCCTCTACTACGATTGCGATACTACCACTACCATGAGTAAAAGGCAAGTCTGAATTACCATATCTTTTCCACTTAGGTAATTTATTATAGATTGACCTACCTGTAGCATCAACAATTACTCCATCTTTTTTGATGGGAAATACTATTCTGCTTTCTTTAACATCATAGTACATTTCAACTTCATCTATATCCAACTCCCATAGCTCACAAAAATTCATAACTTCTTTTCTGTATCTGTGAGGCACAATGAAATCAGGCATAGTGAATGTATCTTCTTTTACCCTTTCTTCTTTCTTTTGTATTGAACGTATCTCATCTGCACTTAAATGAACACGAGAACTGCCCTTTGTACTACAACTAGCTTTGTAACAATTCCAAAGAAGAGAACCCATATTATTTGTGACAGAAAATGTTTTATAAGAATTACATAGAGGACAATTTAATCTTTTAGTCTCTCCATTCCCTACATCTAATTGTTTTACATATGTATATATATTAATCATATTATTATATTACCCTTCCTTGTCGGCATATACAATGCTTGTACCATGGATATTTTTTTCTGTCAACCCCCTGCGTTTATTTAATGCCAAATTAGCACTAGCAAACGTATTTTTCATGTAAGGTTTAACGGATTGTGGGTTAGCATGTCCTGTTACTGACATAATATTACCCATAGATACACCTGCATCTACCATTTCTACTGTACCTGTTCTACGTAAGTCACTCAATCTAAGCTCCTTAGATAGCCCTACAGAGTCCATAACCTTTCTAGCTAGTAAGGGTAGCTTAGTAAGTGAATAAGGCTTGTAAGACCCTCTGTAGGCTCTTGGGCGAGGTGCTACATACTTTTGAAACCCGTAATCATCATTCTGCTGACGTAACATCTCGTATAGTTCATCTGATATAGGTAAAAATACTTCTGCTCTACGTTTTGATTGTAACAAATACATTTTTTTCTCCTCAAAATCTATGTTAGACCACTCAAGTAATCTCATATCGCCAATTCTTTGACACCATTCGTATGCCATGTGTGCAATCAGACCAATACTTCTTGTATTAAAGTCTGAGTAACAGGTATCAAGAAACCTGATAACATCTTTCTTAGACCACACAACTTTACGACTAGTTGATAATCTTTTCTTGATATTACTGAACGGATTCTGAGTACAGTGCTCCATATTTATGCCATAATTTAGAAGAACTCTAGCTACAGACATAACGTGATTAGCCATTGATACTCCTCTCTCACACCAAGAATTATATGCCAACTTAGCCATCTTCGTGGTCAAACTAGGTAGCATTACACCACCTAGCTTTTTATTTTTATCTACGGAAGTATTAGCAAACACATCTAAAAAGTATTTATATTGTGCTTTAGTTTCTTCACGTAAGTTGTTGTATTCAAAGGATAAATAGTAGTCCTGTATCAAAGTTTTCACTTTCATTTTAAGCTGCCATCAATGATTTGAACTGAGGTGATGCTATCCATTGTGCTACTTTTTGTTCTCTTGCCCACATGGATTGTGCAACAGTATCCTTGCCTGTATTACGTAATGAAAAACCATTTCTCTCATCTGCATAAGATGCATAGTTAGTAAATGCAGAGTATAAAGCGAACACATTTTTGCCTCTTTTAGAAATCTCTTGACAACACAACTCGTACATTTTCTTAGCTAATGTTTCTGATTT